>Ga0209467_1001642_pt1 | contig 18522 bp, 18 predicted proteins | sample Higcelwee11metaG_FD_187175 | JGI IMG/M metagenome (GOLD analysis project Ga0209467, IMG submission 187175) | Freshwater pond sediment microbial communities from the University of Edinburgh, under environmental carbon perturbations - High... | ecosystem: Environmental > Aquatic > Freshwater >...
AGAGGGGGAAACGCCCGGTCCCATTCCGAACCCGGAAGCTAAGACCCTCATCGCTCATAATACTGCATCTTTCAGGTGTGGAAACGTAGGTCGCCGCCTGGCTCTCAGAGATTCCTCCTCTTAATTAAAATCTCCCAATTTATTCAATCAAAAATGTTATTCATATGATTATATTTGACAAACCAGTTTTTACACGCTAAAATTTATTACTTTATTTTTGGGGTTAGATATGGTTAAAATACTCACGATTCTTTTTCTTTTCTTTTCTCTCACCTTTGGAACGGTTAATATCAATCGTGCTAACTTGGCACAACTACAAACACTTTATGGAATTGGTCCAACAAAAGCTCAAGAAATCCTTAAATACCGAAAAGCTCATGGTGAGTTTAAAAGTGTAGATGAATTAGTGAATGTTAAAGGGATCGGTCCTAAAACACTTCAAAAATTAAAATCTCACGTGAGTATCCGTTAAGGGATATAGACCTTATCGATCATTTCATTGTATTCACATGCACAATCGCTATCTGCAGTGATCCCGCCGCCGCTTTTGTAGATCAATTGCCCCTCAATTTGTTCAATAAAACGGATTGATACGGCACTGTAGAGGTTCATGCCATCAAAATATCCAAATACACCGCTAAAATAACCTCTATCATACCCCTCAACCTCTTGGATAATCTCAACCGTTTTCCGTTTTGGTGTACCGCTGATACTTCCTGCCGGTAAAAGTGTTTTTAACAATTCACCTACGTTTTCTCTCCAGTTGCCTTCTAATGACCCTGAAATGTGTGAACTTACTTGATGTAGCTTTTTACTTCCGGTATCGATGGTGGATACATAACGAAACTCTTTGACCTCAATGGTGTTTGCTACGATTCCTAGATCATTACGGAGAAGATCGACGATCATGGTGTGTTCCGCAATCTCTTTGGGGTCATTTAATAGGGTCTCGACGGCATTAGGGAGTGATGCGTCAATCGTCCCTTTCATTGGATAGGTATGTATCATATTTCCCTCGATGGTGATAAAGGGCTCGGGGGAGAAGCAGACAAAGCTATCTTTGACACGAAATTTATACGGGGCACGCGCCATATTGTAAATTTCACTGAGGGTGTATTCAGGCTCTATTGGTGTCGGTTGGGTGAGATTGAGGAGATAGGTATTACCGCTGCGGATATGCTCTTGTACGACATCAAATTTTTGACGATAATGATCCAATGAGACGGGAGAAAATTTTGGTTTATGGGGAAAATTGTTGTTATGAGAAGCACTGTTGAATGAGAATTCGATGTCGTGAGCGGAGAGTTCTTCTAATGTGTAGCAGTGGAGCTGTTCACCTTTAAAATCAGTATAAAAGAAACATGGAACCCCCGATGAGACGAGGGAGGTGAAGAGGTTGAACATTAGGCGATAAGTGCTTTAAGGACAGCCATACGAATCGCTACACCGTTGCGTACTTGCTCCAAAACTTTACAACGCGGGTCTTTAAGCATCATGTCATCAATATCGATATTACGATGTACCGGTCCCGGATGCAGAAGAATCAGATCACGACTCCCCACGAGTTCTTGAGTAATACAAAAATCGCTTCCGTAGTCTTTGAGTGAACCGTAGGTTTGGTGCGAGTGGCGCTCTGTTTGGGTACGCAGAGACATAATCGCGTCGATGCCATCAATCACGTCACGAATGTTGTGTGTTGTTCGAAGAGAGGTTTCGGGAAGAAAGTGCGGCGGAGCGACAAGGGTAATCTCCATCCCGAATCTAGTCAATAACTCGATATTGCTGTTGGCGACACGGGAGTTTTTGATGTCTCCTACGATGGCAATTTTTTTACCCTTAAGGTCTCCGAAGTGGCGGCGGAGGGTAAAGAGATCCAGAAGCGCTTGTGTCGGGTGGGCATGAGCGCCGTCACCCGCATTGATGATCGAAGCGCGTGTATGTTGAGCGAGGATATTCGGGACACCCGCATGAGCGTGACGGACGATCATTGCGTGCGGTCCCATTGCATCGAGATTGAGCGCCGTATCGACAAGGCTTTCCCCTTTTTGGGTAGAACTTTTTTGAACGTCGAGATGAACCACTTCGGCACCGAGACGTTTTGCGGCGATTTCAAAGGAGCTTTTGGTGCGGGTGGAGTTTTCGAAAAAGAGGGTAATAATGATTTTTTCTTTGAGGATCGGGTCAAATTGTCCCGATAAATAGTGATCTGCATCTTGTAAAACGTGAAGAATTTGTTCGGTCGTAAAATCATCGGTGCGGATAAGATGTTTCATAATAGTGTCCTCGTATTTATGATGATATTGTATCTAAAAGTGCTTTGGCAATGGTATCGATGTCGTTATCGATTCGGTAAATTGATCCGAATCGATGGTTTAGATAAGGGAGGGATGTCGTCTCAAAAGAAGTATCTTCGACTCGGCAGTTAAAACCGACGACGAAAGGGAGTTTAGCCTCTTCGAGAGCTTTTATGCTGAGTAACGTATCGTTGATACAGCCGAGATTACAGTGAGTTACGAGCAGGGTTAGAGCATTGAAGTGGCGGGGAAGATCGATCATCATCTTCTCTTCATCAATCGGAACCAGCAATCCTCCCGCCCCTTCGATGATGACAAGATCGCAGAAGGCTTCGATTTTTGCCAGTGCAGTATCAAAGATGGCGAGATCGATCGATTTTCCCTGATTCGCTACAAAAGGGGCGGCAGGAAGCGATAACTGAAGAGTAACAATATCGTTCAGGGATAAAGCATTATGTGCCGGATTATGGATCAATGCCGTTTCAAATAGGGCATTTGCATCGGGTGCAACCGTGATCACTCCCGTTTCGATCGGTTTGTAGACACCGACACGTAATCCTAACTTCGTAAAGGCTCCGATCAGTAGTTTGGAGGTGTAGGTTTTGCCGATATTGGTGTTGGTTGCGGTGATGAAAATGCGTTTACTCAACGGACTACCCTTTTAGGTTATAATTGTCTTATTTTAATACAGGTTTGATGATGAATCGCTTTGAAGAGTTTACAACCCGCATTGTTCAGCAAGTGGGGAAAAAAGAGGGACCTGTAAGTCCCGTTATGGTTAATTCCGCGTCGTTTGGATACGGTACCAGTGAGAGTGGTGAGGGGATATTCGAAGGGTCGATTAAAAAGCCGTTGTATGCCCGTGTAGGGAATCCGACATCGGCACAGTTGGAGCAGGTATTGGCCTCAATGGATGGGGGTATCGGTGCAGTGAGCGCATCAACGGGGATGGGAGCTATCGCGATGGCGACCCTCAGTCTTTTGAAATCCGGCGACGAGATTATCAGTGTCGGGGGGCTTTTTGGAGGGACTTATTCGTATTTTTCTGAAACATTGACCCGATTTGGGATTACCACAAAATTTTTTGATGTGGATGAGTTGGCAGGTATCGAAGAAGCGATCAATACGGCAACAAAAATCATCTTTTTGGAGAGTGTCGGCAATCCCAATATGCGTCTTCCTGATATTGCGAAAATCAGCTCGATCGCGAACCGTTACGGTGTTGCATTGATGGTGGACAACACGACGACTCCGCTGAGTATCGCACCTCTGTCATTGGGTGCCGATATCGTCGTGTATTCGACGACGAAAATTATCACGGGAAATGCGTCAGCACTCGGCGGAGCGGTGATCTACCGTGCTATCGCTGAAGGTGAGGACAAATTTAAAGAGGATCGTTACCGCGATATTCATCCGTTTATCCAAAAAATGGGTTCAATGGCATTGATCGCGGTGGCTAAAAAACGGGCTTTGCGTGATTTCGGTATGTCGGCTAACGGATTCGGAAGCTATTTAACGATGTTGGGATTGGAGACGTTGCCGTTACGTCTGGATCGAATCGTTACGACGGTAGAGAGCGTTGCAAAAGCACTGCATGAAAAAGGATTTGTCGTTAATCACCCCTGCTTGCCACATCATCCTCATCATGAGCGCTATCTGAGCCAGTTTGCTAACGGATGCGGAACCATACTCACTATCGATATGGGGAGCAAAGAGCGCGCATTTGAGTTTTTAAATCGATCTAAATTGATTACTATTACCGCGAATATCGGGGATAGCCGAACATTAGGTCTGCATATGGCATCGACTATTTATCGTGATTTTGATGATAAAATCAAAGAGTTTTTGGGGATAACAGCTGGGCTTATCCGTATTTCAATCGGGTTAGAGAGTGCTGAAGCGATCATTGATGATTTTGTAGATGCGGTAAAAATTTAAAAAGATTTGGTATAGTTCAAATATGGCGACAAAACACGAGCACTCGACACACTTAGATTCTTTAGTAGAGCATCCGAAGCAGTATAATGTTTTTTTGCTCAATGACGATTACACCTCGATGGATTTTGTGATCGATATTTTGATGAAACTGTTTCGTAAAAACTTTCAAGATGCACACCATATTATGATTCAAGTACATCAAAATGGTCGCGGTTTATGCGGTGTGTATTCGTACGAAGTGGCGGAAACGAAAGTGCATCAAGTCTCATCTTTGGCACGTGAAAACGGATTTCCCCTAAAAGCATTAATGGAGGAGGCATAATCATGGTGAGTACTGAACTCAATGCGATTTTCCAAAAAGCGATTGCGTTTGCACGCCATCAGCGGCACGAATATCTCACAATAGAACATGTGATGCTCTCCTTGCTCAATTCACCCGATGGAGATGCGATTATCCGCTCTTGCGGTGCGGACGTTGAGCTTATCCGAGAAGCACTGGGTGCGTATTTGATACAGACGATGGAAGCTTTGCCCGATGAAGTGGATCAGGAACCGTTTGAGACGGTGGCTTTGGCTCGAATGATCGATGGAATGATGCAGCATGTCCGAAGTGCCCAAAAAGAGGCAGCTGATGTGGGAGATTTGATCGCAGCAGTCTATGAAGAGCGTCATACTTATGCGTGTATGCTCCTCGAAGAGTATGGGATTAGCCGTGTCGATATTCTCGAAGCGATTTCTCATCGTGATTTGGAGGGTGTAGCGGAAGACTCACGCAGTGAGGGAGCACTTCAAAAATATGCGATCAATTTGATCGAACAAGCTAAAAAAGGGAAAATCGATCCGGTTATCGGACGCTTAAATGAGATCGAGCGTGCCATTCAGACCCTGTGCCGTCGAAAGAAAAACAATCCTCTCCTCATCGGTGAACCGGGCGTCGGTAAAACGGCGATTGCTGAGGGGTTAGCACTTCGAATTCTCTCTGGAGATGTCCCTGCATTGCTCGAAGATGCCGAGATATTTGCCCTTGATTTGGGAGCGATGCTTGCAGGAACCAAATATCGGGGTGATTTTGAGAAGCGTCTCAAAGCGGTGATGGATGAAGCCTCAGAACACCCTAATGCGATCCTTTTTATCGATGAGATTCACACTATCGTGGGTGCTGGTGCTGTTGGGGGAGGGAGTATGGACGCGTCTAACCAGCTCAAACCCGCACTTGCCTCAGGAGTACTCAAATGTATGGGGGCAACGACCCATGCCGAATATCGAAGCGTGTTTGAGAAAGATCGCGCCCTCAGCCGCCGCTTTGCCCGTATCGAGGTGGGGGAACCGAGCGAGGAGGAGAGCTTTTTGATCCTCAAAGGGCTCCGAGAACGGTACGAAAAGCATCATGGGGTGAAATACACCGATAAAGCGCTACGTAGTGCTGTTGAACTCTCCAAAAAGTACATCACTGATCGTTTTTTACCCGATGTGGCAATCGATCTGATCGATGAAGCGGGGGCTTCCTTTCACCTCAAAACCCATAAACGAACCACGATCACCCCGCATGATATTGAGAATGTAATCGCTAAAATGACGGGAATACCTGTTTCAAAAATGGGGACGGATGATCGTGAAAAGCTCGCTTCCCTAGAGAGTGATCTTATGGCTCTTGTGATCGGGCAGGATAATGCGGTAGCTCAGGTAGCGAAGTCGATCAAACGCTCGTATGCGGGGCTGAGTGCTCCTCAAAAACCGATTGCCTCCTTTTTGTTCTCTGGTCCAACCGGTGTGGGTAAAACAGAGTTGGCCAAATCGCTAGCCGAAACGATGGGAATCTATTTCGAGCGATTTGATATGTCGGAGTACATGGAAAAACATGCCCTTAGTCGCCTCATCGGTGCTCCTCCGGGATATATAGGTTTTGAGCAAGGAGGGCTTTTGGTCGAGACGGTACGGAAACATCCGTATATGGTTTTATTGCTTGATGAGATTGAAAAAGCCCATCCCGATTTGATCAATGTGCTGTTACAGGTCATGGACAGCGCAACCCTTACCGATAATACGGGATTCAAAGCGAACTTTGCCAACGTGATCCTCGTTATGACCTCCAATATCGGAGCCTCTGAGCGTACCGTGATGGGCTTCAATGCCGATAGCTCGATTTCCCGCCATGAAGCGCTCAAGAGCTTTTTTACCCCTGAATTTCGCAACCGCCTCGATGGAGTCATCGAGTTTGCTCCGTTGCCGATGAGTGTTGTCGAGGGGATTGTGGATAAATTTATCGCTCAGCTTAATGTTCAGCTCAAAGCGAAAAAAGTGAGCGTCTCCCTCAGCGATAAAGCGAAAGGGTATATCGCGAAGATCGGATACGATAAAGCGATGGGGGCACGTCCTCTGGGGCGTGTTATCTCCGAAAAAATCAAAGATCCTCTGGTGGATGAGATGCTCTTCGGACGATTGGTACAGGGTGGGAAAGTTTCGGTGGATTACACCGATGAGCTGCTATTCGATTATGCGGTATGATTCCGAAACTGAGCTATCACCTCTCATTCCCTAATCCTCTTCTTCATGCCTCACAAGAGGGGATTGTTGCTTACGGCGGTGATCTATCCCCCTCGCGGCTGATGTTGGCATACCGATCTGGGATCTTTCCGTGGTACGGTATCAATGATCCGATTTTGTGGTGGTCACCCAATCCGAGGCTGATATTGGAACTGGATGATTTTAAGCTTACTCGGTCGCTACGTAAAAAAATTCCTCAGTTTGAGATCCGTTTTGATAGCGCTTTTTCGTCAGTAATACGCGAATGCTCAACCGCACCGCGTAGCGGTCAGAGCGGGAGCTGGATTGTTCCCGCAATGATCGAAGCGTATGAGACACTTCATGCCCTCGGACATGCCCACAGTGTTGAAGCGTACCAAGAGGGACTTTTGGTCGGCGGACTCTACGGTGTGAGTGTCGGAGGGGTATTTTGCGGCGAATCGATGTTTGCCAAAGTTTCCGATGCGTCGAAAGTTGCATTAGCCGTTTTGGTTGAGCATTTGCGAGAATGGGGATATGATTTTATAGATTGTCAGGTTCCGACCCCCCATCTAAAAAGTTTGGGGGCTAAAGAGGTTTCGAGGGAGAATTTTTTATCTCGACTGAGTCAGACCCATAATAGTGATACAACTTTTAACTCAATTTAGGCATAATGGTTTCACTTTTTGTTACGGAGATCTTATGTACATAGCGGAAGAACGCTTTGCCCTCTGGGCTGATTTTATTGAACGAACATTTTTAGAAAAAGAGTTTAAAGAACTGATAGCAAAAGGGATCATTAACGGAGCAACCTCCAACCCCGCTATTTTTAAAAATGCGATTTTGACATCACCCGCGTATAAAGAACAACTCTCAACCCTCTCTCACCTATCACCAAAAGAAAAATACGAAGCGGTTGCTATGTACGACATCCAATGTGCGGCGGATATTCTACGAGCGTTGTATGATGCAGGAGATGATGGATATGTTAGCATCGAAGTGGATCCGTATTTGTGTGATGATGCGGAAGCGACGATAGCAGAGGGGATTCGTCTCCATCAAAGTATTAACCGCTCCAATGTGATGATAAAAGTCCCTGCAACCTCTGCAGGATATGTCGCTATGGAAGCGCTTGCTTCTGCTGGAATCCCTGTTAATGCGACATTGATATTTTCAGTCGATCAAGCACTTAGCTGTGCGGAAGCGTTTAATAGAGCATCTCAAAAATCATCAGTTGATACGGTTATCAGTGTCTTCGTAAGTCGGGTTGACCGTGCCATTGATGAAACACTTCGTGATAGCGGCGTTCAGACAGGTAAGATGGGAATCCTCAATGCTGCCGATATTTATAACCGTGTTGAAGCACTTAATATCTCGAAATGTCGTGTATTGTTTGCCAGTACGGGGGTAAAAGGGGATGAATTTAGAGCCTCTTATTACATCGATGAGCTTTTAGCACCAAACAGTGTGAATACGGCTCCTATCGGAACGATTGATGCGTATGTGAGCGGAGGAGATCGAAGTATAAAACTCCCGATTGACTCAAAAGTGATCGAAAAACATCGACAAAAAGTTACTAATGCGGGTATCCGTATGGAGTCAATTATTCAACAACAGATAGAAGAGGGCTTAGACGCATTTAAAGTCGCTTTTTCTGAAATTCTAAAGGCATTGGAGTAAATACATATGAATCAACAAAACAATCCACAGCCTTTTGATTTGAGTGAGCTCAATTTTGAGGTATTGAAAAAAATACGAGGCTATTTGCGTCGTATGATCGATGCTGGGGGGAGTGATCTTCATGTAAAAGCCAATAGTATTGTTCGGGCTCGGATTAATGGGGAAATAATTCCCCTTTCTGGGGAAATTTTTTCAAAAGAGGATGCACTGATCTTTGCCAAAGAACTCCTTCGTACCCGTTTCCCTGAGCTGGTAGAGAAAAAAGAGGTGGATTTGGTTTACCCTTTTGATGAAAATACCCGTTTTCGTATCAATATATTTTTTCAGATGGAGGGAGTGTCGGCTGTTTTTCGTTTGATTCCTGTTAAAATTTTGAGTGTTGATGAGCTTAAACTCCCGGATGTCATCCATACTTTTGCGGAGATGGAACGAGGTCTTATTCTCGTTACGGGTGTTACTGGAAGTGGAAAATCGACAACGTTGGCTGCTCTAATTGATGAGATTAATGGGAAAAAGCGGAAGCACATTATTACGATTGAAGATCCAATTGAGTTTGTCCATAAAGATCGTAAATGTATCATTAACCAACGCAGTGTTGGGCAGGATACTGTTAGTTTTGGAAATGCTCTACGGGCTGCTTTGCGTGAAGATCCTGATATCATCCTTGTTGGGGAGATGCGGGATATGGAGACGATTGAGATTGCACTTCACGCGGCAGATACAGGGCATTTGGTTTTTTCAACGCTCCATACTCTTGATGCCAAAGAGACGATTAATCGTATTATCTCGGTATTCCCTCATGCGGAGCAAAATCGTGTCCGTATGACTCTCGCTTCGGTTCTCAAAGGGGTTGTTTCGCAACGCCTTATTCCTACTGTGGATGGAAAACGTACAGCAGCTTTAGAAATTTTGATTCGTACTCCTCGTATTGAACAACTCATCGCTGAAAATCGTGATATTGAGATTCCCGATACCATTGCTGATGGGAAAGAACTTTATAAATCTCAAACATTCGATCAGGGTATTTTAGATTTATATTTCAGTGGACGGATATCTAAAGAGGATGCTTTTGCTTTTGCCACCTCACCATCAGATTTGAAACTTCGTATGGAAGGGCTAAATGCAACCATTGAAAAAACGAAATTGGGTGTTGATGATGGTCCTAAAGTGTTTAGAGAAGAAGACTATATTGGCTTAAAAAGCTAACGCAAGATTTAGAATAAAATAAGCAAATTTTAAGTATAATTTGCCTCATTTTATTTTAAGGACATGATTATGTTAGAAGGCATTGTAAGAGAGAGTATTGGCAAAGTTGCTACTAAAGCATTCCGCCGTGATGGTTATCTCATTGCCAACATCTACGGAAAAGGGCTTGAGAATATTCACGCAGCGTTCAAAATGAACGATTTTATCCGTACGGTGCGCAATAAAGAAACCGTAGCATTTGCAGTAAGCGTAGCGGGTAAAGAGATGAACCTTGTTGTTCAAGGGTATGAGTCTCATCCGGTATCAGGCAACTTGTTGCACGTTGATTTAATGGTTGCTCAACCGGGTGTTGTCACTCACTATCATGTTCCAGTTAAGACCGTAGGAACTCCAGTTGGTTTAAAAAACAAAGGGATGTTATTCGTTGCTAAAAAACGTCTTCGTGTAAAAGCGGCGATTGAAAACTTGCCAGCTGCAATTACTGTTGATGTTGCTCCACTCGATTTGGGTGATTCTGTATTGGTTCGTGATCTTCCACGTGTTGAAAACGTCACTTTTACTGATTCAGACCGTGTATCGGTTCTTAGTATCATCAAAGCGAAATAAAGATGCTAATCGTCGGACTGGGAAACCCTGGCTCGGCGTACGCGTCAACCCGTCATAATATCGGGTTTATGGTGATTGATGAACTGTGTCGTCGTCACAGTGTTAACAACGTTTCAAAGAGCTCCTTCGAAGGGGAGTTGTTTAAAATGGGGTCACACTTTCTCCTCAAACCGCTTACCTTTATGAATCTCTCCGGTCGTTCTATCCTCGCCGTTAAAAATTTTTACAAAGTGGATGAGGTCATTGTTATCCATGATGATTTGGATTTGCCCTTTGGTTCACTGCGTTTTAAAAATGGGGGCGGTCACGGCGGACATAACGGGTTAAAATCAACCGATGCGGCGATATCTCCTGAGTATATCCGTGTCCGAATGGGGATCGGCAAACCCGAACACAAATCGCAAGTTGCCGATTACGTCCTCCATCCGTTCAATGCGGAGGAACAATCCAACCTTTCAAATTGGATTAAAAAAGCGGCTGATGCCGTCGAAATGCTCCTTAAAGAGAGTTGCAGCGATGTTGCCGCAAAGTGCTCCTTAAAAGGGGTGTAAAAAGTTTGCAGGTTTTATTGGGTACAATAACTCCAATTTTTATTCATTAGGCACTTATGCTCTCATTTACTACACTATCACTACTTTATCTACGCTATTTTGCTATTATTATAATTGCTTTATGCAGTTTTATGGTCGGATTTGATCTGATGGACAATGCGGCAGAACTGCCAAGCTCAGCAAATTTGGTGTTGATCTATATCATGTATAAGTATTTTTATGCGATTGATATGATGCTCCCTATTTCAATTGTCTTTGCCATTATTGCCTCTTTGGTGGAGATTATCCGATCCAATGCTTTGGCGGCATTTTATGCACTTGGCTATTCTAAAATGCGTATTATGTCCCCTTTTTTGGGCGTAGCGAGTGGGATGATTGTGCTGTATATTGCACTTCATTCGACCAATTTTGCCCGATCAAATGAATTTGCTAACAGCTTGCGTGAAACTTCACAGTTTATTCGTCCTACGAGTAATCTTTTTTTCACTCATGAGGGGAGTTATATCTATTTTGGTAATCTCTATCCTCTGAGTAAAAAAGCAGAGGATATTCGAATTTTCAAGTTTCAGAATGGAGCTTTAAGTGAGGCATTGAGTGCCAAAGAAGCAGTATACGATAATGGATATTGGAATATTCCAAAAGGGCATCTTATTCGTCCTCCTGAAGGATTTAATTTGCAAGCTTCAGGGGTCATAACAGAAGATAAAGTGAATTTAAAAGTATTACGTGATTTTAAACCCAAAATTTTGGATCAGGTATATGAGGGGAAAGCAAATTTTACGATTGGTGATGGGTTGGAAGCGCTAAAACTGCTTGAAAATCAAAATGTTGACGTAGCAAAAATTACGAGTGCCATCTATCGTATTTTTATTACTCCATGGTTTGCCCCCATTTTAATGGTCATCTTTTTTACATATGCTCCGATAAGTAGCCGTTTCCTAAATCTCTCTTTATTTAGTTTTGGTTCCATTTTGGTAACCCTTATTGTTTGGGGATTGCTTTTTATGCTGGGAGAACTCTCCAATAACAAAACGCTTTCACCTGAAATGGGGATAATCGCCCCTATTGTTCTGTTAAGTAGTGTAATGTTTTGGAGGCTTGGAAATCCCCTAAGGAGAGTTAGGGTAAAATCGCGTCAAAATTAATCAATAGAGGATGACGAGTGATCGATTTTAAAGCTTTGGCACAAACTTACGAGACACCTTTGTATGTATACGATTTTGATGCGATGAAAACACAATTTGAATCGCTAAAAGAGGCGTTTCGCGGTCGAAAGTCGATTCTTGCGTACGCCGTAAAAGCTAATTCGAATCTTAGTGTCGTCAAACATTTTGCTCAGCAAGGCTCGGGTGCGGATTGTGTATCCATCGGTGAAGTTCGTCGTGCCTTGATGGCGGGAATTCCGAAATACCGGATCCTTTTTAGCGGCGTGGGCAAACGCGACGATGAGATACGCGAAGCAATCGAAAGCGACATACTGTACATCAACGTTGAGAGTGAAGCGGAACTTTCTCGTGTCGAGATGATTGCACGTGAACTATGTACCAAAGCCCGTATCAGTGTCCGCGTTAACCCAAATATTGATCCTAAAACGCATCCTTATATTTCGACCGGCTTGCACGATAATAAATTCGGTGTCGAGATCGTAGCGGCAAAACGGATGTATATTCAAGCCAAAAATTCCGATCACCTTGACCCCGTCGGTATCCATTTTCATATCGGAAGCCAGTTGACCGAGTTGGAGCCGATTTATGAAGCGGCGGTTATTGTCGCTGATCTGCTCCGTTCACTTCAAGCGATTGATATTGAGCTGAAATTCTTCGATATCGGCGGTGGATTGGGTGTTCGTTACGACAACGAAACGACGATTGAGCCTTACGATTACGCACAAGCGATCCTCTCAGCCCTCAAAGGGATCGATGTGACGATCATTTGCGAACCGGGGCGCTTTTTAACGGCGAATGCGGGATACTTTTTGACGAAAGTGCTGTATGAAAAAAACAACGGTGCCAAACGTTTTGTGATGGTGGATGGGGCGATGAACGATCTTATCCGTCCGAGTCTTTACAAAGCGTATCACCGCATCGAAGCGTTGGATAAAAGCGGTGAAGAGACTCTGGCGGATGTCGTCGGGCCGGTGTGTGAGAGCGGTGACTTTTTGGCGAAAAACTATCCGCTTCCTCCGATGGAGCACAATGACCTCCTTGTCGTTCACAGTGCCGGAGCGTACGGTTTCGGTATGGGAAGCAACTATAATACCCGTGGGCGAAGTGCTGAAGTTGCGGTTGAATCGGGCAAAGAGCGCCTAATCCGCCGTCGCGAAACGTTTGAAGACGTCATCGCATTAGAGCGTGAGTATCTACAGGATTGATGATGTATTTTGTGGATGTGCAGGGGACGTTGATTGAAGATAATACTAAACTCCCCACTCGTGGAGCGGTAGCGTTTATTGATCATCTCAATACGCATCAAATCCCGTATATGGTTATTACTAACAGTACCAAAAATCCCAGTAATGAGTTTTTGGGCTATTTGAACTCCATCGGATTGAACATCCCTCAAAGTCATTATCTTGATCCATTGATGATGTTGGAGCGTCACATCGATAAGAGCCGAAAAATTGCGGCGTATGGATCACAACCTTTTTTGAGTGTGTTGCAATCGATGGGATACCTGTTGGATTATACGTCGCCGGATGTGGTTTTGGTCGCGATTAAAGATGATTTTAGTTCCGATGAGTATGCGCAAATGATTGAGTTTCTCCTCGCAGGCGCGCAACTGGTAGGGATGCACGAAACAACGCTGTACGTCAAGAATCACAAACGCTATCCTGGTGTCGGGGCGATTTTAAAAATGTTAGAGTTTGCGACATCGGCTTCGTATACCGTTGTCGGAAAGCCGAGTGTTCCATTTTTTGAGGAAGCTCTTTCTCGCCTCTCACTGCAAAAAGAGGGGGCGCAGTTTCGCGATATTACTATTATTAGCGATGATGTCAAAGGGGATCTTATCGGAGCCCAATCACTTGGGATGAGAGGGGTATTTGTCCTCAGTGGTAAATACCGATCCGCCGAAGAGATTATCCCCTCTTTAAAACCTCAGGAACGTCCGGCGGAAATTTATGCCGATATGCAAGCAATATTGGAGTGTTTATGAATACATTAGAAGAGTGCAGAGCACGTATTGATGAGATTGATAACGAAGTTGTCACCCTGTTGAATCGCCGTATGGAGGTCGTGCGCCGTGTCGGTGAGATTAAGCATGAAAATAATGGTCCCATTTATCGTCCTGAACGTGAAAAATCGATTATTGACCGTTTGACGAAAATCAGTGAAATGTCAAATGGATTGCTAAACCGTCAAGCGATTGAAGCAGTATTTTTGGAGATATTTGCCGTTGCCCGTAATCTGGAACTCCCTGAGCGGATCGCATATCTAGGACCTGAGGGGAGCTTTACCCATCAGGCGGCCGAATCGCGATTTGGTGCGATGAGTGATTACCTCTCTTTAGGATCGATTGCTGCGGTCTTTAAAACTCTCGAAGCGGGTCGCGCAAAATTCGGGGTGGTTCCGATTGAAAACTCACGGGATGGGGTTGTCGGCGAAACACTCGATTTATTAGGGAAAAGCAGCGTTAAAATTGTGGCAGAACTTTATATGCCGATTCATATGGCATTTGCGACCAAAGCGGAACAAATTCACCATATCAAGAGAATCTATTCGAAAGATAAAGGATTTGGACAGTGTCGTGAATTTTTGGCAGAGCATGGTTTGGATGCGATTGAACATATTCCAGTAGAGTCTACTGCGAAAGCGGCTATTCTGGCTTCCAAAGATCCTGAAGCGGCGGCTATTTGTTCTCACATCGCCGCAAAGCTTTACGGGGTTCCGACATTGTTTGAAAACATCGAAGATACCCAAAATAACGCTACGCGCTTTTTTATCCTCAGTGATTTTAAAAACGGTATCAGCGGTGAAGATAAAACCTCGATTTTGGTTCGCTTGAAAGATGCTCAAAAAGCGGGAGCATTGGTTAATTTCTTGGAAGATTTTAATAACGCTGATATCAACCTCAGTAAGATTGAGAGTCGCCCATCTAGAGATAATGATGGTTTCGGATACTGGTTTTTTATTGATTTTTTCGGTCATATCGACGAAATGAGTGTTCAATCTTTGGTTCAAAAACACACGGATGAAGTGACATGGTTGGGAAGTTACGTAAAGGGAGAATTATGAAATTTAACACAGCATTAGAATCGATTAAAATCTACGAAGCTGGCAAACCGATTGAATTGGTGGTGCGTGAGTATGGAATCGATAAAAATTCGATTGTAAAGCTTGCGAGCAACGAAAATCCATTTGGTTGCTCACCGAAAGTTAAAGATGCCGTACGCGCTATTATTGACAATATGGCTCTTTACCCCGATGATTCGATGGTAAAGCTTAAAACGGCTTTATCGAATAAATACAAAATTAAAGCAAATGAGCTCATCATTGGTGCGGGCAGCGATCAGGTGATCGAATTTGCGATTCACGCGAAAGCGCATGCCGGTAGTAAAGTGTTGATGAACAGCGTAACCTTTGCGATGTACGAAATTTATGCCAAACAAGTGGGAGCGGAGATTATTCGAACTGCATCACGTGAACATAAGATGGATGAATTTTATGCTCTTTATTGTGAACATAAACCCGCTATTATTTTTCTTTGTACCCCCAATAATCCTACGGGTGACGGGCTTCTTGCGCAAGAGATGGTCGATTTTATCGCTAAAGTGGATAGCGATACGTTGGTTATTGTTGATGGAGCGTACATGGAATATGCCCGCTTTAAAAATCCAGCCTATGCTGTTCATCCACAAGATTTAGTAGAGAAATTCGATAATGTTCTTTTCCTTGGGACGTTTTCCAAAGCGTACGGTTTAGGGGGAATGCGTGTCGGATACGGCATAGCCAGGGCGCCTATCATTGAAGCATTGTACAAAGTCCGCCCTCCGTTTAATATTACGACACTTTCTCTCGAGGCGGCTTCTGCTGCGTTAGAAGATGAAGCGTTTGTTCAAGAGTGTATTTGTGATAATTTTAGAGAGATGGCTCGTTATGAAGAGTTTGCACGTCAGAAGGGGATCAATGTGATCGATAGTTATACGAATTTCGTCACATTATCACTTTCTGAAGAAAAAAATTCATCAAAAATAGCGCAAGAACTCTTAAAAAAGGGTATGATTGTACGTGATTTAAGCAGTTATGGATTGAACGCGATTCGTGTTACAATCGGAACTACAGTTCAAAATGATCGTTTTTTTGAACTCACAGATCCTTTATTATAAAATTAGGTAACAATGGATTTTAAGACCCTCTTCTCGCAACTTGTCGTTTTTTTCGGAAAGCTTACGCAAGCACAAAAAACGATTATCGGTGCAGCGGTTGTAGGGATAATAGCTTTTTTAATCTTTTTAGTTGTGTACAGCTCAGAAGGATCGAAAGTCGATAATGACGGGTACCAAGTTTTGTTTGATCAACTAAGCGGTGAAGATGCCGCCAAAGTGATAGAGCAGCTGGAAAAGGATAAGATTCCTTACCGTATTCCTCGTGAAAATGTGATTGAAGTTCCTAAAGAGGTCGTTTATAAAGAGCGTATCACGATTGCTTCTATGGGAATTCCAAAAGAGGGACATGTCGGATTTGAACTGTTTGATAAACAGGAATTTGGTGCTACTAATTTCGACCAAGAAGTAAAATATCGACGGGCATTAGAGGGCGAACTTGCCCGTTCTATTGACTCACTCTCTCCTGTTGAAAAATCAAGTGTTTCTCTTGCTCTTCCAAAAGAAACTTTATTCGTCACTGAGGAAGTTCCTCCTTCGGCTTCGGTTATGGTTCAGCTTTATCCTGATCGAAAATTGACACCTAAACAGATACGTGGTATCAAAAAATTGGTTGCTGCAGCTGTTCCAAAATTAACTCCTGAAAATGTGGCACTGATTGATTCAGAGGGTGAAACATTGGGTGATGATGATGCGGCGAGTGCTATGGGCGAGCTTTCTGCGATACAACAAATGTACAAAAGTAAAGAAGAGAAAAAGCAAGAAGAAAAAATTATCAATGTTCTTGCTCCGTTTATAGGTGGTAAAGATCGTGTTGTCGCTAAAGTGACGATTGAGTATGATTTTTCTGAACAAAGCTCCACGTCTGAAAAATATGATCCTGAAAATGTGGTGCGCAGTGAGCAATCGTCCGAGGAGAAACGTGACGGTGCGACACCTCCCCAAGTAGGTGGTGTTCCAGGTGCAGTGAGTAATATTGGTCCAGTAGAAGGCCTCGCTGGTGGTGGCGGTGAGAAGTTCGAAAAAACAACAGGTACGACCAATTATGAAGTATCGAAAACTGTTTCGACCACCAAGATGGAATTTGCTCGTATCAAGCGGATGACTGCGGCGGTTGTGGTCGATGGTAAATATGAGCCAAAAAAAGATGCCGCAGGAGAAGCAACGGATGAGATTGCGTATGTTGCTTTAGATGAAACACAAATTCAAGCAATCGATGCATTGGTCAAACAATCCATTGGGGTTGATGAACAGCGGGGAGATCAGGTTACAGTCCGTAACTTTGAATTCCAAGCTTCTAAAGAGGGAATGCGTCCTAAAGATGGTGCTTCTAAAGCGTCTATTTTTATTGCAACGTATTTTACTCCGTTTGTACCGATTTTTAAGTATCTTTTGGTAGCACTTATTTTATTCATTGCTTACAAAAAGATCATTATTCCATTTGCAGAACGTATGCTTGAATTTAGTCGAGAAGAGGAAGAATTTGATAAACCAAATCTTGAAATCACCGATGATGAGGATGAAGATTTAGCTGAAAAAGTGCAACAAATGCGTAAAAAAGTGGAAAATCAACTTGGGCTTGGGGATAATTTCAACGAAGATGAGCTTAAATACGATGTACTACTAGAGAAAGTACGTGAAATTGCAGAGGATCATCCAGAAGAGATTGCTTCATTGATTCAGGCTTTGATCGATGAAGAATCGGTACCTAATGATAATTCACATAAACGATAGGCGGAGAATATGACATTAACACAGTCCCAACAAGCGAATTTTGATGAAATGAGCATGTCACAAAAAGTGGCTATTTTGTTGGTACAATTAGGGGAAGATGTTACCGCTACTATTTTTTCACGTATGAATGTCGAAGCGATCACTGAGATTTCTAAATTCATTGCTAACAACCGTTCGATTGAGAAAAATATTGGTGTTGCGGTTCTCGAAGAATTTTACACGATCATTCAATCCAACCAGTACCTCAATACTGGCGGTATGGAGTATGCACGTGAGCTTCTCTACAAAGCTCTCGGACCTGAAGAGGCAAAGAAGATACTTGAAAAGCTAAGTAAATCGATGCAGAATAATCAGAACTTTGCTTTTTTATCAAAAATCAAACCACAGCAACTGGCCGACTTTATTATGAACGAGCACCCACAAACGGTTGCCTTAATCTTAGCGCATATGGACGCTTCCTCTGCGGCAGAAACCCTCTATATTTTTCCAGATGATTTACGCTCAGAAGTGGCGATGCGTATGGCAAAACTTGGCGATATCTCTCCGGCTATTATCAAACGGGTTAGTGCTGTTCTTGAATCCAAACTCGAATCTCTTGCAAGTTACAAAGTTGAAGTGGGTGGACCGCGTGCGGTTGCTGATGTATTCAATCGCTTAGGTGCAAAAGTTTCCAAAGCAACCTTGGCCCAAA
>Ga0209467_1001643_pt1 | contig 18506 bp, 10 predicted proteins | sample Higcelwee11metaG_FD_187175 | JGI IMG/M metagenome (GOLD analysis project Ga0209467, IMG submission 187175) | Freshwater pond sediment microbial communities from the University of Edinburgh, under environmental carbon perturbations - High... | ecosystem: Environmental > Aquatic > Freshwater >...
AAATTCTGCCTTGTGGATGCCTTTTTCCTGTCTGCCGTTCACAAGCGACTGAACAAGCTGTCCGTTCATGTTAAAGATATTCAGTTCTACCTGAGCAGCTTTAGGCAAAGCGTAGCTTATCGTCGTTACCGGATTGAACGGGTTCGGGTAGTTCTGGAAGAGACAATATTCAGAAACTTTAATACCAGTGTCTATACCGAGTGAAGGGTCGTCATAAATGTAATCAATTTTCTCGCTGTTTTTATATGACGAAATATTTGAATCATAATAATACTGTACTGTTCTTCTTAATCTCCCGTCATCATAGTAATACGATGAATCTATTGTGCTTTCCTTCCAAGCTCCGTTCGTCCAGTTGAACAGTTCGTCTCTTCTGATCCTGTCGGAAGTATCATAAGATAAAATTCTCTTGCTTTTATTGATCCACGATGCCGATTCTATTTTTTCTGTTAAAACTTCTGCCCTTCGTTGAATTCCTGAAAAATATGTCCAGTTTGTTATTTCCTCTGTCTCAGATGTAAGATAATTAAAATAGTTTTGGTTAGTAATTCTTTCGAAAATATCATAAATGTAGAATGTCTGATACAACTTATCGGTGACGTCGTTAAAGACAGTATGATCTGTTACTCTATCTATTTTATCGTTTAAATATGTGTATATTTTATCAATTATAATGTAAAGAGGACCGCTGGAATACCAATAGGTTCGGTGAATATATTTCGCCAGGAACACATTATTAAGGGAGTATTTGTCTGTAGTTTCACATACATAACCTTGAGATGGCGCATCTGGGGGATAAATCCATTGTGAATAATAATTTACAAGGCGGTAATGATCTGAATAATAAGTACAATTATATGTATTGTCGTCATTAGTAACAAATACACCCAGACTGTCATTATAATATTGAAATTCCCATGAATCAACTAAGTCCCCGTTATAATTTATTACTTTTTTTGATGGAAATTCATTCCAGTCTGATGTTGTGCTGTTCCATGTGAATGTCTGTTCTTCAAGCAATTTAGCATTATTCTGATTTTGATTTATCACAAAATATCCGTCACTGATATCATAAACATAAGCATATTCAACAGATGTGATCCTGATCTTAAAAAATCCGCCGTACAAGCTTAAGGGAATTGACCATGTGAAAGATCCGTCGCTTGGCGTAGATTCTGTAATACAATCCAGAAATTCATTATATTTGTATATGTCTATTTTGACATTCTCAGCTATATTATCTGACCATTTTATTTCGAACTGACCTCCGCGGGTCATTATTTCACCTCCATCAGGTGAAGTAACGGCAATAGTACCGCTGCTTTCCCTCTTAACTTCAATAACATTGCTGCTACCGCTAGTGCCTGCGTAATTATATCCCCTTACCCTGTAATAGCAGGTAATTAATGTGTTGAATCCCGTGACCTCAAGAATTAAGGGATTCTCCACATCTTTATTCTGATACCCAGGAACAAAATTGGTGAAAAGAGCATCGTAAGCAATGTCTATATAATAACCTTCAGCTCCTGATACCGCATTCCAGTTCGCCTTAAATGATGATTCCGTCATTTCTGTTTCTTCCAAAGCGATCGGAGGATCAGGTACAACCTGAACTTCACCGACAATAAAAGTCTGCTCATCAGCAAATTGAGAACCCGCAAAATTATTATCCACTGCCTGTACGCTCCAGTAATACTTACCATCAGGCAGATCATTTATTTTCCATGATTCCGACTGACCTGCGTTCCCTTTGGTAACTATCTTTCTGTATCCTGAGAGAATATTGCTCATCGGACTTTTGACATTTATCTTCTCTCTCCAGTCCCCTATATAAATATTATATGCCAATCCTCCCTGAGGTGTCTCGGTGTCTGTTGCTTTTAACCATGAAAGAGTAACTTCAGAGCCGTTAACTGAAGATGATAAATTTGAAGGCGATGAAGGAACTGCGTTCGGAGTATATCGGTTATTTTTATACAGCTTAGTAGTGTACTCACCGCAGCAAATAATATCCAGATCACCGTCGGCATCATAATCTCCGCATACGGCATCATATCCTTGTAAATTTGCGAATTCAATGCCTGCATCTATAAACTCTCCATCGCAATTTTGTAATATTATAATAAATCTTGAATAATTCCCCATAATAACATCAAGGTCGCCGTCATTATCAAAATCGCCCCAGGAAGCATTTGAATAAACATCCATAAAATTTTCTAATACACTGACAAATGATCCTGAATCGTTACGATAGATATAATTATCTAACAATATGTCCAGGTCGCCGTCGCTATCATAATCCCCCCAGGCGGCTGATGAACTTGAAACGCCTGTCAATCCGGCATTTATATCTGTAAATATTCCGTTATCATTACGGTAAATCTTTGATATCTTTACACTTCCGGTATACCCAGTCAACAACAGATCAAGATCACTGTCGTTATCATAATCTCCCCATGCGGTCGAGCTGCGGTACAAAGGAACTATTCCTGCCTCGATTTCAATGAATTTACCTGCTTCATTTCTGTATATTTTTGTAAATGGAGTGCTACTGCTCGGGTAATCTGTGGTACTTCCTGATAAAACAATATCTAGATCGCCATCATTATCGTAATCACCCCATTTTGCGTCACTATCTACAGTTCCCTGAAGCCCCGCGTTAATATCAGTGAAAGCTCCTGAATCATTTCTGTATATTCTAGATATCGAAGTCCCGATATCGCCCGTCAATAGAAGGTCGAGATCACCGTCATTATCATAGTCGCCCCAGTCTGCGGATCCGTATTTAATCCCCGGAATGCCGGCATGGATATCAGTAAATATTCCTGAATCGTTACGGTAGACCCATGACATTTCTGATGAATTAAGATGTCCGTTTTTATACAGGTCAAGATCTCCGTCATTGTCATAATCGCCCCAGGCAACATCTCCCCAGATCGTGCCGGGAATATTCGCAGATACATCTGTAAATGAAGAATATCCTGTACTGATTGATATTGTGTTACTGTTCGTACTTGATCCACCCGCATTGGCTGCTCTTACCCTGTAGTAGTAAATGGTATCCATCTCTAGTCCTGTCACAGTAAATGATATTACATTTCCAACAGCCAGGTTATTGTAGCCCGGTACAAAAGTGGTGAAACCCGTATCCGTTGCAACATCAAGATTATAAAATTCCGCTCCGGTTGATCCTGTCCAGTTAGCCTTGAAAGTATTAATACCTTTGTGAGATGCCTCCAGAGCAACGGGAACCTCGGGTAGATCCGGAACGACACCCACAGTGAAGCTCTGCGCAGGCGCGAAAGCTGAACCGGCAAACGCATGATCAACAGCCTGTACGCTCCATGTATATCTTCCGTCAGGAAGATCTCTGATCGTGTAATGATTACTTTTCCCCGTATTTCCCGTTCTCGCTATTTTGCGGCATCCTGAATCCCTATCGCTCATCGGACTCATCCTGTAATAATTTTGGTTGACCGGCCTTACATAAATGTTATACGACAGCCCGAACTGCGGTGTTTCATTGTCTGAAGCAATATTCCAGTTAACTTCAACAGAAGTGCTGTCAACAAAACTTTCCAGGTTCGAAGGTGATGCAGGCACGGTGTTAGAAATTATTGAATTATTCCTGTATAATTTTGAAACACCTGCTGTTCCTGTGTAACCCGTCAGTAATATGTCGAGATCCCCGTCGTTATCATAATCTCCCCATGACGATGAACCGTAAACAACTTTTGTAAAACCAGCGTTAATGTCTGTAAACATTCCGTTATCATTACGGTAGATATTTGATATCTGTAACGAACCTGTTTTTCCGGTTATCAGAATATCCAAATCACCGTCATTATCATAATCTCCCCATCCTACTGAACTGCCGCCAACAGGCTGCAGACCGGCATTAATATCGTTAAAAATACCTGAATCATTTTTGTATATTTTTGTCAGCCCGATATAATCCGGCCAGGCTTTTGTGTAACCTGTTAAAACAAGATCAAGATCGCCGTCATTATCGTAGTCGCCCCAATCAGAGGAACCGTATTCAACTCCCGTCAGACCGGAGTTAATATCCGAAAAAACACCGGAATCGTTACGGTATATCTTTGATATTCTATAACCTCCGTCAAAGTTATAACCCGATAACAATATATCATTATCCCCGTCACTATCATAGTCAACCCACGCAACAGAACTGTTACCCACTGGCGTCAGACCGGCATTAATATCGGTAAAAACTCCGCTGTTGTTACGATAGATTATTGAAATATCTGTTGCGCCTGTATCTCCTGAAAGCAGTATATCAAGATCTCCGTCGTTATCGTAATCACCCCAAGCTGAAGTACCGGATTGTACTCCGGTAAGTCCTGCATTTATATTTGTAAAAATTCCCGAATCATTTCTGTAAATATAAGCGTAACCGTTTTCATAAGGTTTTCTTCCTATCAGAAGAATGTCGAGATCTCCATCGTTATCATAATCACCCCATTGTACGGATCCATCCATAAGACCAATTAGACCTGCATTAATGTTCGTGAATGTTCCGTTATCATTCGAATATATCGCTGCAAAACCATTAGAAGAATTCCCGTAATAGCCTGAAATAACTATATCAAGATCACCGTCATTATCGTAATCGCCCCAGTCTGATGAACTGTACCAAACCGGCTGAAGTCCGATATTCACCTCAGTAAACTGAGGGAACTGCCAGTACAGGTAAGGATATCCGCCGTTGTAAATACTCTTCAGTCCCCAGATATAATTAAGCCCGTTTACTGCCTCATTAGAAATATCCCATCCTGCATCTGTGAAAGTTGTAAGTGTTTTCATTTCCACAGTAGTTTTACCTGTGCCGCCTGCTGATGACGCCTGTCCGGAAGTTTCAGTATCCCAGAAGCTATTTGTAACAGTTGAAGCTGTGTTGTTCCCGACCAGCCCGCCTGTATAGCTTGATCCAGAAACACTCCCTGTACTGTAGCAGTTTATAATTGAACAGCCTTCAGTTACACCACCTGCCATTCCTCCGACATACCCGGTACCGCTTGCGCTCCCTGAGCTGAAGCTGTTTTCTATAGAAGAATTGTAATAGTGCAAACCGACAAGACCTCCGACTGTACCTGTTCCTGTTACGGCCACATCACCGATACACTGTGTGATTCTTGAACTTAAGTTATATCCTATTAATCCTCCGACATAGTACGTCCCGTTAAGAATTCCGAAAGCGGAGCAATTAGTGATTAGTGAATTTTCATTCTGACCAGAAATACATCCTGTACGTGCATTGCCTGTAATATGTGCATTTTCTAATATAAGATCATTTACCTCAGCACCGTATAAATATCCGAATAAACCAACATAATTGGTTGCAGTCCGATTTATATAAAGTCCAGAGATTTTATGCCCGTTACCGTTATAAACACCTGTAAATTTTGTTGTACTGTTTCCGATCGGGATCCATCCTGCTCCGCTGAACCATGTACTTGTAGAAGAGGCATCAATATCTGCGGTTTGAATATAATAATAATTCCACCGGGATGAATAATTAGCAATCCAGTACAAATTGTTCAATGTCGCGATCTGGTAAGGATTCGTGCTTGTTCCTGATCCTGCAGACGGTGCAGTTGCGGTTTGAGAATAGCTCGCAAATTGTAAGGTAATCACCAATATTAATAACATCTTTTTCATAACTCACTTCTCCACTTAAATATAACTTTCTTAATTTACTTTTTACTTGATCAGCATCATTTTTCTGCTTTGAACAACTTTTCCGTCAGCTTTAAGGTTATATATATACAGACCCGATGTCAGACCGCCTGCATTAAATTCTGCCTTGTGGATGCCTTTTTCCTGTCTGCCGTTCACAAGCGACTGAACAAGCTGTCCGTTCATGTTAAAGATATTCAGTTCTACCTGAGCAGCTTTAGGCAAAGCGTAGCTTATCGTCGTTGCCGGGTTGAACGGATTCGGGTAGTTCTGGAAAAGTGTGAGATCTGTAATTTCGGTTTCGCTCTCAATTCCTGACGGGCTTTCCCATGACAGGTACGGATAACCGTCGTTTGTTAATGCCTCCATATCCCAGACGGTCGCAAAATCCCAGCCTGCACCTATGAACGTTGTAAGTGTTTTCATTTCGGCCGTAGTCAGACCTGTCCCGCTCGAGCTTGTTGTTCTTCCGGATGTATTTACATCCCAGAAACAATTTGTAGAATTACTTCCCGATCCTGTAAATCCTCCTACTAATGTAACGGCAGCAGTAACAGTTCCAGCAGAATAAGATTTTGATATACTCCCACTGTTATTACCTGAGAATCCGCCTATATACATACCAATATCCCAAAATGCGGCATCTTCCCGGGAAATATCCGTTACATCAGAAATGGAATATGAATTCGAAACGCTTCCGGAATTATTACCGATAAGCCCTCCTGTATAATTAAAACCTTTAACCGTTCCTGACGAATATGAAGTTGAAATATTACCGGAGTTAATTGCGGTTATTCCTCCGGCATATTCTCCGCCTTCGTGCAACTGCCCCGGATAACTGATTACATTGATCTTCGAGATCACTACAGCAGAGACAGAGCTGTTCGAAATAGTACCGGCATTATTTCCTACCAGTCCTCCCGCAATATTCAGTGCTAAAACATCGCATGTACTGTGACAGTTCGTAATGGAACTTGCGCTTGAACCCATAGAACCGGATATAGCACCGACAAAATTCTGTCCGGATACTGATCCGCCCTCGATTATAAAATTACTGATCTTAGCTATGTGTATACTGCCGAAGATCCCGATATTATCTGTGTTTGGTCTGTCGATCAGAAGTCCTGTTATCTTGTGATTATTGCCGTCAATGACCGCTGAGAAAAAGTTACCTATAGGAGTCCAATTACCAAAGCCGCTGAGATCGATGTCACCGGTCAAAATAAAAAATGTTTCACCATACATCTCGCCGTCGTAATTTCTAAGTTCATTAAACTGTTCCGGGGTTGCGATCTGATAAGGATCCTCAAAAGTCCCTGTTCCGCCTGAGAACTGGCAGAATAAAGCGGCCGGAAATAAAACAAAAACAAACATCAGCATTTTTCTCATTTTCACATCTCCATTATGTTAAATGGAAAATACCGAAATACAGAATTAAAAGCAATATATTTAATTATTTATTTGTGTGTATGCCCTGTAAATTTTTAGCGCGACGGATCTTGAATCCAGGCCCATTTCAAATATCTTCTGTCTGCCGTTAAGGCTTCTTCTGCCGCTGTTCAGCACTTTTAAGAGCTGTTCGAGAAGACATTCGGGCGTGCTTTCTTCGGATGTATAGCAGTTGTCGGCACCTTTTATCAGGTCCTCAACATCGCCTACCTTTGTGCTGACGATCGGAAGATCACAGGCCATCGCCTCTTTTATTATCTGCGGAGAGCCTTCTGAGAAAGAACTCATCATAAGGCAGTCGGCTTTATTTAACGCTGAAGCGACTTCCGGTCTTGTCATGTTCTTTATTTCAATGATCTCTACCGGTTCGTTTATCCTTTTGCGGGCTTCGATTATCACTTTTTCGAAAAGCGGATAATTTTTCACTGCTATAAGGCTGCTGCCCGGAAATACCACGGCATATCCCTTTCGCTCTTCCGGTACGGAAACAGGCTTAAAAGTATCTGTATCTATGCCGCAGGGAGCTTTTAAAGTTCTTTTACAAAGGTCTTTTACTGCTGCTTCCATACTGTCATTGAGAACTATGCAGAGCCCTGATCTTTTGGCAAGCCTTTTTGAAATAAAATTCTGCACAGGCCTTTTTCTTTCTTTCTGAATATCTCCGCCGTGAAATGTGACCACTACAGGAGTTTTAGTAAAGAAGTTGAAGAGCAGGAACACTCCGCTGAGTCCGTAATGAATATGAATGATGTCGTATCTGTTGAAGCAGAGATGGAAGTTTATAGAAAATACCGACCATATATAAGCGAGAAGTGTCCGTTTGCTGTTTATAAAGATCAGTTTAGTCTTTATGTCCCTGCCTTCGGTACCGTCCAAAGCGGAAACAGCGTCTATCTGCTCTTTGACGAAGATCCCGTAATACGGATTATTCTGATGCGGATACATATTTGTTACATATAATATCTTCATTTCTTCCCTGTCAGCAGTTTATCGTAAACGGCGTATATTTCACTGCACATCCTTTCGATACCGAATTTTTCTTTTATGGTATTGTACGATGCTTTACCCATCCTGCCCCTAAGTTCCGGATCATCTATCAGCTCATTGATCTTTTCAGCCATTTTAACATGATCGCCCTGAGGCAGAATATACCCGGTAACTCCGTCATTTATTATTTCTTTTGTACCGCCCTTTCCAGTAGCTATGACGGGTTTACCCAGCGCCATAAATTCCATTATTGAATTGGATATCCCCTCGGAATAGGTTGATAAAACACCGATATCGCAGATGTTCATTATTGCTTCCACATCTTTCTGATTGCTTAAAAATAGAAATCTGTCGGGTTTATAGCCTGCAGCCATACTGATATATTTATCTTGCACTCCCTGCCCTACGCACAAAAATGTGATGTCATTGTGCTTTTCAAGAACCAGACCCGCGCTTTTTATATAAGTCGAATAATCTTTATAAACTGAAAAAGAAGCTATCATTCCGACAATAAATCTTGTTTGAATTTTCAATCTGCTTCGAACGGACTCTGTGCTTTCAAGATTGCTTATTCTGCCGAAATAAAATCCGTTATGAATACACTGGCTTTTTTTTAGTGGGGCGCGGAAAGCGTTGATACCCGCCTGTGAATTTGAAAGGATTATATCTGAAAACGGAAATGTTGTCTTTGCATATAACCATAACTTTGAAAAAAATTTCAGGTCAGGTGCTGATGCAATCATTCCGTTCACGAATTTAACACTCAGCAATTTGGATATTACTGATGAGTACAAAGATACATATGCTGCCCATGAATGTATTATATCCGGTTTATTAGCTTTGCAATATTTGTACAACACAAAGAAAGTTTTGATGTTACCTATCGATTTTCTATCGATTAGTTTAAGCTTAATTGGTAATTTCCGCAATTCTTCGTAATGTATTTGATCCGAAAGAACGACCACATGGTTTTCAATGTTACTATAATTTAGCATTTCTTTAACAAGCTCTAATAATCGTCTTTCCTTTCCGCCTGGTGTAAATACATCAATTATGTGTATTATTTTCATTATTGCCGATTCATCAAGTTTATCATTCCGCAGGTACCTCATAATAAAAGACTGTCGCAAATATACTCTTTTTTGCATACTCAGTCAAGTTTTTCAAGTACAAAGAACTTGCATTCAGTATATGTATGTTTTATATTTTCTTCAAATTTTGGAGATGGATCATTTTAAAAAAACTGCTGACTAAAATTTTGAGATTCTCCGGTTTACCTTTACTGTTCAGGGAGGTGATACAACGGAATAAAGTTACCATATTACTGTTTCACGATTTAAAAATAGAGTCCGCGGAAAAAATATTTGAGTACCTTTCAGACAATTATAACCTGATATCTTTGAATGAATTTATTGAAGCATGCAAAAAAAAGGATAAAAGTAAAATTCCGAAAAAGGCTGCTATTATTACACTCGATGACGGTCATATTGCAAATTATGAAATCCTGCCTATTGTTAAAAAATATAATGTTCCGATTACGATTTTCTTATGCGCAGGGATCATAAACAGCAACAGGCATTTTTGGTTTAGGCATAAACAGCTGTTAATCCCCGTTTCAGCTCTGAAACAAAAATCGAATAAAGAAAAAATAACTATCCTTTCAAAAACAGGATTTGAACCTGAAAAAGAATTCGATCAACCTCAAGCTTTAACTAAATCTCAAATTAATGATATGAAAAGCTTTATTAATATGCAATCTCACACAATATTTCATCCCTGTTTAACAAAATGTGATTACGCTGAAGCCAAAATCGAGATATTCCATTCAAAAGAAATCCTCGAGAATGATTATGGATTAATAATTAATACTCTCTCTTATCCGAACGGAGATTATACAGATAGAGAAATTGCGCTTGCAAAAGAAGCCGGTTATGAATGCGGGATTACCGTAGATTATGGCTATAATACTATCTATACTGACTTATTCAGGTTAAAGCGGATCTGTCTTGACGACAGCTATGACCTTGATAATCTTGTTGTTAAATCAAGCGGGTTATGGCAGTTTTTTAAATCAAAACTCAACAAAAATTATTTTGAATAAATTCTTGGATGGAATATGAAACTCGGTCTGCTGGCAAGTAAAGAGATTTCCGAATATAGGATTAGAACTCTCAAACCAATACTCGATGATACTTCATTTTCTGTTGAGGTTGCTATAATTGACTGCCGTAAAGAAAAATCTTTTAAGCAAAAACTGATTAAAAATTTCAAACTTAAAAGAGGCGGATATATTTTCATAATGGCTTTAAAGAAAATATTCGTTAAAAAAGAAGCCGATCTTTCTATGAAGGAATATTGTGAAAGAAATAATATTTTTTACATTGAATCAGAAAAACCGTATTCAAGAGAAATTGTATCTAAAATCAGAGAATATAAACTCGATGCATTGATATTGATCGGCGGTTTTGGGATAGTCAAGGAACCTCTTATAAGTTTAACTCCGTTTGGAATTCTTTCTTATCATCACGGAGATATGAGAAAATACAGAGGAATGCCGCATTGTTTCTGGGAACTATATAATAAAGAGAAAAAGTTAGGAGTTACCGTTCAGATTTTATCTTCAGGCCTGGATTGCGGAATTCCGGTGGCTGAGATATCCGTTGATATTCATACTAAAGACAGTCTTAATCAATTAAAAGAAAGAGCCTACGAAAAAAGTGAAAACCTGATGTATTCCGCTGTTAATAAACTTTCAGATCCCGAATTTATTCCGATCAAAGTAGAGAATTTCGGAAAGATCTACACATTACCAAATATTAAACAATGGATGATTTTCAATTTTAAAATCTTGTGGCGTAAGATCAATCCATTTATTTGATTTTATCAATCTTAATTTTTTCTATCAAAACTATGACTTTTTTTGCGATCTCTTTATAGTTAAATTTTTCTCCCGCAACTTTTTTGCCTTCTTCTCCGATCCTTTTAGCTTTATCCGGATCCGATAAAAGTTCTCTGAGCTTCTGCGTATATGAGTCCACGCTGTCAGGTTCGGCTATATAGGCATTCTCTCCGTCTTTGAGGTATAAAGGGATCTCGCCGGTACTGGTTACAGCTATCGGATTGCCTGTGGAAAGATATTCGCCCAGCTTTGTCGGAAAACAGGTATCAGCCTGATCGCTGGACGGTTTTGCGAGAACAAGACACACTGCCGAATTAAGAAGGTCTATCATTTCTGTCCTCGTAACAAATCCTTTCATGATTATCCTGTCCCTGAATTTGCTTTTGGCGAGCTCTTCTATAACCTTATCTCTGTCCGCTGAATGCTCGATACTGCCTGTGCAGACTAGACTTACCTCAGGATACTCCTCTGCTATCGCAGAAAAAGATTTTATTATAGTCAGTATCCCGTCTTTTTTCTGATGTAAGGGCCCTGTGTAAACAATATTTCTTGTTCTCGGAACGCTTCCTCTGTAAATGTCATCAACATCAACAATAACCGGGATCAGGACGATCGGGCAGTTTTTTGAAACAAGCTTTGAATAAATTTTTTCAAGCTCGTATGATATTACAAGAAATCCGTCCAGATTCTTGTAGATAAATTTCTTAAGAAAATCATTCCTAAGTTTGTAAATGCCGTGATTCTTCCTGTATACTATCAAAGGAAGTTCTGTCTCCTCGACAATGAATTTCATTCCTGTCACAAGGAAGATCAGTTTTGAGATAAGCAGAACATAGACAGAACTGTAGCTGATCATGACTACTGCGTCAGGCTTGTCTTTCAAAGCCTTTATACACGCTTTTATTGGAAACAGAAAATAGTTGAATTTACGCATGAAATATGAACGGCTTCGGACAGTCTCTCCGCCTGAATACTCAAAATCTATGCCTTTGTAGTTACCTGCCGGGGCAGGATTAGCTACGCTTTCAGGCCTTTCTGTCGGCAAAGCTATGTAAACCTTTACATCCACTCCGTTAGCCTGTAACCCTTTAGCATGGTAAAATACTCTGTTCGTTGTGGCTAAGCCTTCAGGGAAAGGCACATGTGTAATTATTCTTATCTTCATTTTTTTATATTTCTCCAAAAAAAAGAGCTTTAGTAACATGCTAAAGCTCTTAATTCTATTTTACGGTCTCATTACCTGCTTAGTTCATATTGTGTTTTTATCCATGCGTAAGTCTTCTCCATGCCTTTTCTTAACGGCTGTGAAGGAGCCCATTTTAATTTTTTCTTGATAAGAGTGTTGTCGGAATTTCTTCCTCTAACTCCAAGCGGACCCGGTATGTGTTTTACTTTTATCTTTTTCTTGGCGATATCCATTACCATTTCAACCAGCTCGTTTATCGTTACCATCTCGTCTGATCCGATATTGACCGGGCCTGAAAAATCTTTTGACGCCATGAGTCTTCTGATTCCCTCAATACACTCGTCAATATATAGAAATGACCGCGTCTGCTTTCCGTCGCCCCACATTTCCATAGTGCCGCCTTTAGGTGTTTCAAGCACTTTTCTGCACATAGCTGCGGGAGCTTTTTCTCTTCCTCCTCTCCATGTGCCTTCGATACCGAAAATGTTGTGAAATCTTGCGATCTTTACATTGAGCTTATGATTCCTTGCAAAAGCCATGAAAAGTCTTTCGCTGAAAAGTTTTTCCCAGCCGTATTCGCTGTCCGGAGCCGCAGGATAAGCTGAATCCTCTGAGCATTTCGGATTATCGGGATCCATCTGATTGTATTCCGGATACATACAGGCTGAAGATGAATAAAACAATTTTTGAGCATGATATTTCACCGCGCATTCAGCGACATTTAAGTTGATTATACCTGAATTGTGCATGATCTCGGCATCATTTGCGCCCGAGAACACAAAACCTGCCCCGCCCATGTCGGCCGCAAGCTGGTAAACTTCGTCAAATCCTTCACTGTTAGGCTTTATTCCGAATCTGTCCGCGAAAGTGATGCTCTGATTTGGCGAGAAAAATACTTCTTCAACCAGATCGTGATTTCTGAGATCGCCGATTATAAATTCATCCGCTTCAGTTTCACCGAATTCTGTATGTTTAAGGTCAACGCCTCTTACCCAATATCCTTCTTTTTTAAGTCTTTTTACAAGGTGGCTCCCTATAAACCCGCCTGCTCCAAGTACCAATGCCGTTTTCATAAATACTCCCCGTTTAAATCTTTTATTTCAAGCGTTAAAATATAATTATATTTGTAATTATAGTCAAGTTGCTGTTTATATATTTAAATTATGTTTTATTTGACTTTATTTCTATAAGGTCGTATTTTTGCTTGATTTTTTATTCGCGAAAATTCAAAGGCGGTGTTTAAAATGTGCGGAATTGCCGGTTTTATTAATTTTGACAGTAAAGTAAAAGCTGATCATGTTTTATTAAAAGAGATGACTGATCTGATAACACATCGAGGACCGGACAGCGAAGGCTTTCATCTTTACGGAAACCTGGGAATGGGTTTTAGAAGATTAAGCATTATAGACCTAAATACAGGCGATCAGCCGATTTCCGATGCCTCAAAAAATTACACTATAACTTTTAACGGCGAAATTTACAATTTCAAAGAACTCCGCCTGTCGCTTTCCGCAAAAGGTTATATTTTCAAAACGACAACGGATACTGAAGTTATTTTGAATTCATATATAGAGTACGGAGTAGAGTGTCTTAAACATCTAAGAGGTATGTTCGCATTCGTTATCTTTGATAAAACTAAGAACATACTCTTCGGCGCCCGGGACAGATTCGGAATAAAACCTTTTTATTACAGCCTGAATTCAGAAAGATTTGTCTGGGGTTCGGAACTTAAATGTGTGAAAAAGGGGATGAAAAAAGACCTTACTCTAAATTTTGATTCTCTGAACGAATATTTTACCTACGGTTACATCGGACAAAATAAAGCGATCTGGAATGAGATCAGCAAACTTCCGCCTTCACACTTTTTCATACTTGAACCCGACAAAGGGGAGAAAGGTCTTGTTATAAATAAATACTGGAAAATAAGTTACGAACCCGATAACTCAGTTTCAGAAAATGACTGGGTAGAAATGCTTGATCAGAAATTTTCTGAAAGCGTAAAAATGCACATGATCAGCGATGTTCCTCTCGGAGCTTTTTTGAGCGGAGGAATAGATTCCAGCGGGGTGGTTGCATTCATGAACAAAGTCTCTCCGGGAAATGTAAAGACTTTCTCGATCGGATTTAAAGAAGAAAAGTTCAACGAACTTCAATATGCCCGTGAAGTGGCTGATAAATATAAAACAGAACATCATGAACTTATACTTGAGCCGGAATCTGTTGAACTTTTACCCAGGCTTGTTTCAGCCTTTGACGAACCATTTGCCGATTCATCGGCGATACCTACTTATTATGTATCAAAATTCGCAAGAGAATTTGTTACGGTTGTACTTTCCGGCGACGGCGGAGATGAACTTTTCGCAGGCTACAACAATTACATGAAAGCCTTAAGTGTTAAAAACAGCCCTTTCAGCAATTACATGCTTAATCCTTTATGGAATATCATATATCAGACTATGCCTGATAAAGTATCCGGAAAAGGACTGGCTTATTTCATGTCTAAAAACCGATCTGATCTCGGAGCTTATTTCTGCGTAATGAAAAAAAATGAAAGATCATCCTTATTTAATGACCATACCTTAAACAGAATCGGAAACTATAGCTCTGAAGCGGACAGGATACAAATGCTTAACTGCTCTTCATCGAAAGATTTTGTGAGCAGGCTTGAAGAGCTCGACCTTTTAAACTATCTACCGGGAGATATCCTGACCAAAGTTGACAGGACAAGCATGCAGAATTCACTTGAAACGAGAGTACCGATCCTTGATCATGAACTCGCTGAACTTTCATTTAAAATACCTTCATCAATGAAAATGACCGGTTCTGAAGGGAAATTAGTTTTTAAGAAAATGCTTAAAAAATATCTCCCGCAAAATGTTATGACGCATAAAAAACAGGGATTCGGCGTTCCGATCTCTATCTGGTTCAAAGACGATCTTAAATCATATATGAATGACAGACTGCTGAATAAAAAAGCAGAGATTTACAACTATCTTAATTACAGCGCTGTCGAAAAAATGATATCCGATCAGAACTTCGGGATGCGTGACTTTTCAGCTAAGATATGGGCTGTACTTTTTCTTGAAGAGTGGCTGAAACAGAATTTCTAATCTAAAATGAAATTAATATAGCCTTCACAAGGGTTTTCTTTTGGAACGATCTTGCATGGATTTCCGATCACAAGAGACTTATCAGGCACATCAATATTTACAAATGAATTCGGTGCTATCAAAACATTCGATCCTATGCTTATACCTCCAACTATTACAGAACCTGTGCCCATCCATACATTATCTCCGATAACGGGAGTGCCTTTATATTTTCCCCTGTTGGTTTGCCCGATAGTAACATTATGGGCTATATTACAGTTTTTGCCTATCTTTGATTTCCCGTTGATCACGATAGTACCGAAATGACCTATGTAGAAGCCTTCTCCTATCTCGACTGTGGAAGGGATCTGAAATCCGTATTTATACCCGTATCTCCGTTTGAAATAGTTAAAGAACAGCCAGCTTAGTGATTTCCTTCTGCATTTAGACACTTTTCGGAAAAAATACATATATCTGAAGCCGGGAACCAAGAAAAATGCTTTCCAGAAACCTGCGCACCCTGTAAGCCCTACGTAACGGTATAGATCGGCTTCAACTTCCCTGTTCATTTATTCTCCTGAAGTTTTCTAATACTTAATACTCAGCAGTTACTTTGTAGAAATACTTAGTTGATCCGTTAAGAATAGTATCGGTATAGCCGGGTGTTAAACAAGTATCTATCTCTACGAACCCTTCGTATGGATTAGTCGAACGGTAAATCTTGTAACCTGAAGCGCCATTCACGGCTGTCCAACTTAAAATGGTTGAATTATCAAAATATTCTATTTGGACATCTTTAGGTTCGGTAAACCACTCAGAAATCTGGTATTTAATCCACCCGTAAAAAGAATTTGCCAGCTGCTCGTATCCGTACAGATTCGGATGCTGAAGGTCATTTGAAGGATATCCCAGATAAGTATCAATATTCGGATAAACGGGTATCATTGAGAAATTCGGTTTTGAAAGCTCTTTGTACTTGTCTATATATCTTTGCTCAAGCCTGTGCTGTTTCTTCTTGTACTCAAAACATAATGCGCTGTCGCCGACGACGCTGTACCAGGTTTCTTCTCTTTCATTTGCCGGAGGAATTAGAACGATACCTATCGGCGTATTCGGAAGAGCTTCCTGAAACTTATCTATAAGCAAACCCATGGCCCATGGCGCAAAAATGACATTGTTAATATCTGAGTCTATTAACTCAAGGCTGGTGGTTCTCACATTATATAAATCATTTATTCCTAAAAATATTGTAACAATATCAGGTTTTTCTCCATTCAGAGACTCGTCTATATATCTTTGGATGTTCACACCCGGATAAGAACCAAACACAAAAGGGCTCGGTGTGGTGTTGTCTGTACAGTACCTGTACCATGTCCATCCGCCTCTGCCTTCGTGGAATATACCGTCAATGCTATCCTGCACAGTATAATGCTGAGTACCAAGCAGTTTCACAACATTTCCGGTAGATTCAAGAAACTCTTTACAGTATCTTTCATATTTGCCCGCATAGGTAAGACTATTCCCAATGAATAGGATCTTCAAAGTATCCGGAAAGTTAAGATTATTGTCAGTTACTATTATTTGAGTACTTTTTGATTCTAATATATTCCCGAGTGAATCCTTAACCTGTAGCTCTAAGCCGTAATTACCTTCCGGTAGTGAATCCAGATTGTACCTCATTGAGTCTGTAAAACCTATGGAAGATACCACATTATATGTGTATTTTTCAGGAGTTTGTGTTAAAAGCACATTATTGTAATAAATCGAATATCTGCTTTTTGTTGTCGTATAAATACTTTCAGGCAGTCGAACATAAAGGGAGTCAGTATTTTTAGTATCTAAGAAAGGATCATTGATTGATTGATTGATTGATTGATTGATTGAGAACAATAAAACAACATTAGAGAAAATTATAAAAAATAATACTTGTCTCAACTTGGATTCTCCTTTTGATTAATTTTTTCTCCTCCCTTTGACCGAAAGTTTTAGTACGGAAAATAAAAAATACCGGCCGTTTCTTAGTACCTGTAATGATCAGCTTTGTACGGTCCGTCGGAAGGTACTCCGATATAATCAGCCTGATCTTTCGACAGTTTTGTAAGCTTCACGCCGATCTTTTCAAGATGCAGCCTTGCAACTTCTTCGTCAGCCTTCTTTGAAAGTCTGTAAACGCCTATTTTATATTTATTATTCCAGAGGTCCATCTGAGCCAGCACCTGATTCGAGAAGGAGTTACTCATCACGAACGAAGGATGTCCGGTAGCGCAGCCGAGATTCACAAGTCTGCCTTCAGCAAGCAGGAATATTTCATGTCCGTCTTTGAAAGTATATTTGTCGACCTGAGGTTTGATATTCAGTTTCTTTTTAAGCAGTTTGCTGTTTTCAAGCTTGCCAACCTGTATCTCGTTGTCAAAGTGTCCGATATTGCACACAATAGCCTGATCTTTCATTTTGAGCATATGATCAATAGTTATAACATCTTTATTTCCTGTTGTTGTAACATAAAGATCACCCTTTCCAAGCGTGTCTTCAACTGTCGTTACTTCATAGCCTTCCATTGCAGCCTGCAGAGCGCAGATAGGATCGATCTCGGTGACTATCACTCTCGCGCCGTAATTTCTTAACGATCTGGCGGAGCCTTTACCAACATCTCCGTATCCGCATACTACAGCCACTTTACCGGCGAGCATAACATCCGTTGCTCTTTTGATGCCGTCGGGAAGGGATTCTCTGCATCCGTAAAGGTTGTCGAATTTGGATTTCGTTACTGAATCATTCACATTTATAGCAGGAACAAGAAGTTCTTTATTCTCATGCATTTTATAGAGTCTGTGAACGCCTGTAGTAGTCTCTTCAGAAACTCCTTTCAGGTCTTTGAAGCATCTGTGCCACTTGTCTTTATCTTCAGCAAGCATCAGCTTTAATGATTTTAACAGCGCTTTTCCATCGGAGCTGTTATCTTTTACATCAAGGATTTTAGGATTTTTTTCAGCAAAATAACCTTTATGCGACATTAGGGTTGCGTCACCGCCGTCATCTACTATAAGCTGAGGTCCTTTTCCTCCGGGAAATGATAATGACTGAGCTGTGCACCACCAGAATTCATCCAGCGTTTCGCCTTTCCATGCGAAAACAGGCACTCCGGCCTTAGCTATTGCAGCTGCAGCGTGATCCTGCGTTGAAAATATATTGCAGCTCG
>Ga0209467_1001644_pt1 | contig 18492 bp, 19 predicted proteins | sample Higcelwee11metaG_FD_187175 | JGI IMG/M metagenome (GOLD analysis project Ga0209467, IMG submission 187175) | Freshwater pond sediment microbial communities from the University of Edinburgh, under environmental carbon perturbations - High... | ecosystem: Environmental > Aquatic > Freshwater >...
TGCCGGTGGTGGAAACGCCCGCGCAACTGGCGGCGCAGACGCATCGCATCTGCGACCTGGTGGGCAAGGCGCGGCGCAACCAGGGCACCATGGACCTGGTGGTGTTCCCCGAGTACGCGCTGCACGGCCTCTCGATGAGCACCGCGCCCGAGCTCATGGTCTCACTCGACGGCCCGGAGGTCGCGGCCTTCAAGCAAGCCTGCATCGACCACCACATCTGGGGCTGCTTCTCCATCATGGAGGCCAACCCCGGCGGCAACCCCTACAACAGCGGGCTGATCATCGACGACACCGGCGCCCTCCGCCTCTACTACCGCAAGCTGCACCCCTGGGTGCCGGTGGAACCCTGGGAGCCCGGCAACCTGGGCGTGCCAGTGTGCGACGGGCCCAACGGCAGCAAGCTCTCGCTCATCATCTGCCACGACGGCATGTTCCCCGAGATGGCGCGCGAGGCGGCCTATAAGGGGGCGGAGATCATCCTGCGCACCGCCGGCTACACGGCACCCATCCGCCACGCCTGGAAGATCACCAACCAGGCCAACGCCTTCCAAAACCTGGCCATCACCGCCAGCGTCTGCCTGTGCGGCAGCGACGGCACGTTCGACTCCATGGGCGAGGGCATGTTCTGCAGCTTCGACGGCACGGTGATCACCGAAGGCGGTGGGCGTGCCGACGAGATCATCACCGCCGAACTGCGGCCCGACCTGGTGCGCGAGGCGCGCCAAGGATGGGGCGTGGAGAACAACATCTACCAGCTCTATCACCGCGGTTATGTGGCCGTGAAGGGCGGGGCGCAGGACTGCCCCTACACCTACATGCACGCCATGGCCGCCGGCACCTACCAGCTGCCCTGGAAGGTGGACGTGACCGACGGCACGCCCTGCGGTTTCGATGCGCCCACACGCTCGTACAAAGGCCCGGAGCCGCACCCGCTGGTGCCGGATCCGGCGGTGGTCAACCTGAAGAAGGCGGCCTGAACCATGGAACGCTTCATCGACGCCACCCCCTACGCCTGGCCCTACAACGGCGACCTGCGGCCCGAGAACACCGCGCTGATCGTGATCGACATGCAGACCGACTTCTGCGGCATCGGTGGCTATGTGGACCAGATGGGCTACGACATCTCGCTCACGCGCGCACCCATCGCGCCGCTGCAGACGCTGATGGCCGCGATGCGCGATGCCGGGTACACGGTGATGCACACCCGCGAAGGCCACCGGCCCGACCTCTCGGACCTGCCGGCCAACAAACGCTGGCGCTCGCGCCAGATCGGCACCAACGGCGTGGGCATCGGCGACGACGGACCCTGCGGGCGCATCCTGGTGCGTGGCGAGCCGGGCTGGGACATCATTCCCGAACTCGCGCCGCTGTCGGGCGAGGTGGTGATCGACAAGCCAGGCAAAGGCTCGTTCTATGCCACCGACCTGGAACTGCTGCTGCGCACGCGCGGCATTTGCAACCTCCTGCTCGCCGGCATCACCACCGACGTCTGCGTACACACCACCATGCGCGACGCCAACGACCGCGGCTTCGAGTGCCTGCTGCTGTCGGACTGCACCGCCGCCACCGACCGCGGCAACCACGAGGCCGCGCTGAAGATGATCACCATGCAGGGCGGCGTGTTCGGCGCACACGCCCCTTCAACCGCCGTCCTGGAAGCACTGACATGACCGACGACGCCCCCATCGGTGGTCTGCCGCCGTCCACCGGCGCACTGGCGCTGGACACCTACGACATGGGCATGCGCTTCGGCAGCTTCCAGGCGCTGCTGGGCGTGAGCATGAAGGTCGCCCCGGGCACGGTGCACGCCCTGCTGGGCGAAAACGGCGCCGGCAAGAGCACGCTGGTGAAGTGCGTGGCGGGTTTCCAGCGGCCCACCAGCGGCAGCATCCTGATCGACGGCCGCGAGCAGGCCATCCCCAACCCGGTGGTGGCGCGTGCGCTGGGCATCGGCATGGTCTACCAGCACTTCACGCTGGCACCGGGCATGACGGTGGCCGAGAACCTGCTGCTGGCCGGTGGACAGACACCGTCGGTGATCGACTGGAAGCAGCAGCGCGCCGGGCTGGCGCGTTTTCTGGAGACCACCCCCTTCCAGCTCAACCTGGACGCCCGCCCGCAGGAGCTGGCCGCCGGCGAGAAGCAGAAGCTGGAACTGCTCAAGCAGCTCTACCTGAAACCGCGCCTGCTGATCCTCGACGAACCCACCTCGGTGCTCACACCACAGGAGGCCGACGAGGTGCTGGGCCATGTGCGCGAGTTCGCGCGCAGCGGCCAGTGCACGGTGCTGATCATCACGCACAAGTTCCGCGAGGTGATGGCCTACGCCGACGACGTGACGGTGCTGCGGCGCGGCCAGGCGGTGCACCACTGCGCCGTGGCCGGCACCACGCCGGCGCTGCTGGCGCAGGCCATGGTGGGTGGCGCGGCCGAAAGCGCGGAGAGCGTCGAACCAGCGGCCCGAACCGAAGCCCCGGCAAGGGGCGCGGAGTCGCTCGCGGTTCAAGGCCTTCAGGTGATGGGCGACCGCGGCACGCTCGCCGTACAGGACCTGAGTCTGGCCGTGGCCAGCGGCGAGATCCTGGGCGTGGCCGGCGTATCGGGCAACGGCCAGCGCGAGCTGGTGGAGGCGCTGGTGGGACAGCGCGCGCGCGCGGCCGGCACGGTGACGGTGCAGGGCCAGCCCTATGGCGCGCGGCGCGAGGAGAACCACCGCCTGAAGGTGCGCAGCCTGCCCGAGGAGCCGCTACGCAATGCCTGCGTGGGCGACCTGTCGGTCGCCGAAAACATGGCACTGCGCGATTTCGACCGCGCGCCGCTCTGCAGCGGTGGCCGCCTGCGCTTTGGCCACTGGCGCAGCCGGGCACGCGAATGGATCGCCGGCTACGGCATCAAGACACAGGGAGAAAACGCCCCCATCCGCAGCCTCTCGGGCGGCAACGTGCAGCGCGCCGTGCTGGCGCGCGAGCTGCATGGCGACATCAGCGTGCTGATCGCGGCCAACCCGGTGTTCGGCCTGGACTTCGCGGCGGTCAAGGAAATCCACACCCGGCTGCGCGGGGTTCGGGACCGGGGCGGCGCGGTGCTGCTGATCAGCGAGGACCTGGACGAACTGCTGGAACTGGCCGACCGCATCGTGGTGATGAGCGAGGGCCGCATCGTGTTCGAGACGCCCGGCGCCACGGCAGACCGCCAGACGATCGGTGCCCACATGGGCGGAGGACATTGACCATGCAAATACCTGCACAACCCTTCCCCTACGAGTTCGACCTGGCGCACAGCGCGCTGGTGATCATCGACATGCAGCGCGACTTCATCGAGCCCGGAGGTTTCGGTGAGAGCCTGGGCAACAACGTGGCCCTGCTTTCGGCCATCGTGCCCGCCTGCCAGGCGGTGCTGCAGGCGTGGCGCGATGCCGGCGGCCTGGTCGTGCACACGCGCGAGGCGCACGCGGCCGACCTGTCCGACTGCCCCCCGGCCAAGCGGCTGCGCGGCAACCCCGCGCTGCGCATCGGGGACGAAGGGCCGATGGGCCGCATCCTGGTGGCCGGCGAGCCGGGCAACCAGATCATTCCCGAGCTGGCGCCGGTGGGTGGCGAGATCGTGATCGACAAGCCGGGCAAGGGCGCCTTCTACGCCACCGGGCTGCACGAGATCCTGCAGGACCACGGCATCAGTCACCTGGTGTTCATGGGCGTGACCACCGAGGTCTGCGTGCAGACCAGCATGCGCGAAGCCAACGACCGGGGCTACGACGGCCTGCTGCTGGAAGACTGCACCGAGAGCTACTTTTCGCACTTCAAGGCGGCCACCGTGGAGATGCTGCGCGCCCAGGGTGGCATCATCGGCTGGACCGCCCCCAGCGCGCCCTTGTTGGCGGCGCTGGCCCCCTCCCGGCGATGATCCCCCCAGACTGCCAGAGCTTCCCCGTGCACACCACCCGACGATCCACCGCCCAGACGGCCACCACACCACGCCCCTCCCGCGCCGACGAGGTGTACGAGCAGCTCAAGCGGGACATCGCCGACTTCCGGCTGGTGCCGGGTGACCGCTTCAGCGAACACGAGCTCTGCAACCGCCTCGCGGTCTCGCGCACACCGGTGCGCCAGGCGCTGTACCGCTTGCAGCAGGAAGGGCTGGTGGAGGTGATGTTCCGCAGCGGCTGGCGCGTGCTGCCCTTCGATTTCGACAAGTTCGACCAGCTCTACGACCTGCGCATGGTGCTGGAGACCACCGCCGTGCAGCGCCTGTGCCAGCAGGACGTGGCCACGTCGTCCACGCTGCTGCAGGCGCTCAAGGAACGCTGGCTGGTGCCGGTGGGCGAGCGCAGCAGCGACGCGACGCAAGTGGCGGCCTGGGACGAGGCCTTCCACGAGACCCTCGTGCAGGCCGCGGGCAACCCCGAAATGGCCCGTGTGCACCACGAGGTGACCGAGCGCATCCGCATCATCCGCCGGCTCGATTTTCTCAAGCAGGTGCGCATCGATGCCACCTACGACGAACACGCCAAGATCCTGCGCGCCATCATCGCGCGCAAGGGCGACCGCGCCGACCTGCTGCTGCGCGCGCACATCCAGGCCAGCCAGGTCGAGGTGCGCAAGATCACGCTGCACCAGGTCTTCATGGCCCAGCAGATCGCGCCGGTGGCCTGACAGCGCCACTTTCGCGCGCGGCGTGGCAGGATGCACGCCGCCAGGGCATGCCCGCCCGCCACAACCTGGGTTCAAGCCATCGGGAACGGGCTCAGCGGCCAAAGAGACCCAGCAAGCCGATGATGATCAGGTAGACGGCGACGATGGTGTTCAGCAGGCGGGGCATCACCAGGATGAGGATGCCGGCGATGAGGGACACCAGTGGTCCGATGCTCAGGTGCAGGTTCATGAGGGTCTTCCTTGGGGGTTGGGGAGCGAGCGCCTTGCCGAGGTCTCGGTGCAGGCGCCACGGGACCCTATGATTTTGCGCGAGCGGCGCGGCTGTCTGTGCGTCGTCGAACAAACCCTCGCCCGCAACGCGGCCCGTGCCCATCGCGCTGGAGGGGAGGGGGGCGCCGCAAGCGGTTTACCGCGTGGCTTCGCTCGGCGCGCGGCTCATCTCGTTGTTCTGCGTCACCAGCAGGTTCAGCAGGCGCATGAAGTCGCTGCGCTGACGCTCGGTGAGCGGTGCCAGGATCTGCTCCTGGGCGCGCAGCATGGCGGGAATACACGCCGCCAGCGCCTGCTCGCCAGATGCGGTCAGCACCAGCTGGCGCGCGCGCCGGTCTTCCGGCGCTGTGCGGCGTTCCATCCAGCCGCGGGCTTCGAGCCGGTCCACCACACCGCCGGTGGTGGACGCGTCCAGCGCGATGGTGCGCGCCAGCGTGCGCTGGTCGATGCCCGGCTGGTTGCCAACCACCTGCAGGGCGGCGTACTGTACCGGCGTGATGCCCAGGTCCCCGGCTTCCTGCAGAAAGATGCCGACCGAAATCTGGTGCAGACGGCGGATCGCATGACCGGGCTGGAGGTCGATGTTCACGGTGGACGGGTCGGCGTTTTTCATGGCGGATCGAAGGCAGGGTTTACCCCATAAGGGTTTGATTCATGTTAGCAGGACACTTATGATAAGTACACTGATTATGTGCGTACAACCATTTGGAGAGACGTGCCAGGACTTTCACCAGTCGCTTCACACCCCCATTTCCGGAGACACCCATGAGCCACGAACTCGGACGACTCGAAGACCTGCCGCAGGACTACCGCGACGACCTCAAGGCGTTGAACCTGGTGCCGCTGTGGCCCAGCCTGCGCGCGGTGCTGCCGCCCAAGGTGCCGACGCGCGCCACGCAGGCGATCCACTGGCCCTACGCCACGCTCAAGCCGCTGCTGCTCAAAGCCGGTGAACTCACGCCCATCGAAAAGGCCGAACGCCGCGTGCTGGTGCTGGCCAACCCGGGCCACGGCCTGGAGAACATGAAGGCCAGCCCGGCGATGTACCTGGGCATGCAGCTGCTGCTGCCCGGCGAGTGGGCGCCCAGCCACCGCCACACGCCCAACGCGGTGCGCATGATCGTCGAGGGCGAAGGCGCGTACACCACGGTCGATGGCGAGAAGTGCCCCATGAGCCGCGGCGATTTGATCCTGACGCCCACCGGCCTGTGGCACGAACACGGCCACGACGGCACAGACCCTGTCGTCTGGCTCGACGTGCTCGACCTGCCGCTGGTGTACTACATGGAGGCCAGCTACCACATCAACGGCGAACGCCAGCCCGTCCAGCAAGGCAGCGGCGACCGCGCCTGGACCCGCGCCGGCGTGGTGCCGACGCAGATGTTTGCGCGCAGCGACAAGCGTTACCCCATGCTGCGTTACCCCTGGGTGGACACGCGGGCCGCGCTCGTGGCGATGGCCGCCGACCAGCCCGATCTGGACTGCCTGCAGGTGACCTACGTGAACCCCGAGACCGGCACGGATGCCGAGAACATCCTGGGTTTCTACGCCCTCATGCTCAAGCCCGGTCAGACACTCACGCTGCCCGCCCGCTCACCCTCGCAGGTGTTCCACCTGATCGAAGGCGGTGTGGACGTGTCCACCTGCGGCAAGACCTTTGGTCTGGTCGAGGCCGACACCTGCTGCGCGCCCGGCTACGAGCCCGTGACGCTGAAGAACCGCCAGGACGACCAATCGTCCTTTGTCTTCATCGCCGACGAATCCCCGCTACACCGCAAGCTCGGCGTCTACGAGACGCGATAACTTTTCAGAGACAACCCGATGACCACCTACCTCTTCACCCCACCCGCCGTCCAGTCCCTGCCCATCCGCGGCAAGACCGAACGTTTCCCCATCAACCGCATCTTCTGCGTCGGCCGCAACTACCACGCGCACGCTGTCGAGATGGGCAAGCCGGTGGACAAGTCGGCCGAGCGGCCGTTCTACTTCACCAAGTCGCCACAGACCCTGGTGCAGAGCGGCGCGACCGTGGCCTACCCGCCCGGAACGAACAACTACCACTTTGAAATGGAACTGGTGCTGGCCGTGGGCAAGGCCGGTTTCCGCGTCAGCGCCGAGAACGCGCACGAGGTGATCTACGGCTACGCCGCCGGGCTGGACATGACCCGCCGCGACCTGCAGCTGGTGGCTCGCGACAAAGGCCGCCCCTGGGACCTGGGCAAGGACATCGAAGAAGGTTCGGTCTGCAGCGAGATCGTGCCGATGGAAGGCGTGGTGATCGAGAGCGGCGCCATCGCGCTCGAAGTCAACGGCCAGACCAAGCAGTCGTCCGGTGTGGACAAGCTGATCTGGAACATCCGCGAAATCATCGCCGACCTGTCCCAGTTCTACCACCTGCAACCCGGCGACCTGATCTACACCGGGACGCCCGAAGGCGTGGGCGCCGTGGTGCCGGGCGACCAGATCACCGGCCGTGTGGAGGGTGTGGCCGAGGTCGCGTTGACCGTCGGCCCGGCCGAATGAAGCTTCACAACTTCCGCCGCGCGGCGCCTTCGCAACAACCCGATGCCGCCTGAGCGCGGTCGCAGGCGGCAGACGGTCAGGCCTTGGCGCCGCCCGGGTTCAGCAGGCGGTGAACCATCTCTTGGTCATCCTTGACGATGTGTTCCAGCAGCCAGTTGGCGAGAAAGCGGTGCAGCGCGTGCCCCTGGCCCTCTTCCCGGCTGTCCTGTTCGGCCATCGCCTGGATGCGGTCGGCAAAGGCCTGGTGACGGCGCGCGTGCTGGTCAAGTGCGGCCTGGGGCATGCCGCGGTCGCGCGCCCACGATTCCTCGTAGGCGAAGTGGTAACGCGCATAGGCCTGGAGCGATTCCACGCTGTTCGCGCTGCTGACCGTGTCACCCCGCAAGATGGCCGAGCGCAACAGGTTGATGAGATCGACCAGGTTGCGGTGCTGCCGGTCGATCAGGTCCACGCCGCAGGCGAATGCCTCGCTCCATTCGAATTCGGGCAATTCCAGGGGTGGCATGGGAACGGTCCTGTCGCTCAGGGCCGGGCCGTGCGGCGGGCGGCCATTTCGGCCCCCATGCGCTGCAGTTCGGGGGCGTCGATCAGGGCCGACGCGGCCGGGTAGACCGTGTCTTCCTCGGCGCGGATGTGATCGGCGTACAGACCCGCAAAACGCGCCAGCGTGGCGCGGTCGGTCTCGCTCAAAGCGGACCACGTCGGCACCGACCCCTCGCAAACCCGCCGGAGCACCTCACGGGCTTCGACCCAGTTCACGGTCATGTCCCGATGGTCCTGCTGCAACCGGCGCACCACCGTCTTCACGTTCTCGTCGTTTCCAGCCAGCAGACGGGGAAAGACGTGGCGCTCCTCGTCTTCGTGGTGGTCCGGCGCAGCCAGGTCGAAGTAGCGCATGACGTCGCGCGCCGCCTGGGCGGCCTGTTCGTCATGGCCTTTCGCGTCAAGGTGCTGGCACAGCCGGTCGAGCAGGCGCAACATGCGATCCACCCGTTCGTGGCAGGCGGTCAGCATCTCGAAGGGCTGCTCGAACGTGGCCGCAGACGGCTGTGCGCCCGGCTGGCCGATCTGGTGCAGGCGGATACCGGCCATGGCGATCAGCCGAGACGCACCGCGCGGCCCTGCGGGTCGAAAGGGATGTAGGCCTGGATCTGGCCCTGGCGGATCGCTTCCACCATTTTCTTCAGTGGTTCGTCAGCGTCGGCACTGGTGGGCGCCTTGCCCGGTGCGCCCGACATCGCGGCGGCGAACACCATGCCCCAGGGCTTGTCAAAACCGCTGGCCTCCTGTTTCAGCTGATCGAACGAAGCCAGCTCGTCGGGGCTTTTGTCGACGCACATCTGCGGCACCAGCGCACCGCCCTGGCCCTGCTCGAAAGCGGCGCGCTGGGCAGGGGTCGCGTCGTCCGGCAGCTCGACGCCGGCGAACACAAACAGCAGGCGCTGGGGCTGGGACTGGGCGCGCGCGGCGGCCAGCAGATCGTCAAAGGTGCTGATGTCCATGAAAAATCCTGTCTTGGGAAAAGAGGTCAGGGCGTGGTGCCCGAACCCAGGGTGTTCACATAGTCGGCCACGGTCGGCCGCACGCGCGCCGGCCTGCTCGAGTGCACGGTGCCGACGCTCACGAAGCACAGCGCCTGTTCGTCCGCGCCGAGGCCGAAGCAGGCCCGCAGCGTGTGCGACTTCAGTGCCTTGCCGCTGGTGAGCGCCGAGCCGAAGCCAAGCGCGGTGGCCATGAGCAGCATGTTCTGCACCGCACAGCCGGCCGAGAGGATGCGTTCGTTCAGGTCCACCTCGGGGTCGCCGCGCGCGCCGTCCACCACCGCCAGCATCAGCAGCGGCGCCCGGAACGCTTTCTCGCGTGCCTGCGCCAGCTGCTCGGGCGTGGCTTGCGGATCGCGTTCGCTCAGGGCGCGGGCAAACACCTCGGCCAGCGTGGCGCGCTGCCCGGCGGGCACGAGGATGAAGCGCCAGGGCAGCAACTGCATGTGATCGGGCGCCGCAGCGGCCGCGGCCAGAATGGCCTGGGTCTGCGCGGCGTCCGGGCCGGGATCCATCAGGCGCTTGGGCAGCACGGTCTGGCGCGCCTGGATCAGCTCGCTGACGACAAAGGCCCAATCGGGGGATGTATCTGCAGAGGTCATGGCAGGTTGCGAAGGCATGGGAGCGAAAAAGTTCAGCCGGGTCGGCCATCAAAACGCAAGCGGCCGTACCAGCCGATCAGGCGCAGGCCCCAGACGCCCATCACGCCGGCCCAAAGCAGCGCGGCGACCGTGAGCACCCACAGGGGTGCGCCATCCAGGGCACCCGCCACGCGCAGCAGCACCGCCAGCTGGAGCAGGCAGAACACGGCCCAGACCAGCGCATCGGCCACCAGCGTGCGCCCGCTGTGGCCGCAGGACACGCGCGTGACCATCGCGACCAGCAGCGAACCCAGGCAACCCATGGTGAGCGCGTGCAGCGCGCCCAGACCGAGCGCCGGCACACCGGCGCGCATACCCAGCAGCTGCGACAGCCCCGCCAGCACAAAGGCCAGACCGAGCCACAGGAAACCCAGGTGCAACATCGCCAGCAAACGCACCTTGAGGCTCTGCACCAGGCCCCAGGCAACACCCAGCCAGAGGATCACCCCGCCAGCCAACAGCTCCACCAGCCCCTGCAGCAGCATCCAGCCCGGAGCCCCGGCCCAGCCGCTCGCGGCGACCCAGACCGCCAGCACCTCGAAGGCCGCGGCGCCCAGCAGGGCCCACAGCACCCAAAACGGGCGCCAGGCCTCGACCATGGGCACGGCGCTGGAGGTGAAGAAAGGAATCATGCGGTGCGCGACCACCAGGTAGGTCATCACCACGAAGCCCCAGAGGCCGGTCAGCACCAGACTGCGGGCGAGGTCGAACGCACCGGCCAGCAAGGCGATCGCCAGGCCCGCGACACACAGCGTGCCCACGGTGCCGGCCACCGCCACCACCTTGGCGTGCAGGCGGTCGAGCTGCGGGCTGCGCCGCACCAGGCACCAGAAGCGCAGGTACTGCGCGCCCAGCCCCGCGGCGGCCAGTGTCGCGCCCGCCACGGCGATGCCAGTGTGGGTGTGCGCCCCGGCCAGCCAGAGCAGCCAGCCGCCGGCCTGCAGCAGCAGGGTGGGCACCAGCACCCGGACGTTGGGGCCTTCCACGCCCAGCCACTTGGGGCCGGCGGTGAACAGGAAACCGGCGAAAAAAAGCGGCATGAAACCGAAGCTCATGACCGCGGCGTGGGTGATCGTCGGTGGCACCGCGTAGCCCAGGCCGATCGCCCCGGTGGTGCGGTCCACCTGCACCAGCGCCCACCACAGGCCCGAGGCCAGCAGCAACACCATCGCCAGAAAAAACGCCAACCGGTGCGGCGCCAGCAGCAAGTGCGCGGGCCGCCAGGGATTCGGCCCCGGCGGCTGTGCGCGTCCCGCGCGACCTGGCCCGACCGGGCGCAAAGGTACGGCGGGGCGCGCGGTGGCGCTCATCCGCAGGTGCCGAGGTGCCCGCACTGGGTGCAGTAGTCGCAGCCGTCCTTGCGGATCATGGCGTGCGCGCCACACTCGGGGCATTTTTTTCCGGCCATCACGCCCGAGGGCATGCCGGTCAGCTCGGGCATGGCCGGCGCCGGGGCGGTTGCCACCACGCTCAACTGGGCGCGGCGCGCGATGATATTCTGCAGCGCAAAGGCGATGGCGGCGACTTCGGAGTCGTGCCACATCGGCACGTGCGTGCCGTCGGCTTTCTGGTAGGTACCCAGACGCACGGGGCCGCGGTCCCAGGCGACCTTACGCATGTCGGACAGCGCCCGTTCCAGAAAACCGCCGCGCGCGGCCAGCGACAGCATGCGCATGGTGGAGGTGATCCACTGCTGCGACTCGCCGTTCTGGCCCACGGGCATGAAGAACTCGATCGCGCGTTCGACCGTGCCATTGCCTTCGGCCGCGGGCACCGGCAGGAAAGAGACCACGATGTACAGCGTCTTGTGGCCTTCCTGCGTCCAGTACTCGATCTTGTCGGCCACGGCCGACAGCGCGCCCTTGGGGCGGCTCTCGATCACGGTGCGCATCGGGTCCACCGGCGCGGGGGCGGCGGGCGCTGCGGCGGCCTTGGCGTCGGTCGCGGCGCTGCCGGTGTCGAGCACCGAGCCGAGGATGCTGTTGGGCCGGTAGGTGGCCATGCCCTTGAGATTGGCGCGCCAGGCCTTCTGGTACAGGCTCTTGAAGTCTTCAAACGGGTAGTCGGCGGCGACGTTGACCGTCTTGGAAATGGCGGTGTCCACGAAGGGCTGCACCGCTTCCATCATGGCGATGTGTTCACCCGCGCTCATTGCCAGAGCGTTGACGAAGTAGTCGGGCAACTGGTCGACGTCGCCGCCGAGTTCGCGGTAGAGGCGCCAGGCGTGGTCTTCCACCGCGTACTCGCTGGTGGAGCCGTCGGCCTCGCGCTTCTTGCGGCGGTACATCCAGGAGAACGGTGGCTCGATACCGTTGGAGGCGTTGTCGGCAAAGGCCAGGCTGACCGTGCCGGTGGGCGCGATGGACAGCAGGTGGCTGTTGCGCAGGCCGTTCTTGCGGATGGCCTTCTTGATCGCGTCGGGCAGGCGGCTGGCGAAGGTGCCGGGGGCCAGGTAACCCTCGGCGTCGAATTTGGGGAACACGCCCTTTTCCTTGCCCAGCTCCACCGAGGCGAGGTAGGCGGCGTTGCGCATGCGCTCCGCGATCTGGGCCGCCATGGCGCGGCCCTCTTCGCGGTCGTAGCGCACGCAGAGCATGGCCAGGGCATTGCCCATGCCGGTGAAGCCCACGCCGATGCGGCGCTTGGCGGCGCTTTCGGCGCGCTGCTGTTCGAGCGGCCAGAAGGTCACGTCGAGCACGTTGTCCAGCGCGCGCACCTGGGTCGCCACGGCCTGCTCGAAGGCCTCGAAATCAAATGCCGGCACGCCACCGAAACCGAACGGGTTCTTGACGAAACGGGTGAGGATGATGGGGCCGAGGTCGCAGCAGCCGTAGGGCGGCAGAGGCTGTTCGCCGCAGGGGTTGGTCGCCGCGATGGTTTCGCAGTAGTGCAGGTTGTTGTCGGTGCCGATCTTGTCCAGGAACAGGATGCCGGGTTCGGCAAAGTCGTAGGCCGACTTCATGATCGTGTCCCACAGCTCGGTGGCCGACAGGGTCTGGTAGACCCACATGCCGTCGCTGCGCTGGTAGGCGCCCTTGTCCATCAGGGTCTTGCCGGGCCGGGCCTTGTGCACCAGCTCCCAAGGCTGGTCGCCGCCCACGGCCTCCATGAAGGCATCGGACACGCCGACCGAGACGTTGAAGTTGTTCCAGCGACCCGGCGTGCGCTTGGCGGTGATGAACTCCATCACGTCCGGGTGGTCGATGCGCAGCACGCCCATCTGTGCGCCGCGGCGTGCGCCCGCGCTCTCGACCGTCGAACACGACTGGTCGAACACGTTGATGTAGCTGCAGGGGCCGGACGCCATGGAGTGCGTGCCCTTGACCTCGGCGCCCTTGGGGCGGATGCGGGAGAAGTCGTAACCCACGCCGCCGCCGCGGCGCATGGTTTCGGCGGCTTCGCGCAGCGCTTCATAAATACCGGGGTAACCCTCGGCGTCCACGCCCTGGATGGCGTCGCCCACCGGCTGCACGAAGCAGTTGATCAGGGTGGCCTGGATGTCGGTGCCGGCGGCGCTCATGATGCGGCCCGCGCCGATGGCGCCCGCGTGCAGGTTGTCCAGGAAACGCTGCTCCCATTCGGCCCTTTCCGCCTCTTTTTCCACCGAAGCGAGCGCCCGCGCCACGCGGCGGTACAGGTCTTCCAGACCGGATTCGCCCGGCTTCAGGTATTTCTCGGCCAGCACGTCCTGGCTGATGGGTTGGGTGGCGGTCAGGTCCTGGGGACGCATGGTGTTGTCGCGTTTCATCTCGGTGTTTGTTGGAAAGAGTGAGAGGGGGCGGCCAGGCTGCGGGGTGGTGGCAGGGTGGCTCGGGTCGGGCATGCCGTCGTGTGGGCGGCGAACGACCGGACGGGTAAAAACCACCCGCCATTTTGCCCTGCCCGGCGCCGGTTCAACGACCACGCATCCGATGCCCGTCCCTTTTCCGGGCGAATTCGGCGGTGGCACCCGGGTGTCCCGGCCCGCCCGCGCCCGGCAACTGCCTCCTGAACAGGCAATCCGCTTTCTATATGCCTCACTTCATCCATCAGAAAGAACTTGCCCATCGTGTTCGACATAAGGCTGGTACGGGCCCGTGCCGCTGTGGGAGGCTAACGAGGCCGGCACAAACGCACCTTGTGCTGCGTCAAACACGTGGACTTCGCCCTCCTCGATCACGTAATGCCATCCGTGCAGCGACAGCTGGCCCGCTTCCGCGGCGCGGCGCACCATGGGGTAATCCATCAGCCGCTCCAGCTGCAGCACCACCGCGCGCTGCTCGGTGCGGCGCAGCGCTTCGGCGCTGGGCTGCACCGGCAGCAGGGCCTCGTCGGCCAGCTTGAGCCAGGCCTTGAGCGCCACCGCTTCGTCGGGCGCACCTTCGTAGGCGGTGCGGATCGCGCCGCAATGGCTGTGGCCGCAGACGATGATGCGCTCCACCTTCAGGCTCAGCACCGCGAACTCGATCGCCGCCATGGTGCCGTGCAGGCCGTGCGACTGGTCGTAGGGCGGCACGAACGCGCCCACGTTGCGCACCAGGAACAGCTCACCCGGCGCTGCGCCCGTCAGCAGGTAGGGCACCAGGCGCGAATCGGAACAGCCGATGAACAGCGTCTTGGGATGCTGGCCCTGCGCCACCAGGTCCTGGAAGCGCTGCTGGTGCAGCGGAAAATAATCCGAATGGAAATCGCGCAGGCGCAACAGCAGGTCGTCGGGCATGGCGGCCTCGGTCTCACTGAACGAGGGGCGAGTCGGCACCTTCGAGTTCGATCCCTTCGACCTTCGCCTGCCCCACCAGCAGCTGCATGTACTGGCGCAGCGCCGTGCTGCGCGACTGCAGCGCGAGGCGGCTGGCGATCTGGTCGCGGACCTGCTCGAACTCGGGCAGCTGGCCCTTCTTGCGGCCCAGCACCTCGATGATGTGCAGGCCGAAGCGCGTGTGCACCAGGCGCGGGTGCACGCCCATGCCCCAGCGCGAATCGCTCTGGAAGAACAGCTCGTTCGCCAGCTCGGGGGCGCAGGCTTCCGGCGTCACCCAGCCCAGGTCGCCGCCCTGGGCGCCCGAGGGACAGTTCGACAGCTCGGCCGCCAGTTGCGCGAAGCGCCCCGCGGGCACGTCCTTGCGCGACAGTTCCAGCAAGGCCGTTTCGGCGCGCTGCGAGAGCGCGTGCACATTGACGCCCGGCGTCACCGCAAACAGGATGTGCCGCACGTGCAGCGCCTGCCCGACGATCAGCCGGTTTTTCTGCGCTTCGTAGTGACGGCGGCATTCCTCTTCGGTGGGGTCGGGCGAAGTCACTGCCTGGTCGAGCATGGTCTCGATGACCTGACGCTGCGCCTCGTCCGGCTGCAGCGCCACCAGCCCCCGGTACAGCGGCAGCAGGCCTTGTTTCACCGCCTCCTGGATCAGCAGCTCGGTGTAGGCGCGCTCACGCAGGGTCTGGGCATCGAGCACTTCATCGGGTTCGTGCAGGGCGATGCCGTTGATGCTGGCCACGGCGGGTTGGGCCAGATCGGCGCAGGCGCAGCTGCTGCTGCCGCAACCAACAGTAGAAGATGGACTCATGGCAAGTTCCTGGTTCAGGGTGGAAGCGCTCACGGCTGGCGGGGGTCGTTCGGCGTCAGGCCCAGCTTGCGGCTGCGCACCACCTGGTAGGGGCGGACCACATAGGCCAGCGTACCGAAGCCGCTCCACACGTGCACCAGGCGCGAGAAGGGGAAGAGCAGGAAGATCGTCATGCCCAGCACCAGATGCACCTTGTAGGGCCAGTCCAGCGCCACCAGACCGGCAGCGTCGGGGCGCAGAGTCACGATGCGCTGTGCCCAGTCGGCCAGCGCCAGCATCACGCCCGCGTCTTTGTGGCCGAACGAATACGGCAGGGTGATCAGGCCCAGCACCAGTTGTACCCACAGGATGACCAGGATGCCGAGGTCGGTGCGGTGGCTGGTGAGGCGGATGCGGTCGTCGAAGATGCGGCGGTGCAGCAGCAGCGTCAGGCCGATGAAGCAGATCACGCCGGCGATGCCACCCGCGGTCACCGCCACCAGCTGTTTCTGTTCGGCGGTGATGAAGGGCTCGTACATGAAGTGGGGCGTGAGCAGGCCCACGGTGTGACCCCCGAACAGGAACAGGATGCCAATGTGGAACAGGTTGCTGCCCCAGCGCAGCTGGCCCTTGCGCAGCAGCTGCGACGAATCGCTTTTCCAGGTGTACTGGTCGCGGTCGAAGCGCGCCAGGCTGCCCATGAAGAACACCGCCAGGCAGATGTAGGGATAGACGTTGAAGAGGAAGTTGTGCAGCGGGTTCATGCCTGCGCTCCTTGAGAAGGTTGGGATGACTTTCTGACGATATGGATCGGTTGCGGCTGATTCGGTTTGGCCTGGCCTTCGGTCGAACAACCACCAAACACCTCGGGCTCGGCCCAGCTCTCGTCCATTTCCGGCTCGGGCGCGATGGCCACCGCTTCGGCCTTCTCGCCCGCCAGCTCCAGCACCGCCGCCAGCACGCTGGCGTAGGGGCTCTGGCGACCGGCCAGCGCGCTGAAGATCACGCGCACGATGTGCGCGATCTCGCCCATGAATTCACGCGCCTGCTGGGGCGGCTGGGTCGAGGCGAATTCCAGCACCACCGGCAGGTAGTCCGGCAGCTCGTCGGGGCCCAGGTACAACCCGGCTTTTTCGTAGGTCTGGATCAGGTCGACCATGGCCGGGCCGCGGTCGCGCGAATCGCCGTGTACGTGTTCGAACAGGTGCAGCGCGGTGCGGCGACCGCGGTCGAACAGCTCGACGTACTCGGACTCGACGTCCAGCGCGGGCTGGGTGCCCAGGTGCCTGAGCAGTGCGTCGAGTTCGGCCAGCCGGGCGGCGGGCAGAGCCGCCTCGGCGCGCAGCGCCTGCTGCAGCTCGGCTGTGTGGGCGCGGAACGCCGCGTCGGGGTAGCGCAGCAGGTGCGCCAGCACGCGCAGCGTGAGCCGCGCCTGCGGAGGGGATGAAGAAAACAAACTCATGACCTCATGCCTCCAGCTTGATCGGAATGGTGCGTTTCTTCTCGCTGCCAAACAGGCTGATTTCGGTCTCGCCTTCGGAGCAACCGTTGCCGAAACTGAAGCCGCAGCCGCCCTTCACGTTGAAGGTGTTTTCGGCGTACTCGCGGTGTGTGGTCGGGATCACGAAGCGGTCTTCGTAGTTCGCGATCGCCATGTAGCGGTACATCTCTTCGACCTCGCGGGCTGTGAGGCCCACCTGGTCGAGCACGTCCTGGTTGACCAGGCCGTCCACGTGTTTGGTGCGCTGATAGGAGCGCATGGCCAGCATGCGTTCGAGCGCGCGCACCACCGGGCCGGTGTCGCCGGCGGTCAGCAGGTTGGCCAGGTACTTGACCGGAATGCGCAGCTGAGACACGTCCGGGATTTCGCCGTTCTGGCTCAGCATGCCGGCGTTGGCCGAGGCGGTGATGGGCGAGAGCGGTGGCACGTACCAGACCATGGGCAGGGTGCGGTATTCGGGGTGCAGCGGCAGGGCCACCTTCCACTCCACGGCCATCTTGTAGACCGGGCTCTGGCGCGCCGCGGCCATCCAGGCGTCGGGGATGCCGTCGATGCGCGCCTGTTCGATCACCTTGGGGTCGTTCGGATCGAGGAACAGGTCGAGCTGGGCCTGGTAGAGATCGATCTCGTTGGGCGTGCTCGCGGCTTCGGCGATGCGGTCAGCGTCGTACAGCAGCACGCCGAGGTAACGGATGCGGCCGACGCAGGTTTCACTGCACACCGTGGGCTGCCCGGCTTCGATGCGCGGGTAGCAGAAGATGCACTTCTCGGCCTTGCCACTTTTCCAGTTGTAGTAGATCTTCTTGTAGGGGCAACCGCTGACGCACATGCGCCAGCCTCGGCACTTGTCCTGGTCGATCAGCACGATGCCGTCTTCCTCGCGCTTGTAGATCGAGCCTGAGGGGCACGAGGCCACGCAAGCCGGGTTCAGGCAGTGCTCGCACAGGCGCGGCAGGTACATCATGAAGGTGTTCTCGAACTGGCCCATCATGTCTTTCTGGGCCTGCTCGAAACCGTCCATGTTCGCGTCCTTGCTGCGCTTGCTGAACTCGCCGCCGAGGATCTCTTCCCAGTTCGGGCCCCACTCGATCTTCTCCATGCGCTTGCCGGTGATCAGCGAACGCGGGCGGGCAGTGGGCGCGTGCTTCATCTCCGGCGCCGACTGCAGGTGGTCGTAGTCGAAGGTGAAGGGCTCGTAGTAGTCGTCGATCTGTGGCAGGTTGGGGTTGCTGAAGATCTTCATCAGCAGCGACCACTTGCCTCCCTGCTTGGGCACGATGGAACCGTCGGCCTTGCGGACCCAGCCACCATTCCACTTGTCCTGGTTTTCCCATTCCTTTGGGTAACCGATGCCGGGCTTGGTCTCGACGTTGTTGAACCAGGCGTATTCCACCCCGGGCCGGCTGGTCCAGACGTTCTTGCAGGTGACCGAACAGGTGTGGCAACCGATGCACTTGTCCAAGTTGAGCACCATGCCGATTTGTGCGCGTATTTTCATGTTTGACTCCAAATGAAGGGCAGCGGGCTCAGGGGTTTTCACCTTGGGATTGATAGGCGCGGACCAGGTGGTCGTCCGCCGGTGTGTCGAGCCAGTCGACCTTGTCCATCTTGCGCACCACCACGAACTCGTCGCGGTTGGTGCCGATGGTTCCGTAGTAGTTGAAGCCGTAGCTCAGCTGCGCGTAGCCGCCGATCATGTGGGTGGGCTTGAGCACGATGCGGGTCACCGAGTTGTGGATGCCGCCGCGCACGCCGGTGATCTCCGACCCGGGGGTGTTGATGATCTTTTCCTGCGAGTGGTACATCATCACCATGCCGGGGTTGACGCGCTGGCTCACC
>Ga0209467_1001647_pt1 | contig 18482 bp, 19 predicted proteins | sample Higcelwee11metaG_FD_187175 | JGI IMG/M metagenome (GOLD analysis project Ga0209467, IMG submission 187175) | Freshwater pond sediment microbial communities from the University of Edinburgh, under environmental carbon perturbations - High... | ecosystem: Environmental > Aquatic > Freshwater >...
GAAGGACGGGATCCAGACGGCCTTTCCTTTTGCTCCACCAGCACACGCAAACGAACCACCACACCCAACGGCACGGTCAACTGGGCCCCGGCCTTCGCCGGGGTGACGCTGTGTGTTTTATCAGACCCTTCTTCGCGTCATACCCGGAGCAATAGGCCACACTTCCACGCCGACTAGAAACCGCGAAGAAACAGGAACCGCCCCCCTTCCCCAAAAACAGCGTCTTCCCGGCGAAGGCCGGGATCCAGACGGCCTTTCCTTTTGCTCCACCAGCACACGCAAACGAACCACCATACCTAACGGAAACAGTGCCCCGCCCGTCTTTACCATATTGATTTTCCTATTGCTTTTGCCGCGCAACTTAGGAATCCTGTCTTCATCACGTGTGAACAACCGTTCTTTTAAGCACCCGAGTATTCATGGCCCGTTATTTTCACGATCCGCTTAAATTTCTTCCCGCCCACACCGCACGGTCAGGCGAGATGCTTTTGGGTCAAGGCTGGCGTCTCTTCGCCATCCCCGTCGTTCGCCTCGACGAAGAAGCCGCCCATGCAGAGCGCAAGAAGTTTTCCATGGGGTTAAAAGAAAAATTTCGTACAGCCGCGTTGCAACTCGCTGGCCCGCGCCTTGCGCGGCAAATCAAAAACGATAACGAACCTTGGGAAATCCATCACGTCGTGCCGCTTAGCTTCGGCGGCGAGCATAATCGCGTCGTTTATATACCGCAGAGGCTCCATCGCCTCATCCACGCGTACCTGCGCGAACAAACAAACGAGATCGACATCGGCGGACGCCGCACCATTCGCATTCCCGTTCACACGGGGTTGATATGGCGATCGGAAAAAGTGAATCTCCGCCTCCTCCAAACCCTAGCCGCTTAACCGAGAGCCCATGTCTTTTTACAGCAAACCTTTTCAGGGCCTCCGTATTTTAGAATCAACGCCTGCCGAGCACATCTGGGGCAAGGGTTGGCGACTTTATACACTCGAAGTCAAACGCATCCGCACCAGAGAAGAAGCCAAAAGCATTCGCAATCAATTGCCCGGCACCGTTGCCGTCAAAGCTGAACTTTTACGCCTCGCACGCAAAACGCAGCGCGACGAAACCATTGTCGCCTTTCAGCTCAACAACGAAGCGCTAGAAGCCCATCACGTCTTTCCGCTTATCCTTGGCGGCACGAATGCGAATCTAGTTCTGGTTCCCCGCGCTATTCACAGCGAGATCCACGCCTTCATCAATCAACAAATTGACACGGTCGGCCTCAATTTCCTGAAGCAAATTGAAATCCCAGGACGCCAAGATCTTTTATTATGGTCTGCCGCTTTACGTTGGGGCCAGCCGCGCAAAGCGAGCGAGTCCTTCACCCCGCCGCCGCGCCCCGTTTCTGCCGAAGGCCAAATCCTCAACGAAAGAAAATTTCCCTACTTTTTGCCAGTTGGGCATCAACCTCAGCAAGGCTAACGCGCACCCCCAGCTCATGCAGCGAGGTCACGCCGAAGCCTTTGATTCCGCAGGGCACGATCCCGCTATAGGCCGATAAATCGGGATTCACATTCAAAGCCAACCCATGTGAGGTCACCCAGCGGCGGCAATGCACCCCTATCGCAGCGATTTTCTTTTCCTGACCGCTCGCGACAACCCAAACGCCAACGCGCCCCGCACGCCGTTCGCCCGTCACGCCGAAATGAGCCAACGCACGAATAACCCATTCCTCAAGCCGCCACACATGCGCGCGCAAATCGCGGTCGCGGTCGCGCAGATCAAGCATGGCATAAACAACCCGCTGCCCCGGCCCGTGATAGGTATATTGCCCGCCACGCCCCGTTTCATAAACGGGAAACCGGCTGGGAGCCAAAAGATCCGAAGCCTTTGCGCTTGTCCCCGCCGTATAAAGCGGCGGATGCTCCAAAAGCCAAAACAACGCCCCCTCCCGGCTATCAAGGATAGCGTTAACGCGCGCATCCATCGCCGCCAGCGCCTCAAGATAGGGCACCTGTTCGGCAGAAATCTGCCATTTCGGTTCAAAAACCTTTTGCATGCTTTGGCCCGCGCCGCCTATAACTGGCGTATTAAAATGAAAGAGATTTCAAGGATAACCCGATCATGAGCGCCTATAAACAAAAACCGATCCTCGAAGCCTTCAAAAGCGCAGGCCGCCTCGCCAACGAATGGCGCGACACGCTTTTTTACACGAGCCTGTTGGGCGCGGGCATTGCGAACCAAGTTTTAGAGTGGGGCCCTAGCCCAGAGGTCTTTTTTGCCGCCGCCGCTATACGCGAAAATATCCGTTATCATAATTGGAAAGATGGAGTCGCCACCAACGCAAGCCATTTCCGTGCCTGTTCTTTCTTTTTTAACGCAGCCACCATGGGTTATCTTTTAGCTCCCCCCTCAAGTTTAGGCGGTGCAAGCTTATTCTCCATTTGGTTTATGCTTGATTTGACTCTTGCGAAAAAGGTCGGCCTTACGCCCAAGGTTGCCTACAAACTCTACGAAGACCTGCTTTTCGACTACCCGCGCAAGGTTTTGCCGCCGCAGGATCGTGAAGGTCATAAACTCAAGGTTAAGGCCCAAGATTTCTGGGCCGGAATCAAGGGAAAGCTCAAAAATCTTGCCCCGGCCCCTGAACCCAAAGCCGTTCTTGCCCCGGTTCGAATGGCGCAAAACGCAACAAAAACTGCCGAAGCGCACATCCCGGCTTGATTCCCTTTTCGGCATCTGGTAGAGCCTAGCCCTCTACCGGCCCTATGGGCATCAAGTGCGGTCGTGGCGGAACTGGTAGACGCGCAGCGTTGAGGTCGCTGTGGGAGAAATCTCGTGGAAGTTCAAGTCTTCTCGACCGCACCATTTCAATAAAAAGGCCCCCGCTTGGGGGCTTTTTTATTGAAATAATCAGATCCAGAAGGCTTGAACTTCCAAAAAGGAAGTTCACGACAAGGCATTCCTTAACGTTCGGCGCGCGTGCACGCCGAACGCTCATAAAAAAGGCATGCCGAAGGCGCGGCGAAGCGAAGCGCAGCCAATTCTTCTCGACCGCACCATTTCAATAAAAAAACCTATCCCACATCAAATGATCAGAAAAAGGGAACCACCCGGGACTCCCGCTTTCGCGGGAGTGACGAATAGTAGATTGATAGAAAACAAAAAATTCGTCATGCCCGTGAAAACGGGCATCCCGTTTATTGTTTTGTTTGTAACCGCTCTCCTCAGATCCCAAACCTTTCGAGCAGTGACGCCCCCTCCCTGACCCCTGAATCCTGAATCCTGACCCCTGAATCCTGCCCCCTGACCCCGGTTAAATCCTCCCCTTTTCTTTCTCGCGCAGACCGTTAATATCCCTCCCAGCCAACCTTACCCGAATCATTCCTTTTAGCCCCCGGGGCCCCCATGTCCTTTTCGCCTGTCCGCTCAGTCCTTCTTGTCGCCGCGCTCGCCCTCACTTGCAGTTTTGCTACCGCCGCCCATGCGGAAGATGACGAGGAAACGGCCGCCAGTTCGACAACGGCGACGCTCACACATATGGAAATGCGTATCTCGGGCGTGGAAGACCAAATGCGTTCGCTCACAGGCAAAATCGAACAGATCGATTACGCCACGCGCCGCCTCGATCAGATGGTGCAACGCTTGCAGTCAGACTATGACGCGCGTCTCACGAAACTTGAAAGCACCCCCGCTCCGCAACAACAAGTCGTACAGCAACAACCAGCCGCCCATCCAGCAGCGACACAAACCGCCAGCGAGCCCACAACCGCCGAAGATGAATCTTCCGCAACGGCAGCTTCCGTCAACGGCACCTTAGGCGATGTTAAAGTCCGTGGCGGCGCCGTCACAGGCGGCTCAGTCAATCCCAAAACGCCAGCCTTGCCAAACAAGCCCGCCGATTACGGCCTAACAACGCAAGAACAATATGACCGCGCCTTTGGCATGCTCCGTCAGGCAAACTATGATGAGGCTGAAAAAGCGTTCAAAACCTTCATCGACAAAAACCCTAAAGACAAGCTGACGGAAAACGCGAAATATTGGTATGCGGAAACACATTATGTACGCGGCCATTTCAAAGAAGCCGCCGTCGCCTTTGCCGATGCGTATGAACAAGATATGCAAGGCAGCAAGGCGCCGGATGCGTTGCTCAAGCTTTCTATGTCGCTGGCTGGGATCAACAAAACAGACGATGCGTGCAACACGCTTTCGGTTCTTAAAGCCAAATACCCGAAAGCCCCCGCCGCCGTTCGCGCCCGCGCCGATCAAGAGCGTTCACGCATGAAGTGCAAATAACCGCTGACAATAAAGCGCCGTTGGCTCTAACCTTCAGATCAAGCGCTGTCATGTCCATGACGGGGAGCCTCTTCTTTCTCTTTTCTCAGTTAGCGAAAGAACAAAAACAAGAAAGGCTAAGTCCATGACCTCCCTTTTCGAGCCGCTCACCCTTCGTTCGCTCACGATCAAGAACCGCATCTGGCTTCCGCCCATGTGCCAATATAGCTGCGGCACCGACGGCGTGATCACGCCATGGCATCTTGTTCATTACGGCGCGCGTGCGCTCGGCGGCGCAGGCCTTATCGTTGTCGAGGCCACCGGCGTCACGCCTGAAGGCCGTATTTCGCCTGCCGATTGCGGGCTATGGAACGAGACGCAAACGCAAGCCTTCGCCGGGCTCACAGCATTCCTCAAAGCGCATGGCAGCACGCCCGGTATTCAACTCGCCCATGCGGGACGCAAAGCCGCAACCAAACCTTCGCGTGAAGGCGATGGCCCTTTGGACGCCGCCGATCCGCGCACATGGCAAACGCTTGCGCCTAGCGCCATACCGTTTGGCCAAGGCTTTCCCGCGCCGCGCGCGATGAGCGAGGCCGAGATCGCCGAAACCACCGAAGCCTTCGCTGCCGCCACGCGCCGTGCTGTGCAAGCAGGCTTTGAGGTGATTGAGATTCACAGCGCCCACGGCTATTTGCTGCATGAGTTTCTTTCGCCGCTCTCCAATAAGCGTGAAAATTCTTATGGCGGCTCGCTTGAAAACAGAATGCGTTTCCCACTTGCCGTCGCCAAGGCCGTGCGCGAAGCCACACCGCAAAATCTGCCCGTCATCGTGCGCGTCTCGGCGACGGATTGGGTCGAAGGCGGATGGGACCTTCCGCAAACCATCGTTTATGCCAAGGCACTCAAGGCGCTCGGCATCGACTTGATGGATGTCTCCACCGGAGCGCTTGTCCCCGATGCCAAGATCCCCGTCGCCCCGAATTACCAAGTTCCTTTTGCCGAAGCGATCCGCAAAGAAACAGGGCTGCCCGTCTCCGTCGTCGGTCTAATCACGCAAGCCGCGCAAGCACAGGAGATTCTCGACAAAGGGCAAGCCGATGCCGTATGTATTGGCCGCGCCTTCTTGAGCGATCCGCACTGGGCGCTTCGCGCCGCGCACACGCTGGGCCAAGAAATCGATTGGCCCCAACAATATCTTCGCAGCAGATTTTAAACAGCCCACATTCGCGCGGACATAACGGTGGATTTCTGAAATCCCTTGTCATCCCGGGGCACAAGAAGAGGCACTTATTCAAAAGCCCATGGATTGCCACGCAAACAGGCCGTTGTTCGAAGGTCATATCAAACGCGCGAAACGCGTCCGGCGCAGAGAAGACACATAAAAAGATTGCTTTCCTTCTCTTTTTTTGTAAAACTCATTTTCATGAGCAACATCACGTCAACAGTTTTTGTTCTTTCTTTCCGACGCGGCTAAAGCCGCAATCATGACGTGCGCCCGCACTGCGGGCCTTCCTCCTCCCAAACCAAATGACCTGAATGCGGCATCCCGCCACAGGAAGACTGCGTCCACGTTAAGGAAAACAAACAATGACCACCGCCTCTCTTTTCTTCCGGCTTTTGCGACGACAGGGCGAACCACCCAGCCCTTCGTTTCAACCCAAAAAAAGGAAGATTTCCTATGACCCTCTTTCACGCCACCACTTTTGATTACACGATCAAACCGCTCAGCTTCACCAATCTGCCGGACATCATGCTCTTGCAGCAGCACATTCTTGAGGCCCTGCCGCCGACGCATAAGAACTTTATTTTGCCTAAAACACCGGCACAATTTGTTGTACGAATGCATAATAAAGGTCAGATGCTCGGCGCGTTTGTCGGCCATAAATTGATCGCCTATGGCGGCGTTGCTTATGCCGAACCTTCATGGCCAACAGCCGACATGGTTTTAAATCCCGAAGCCCTGCCCTGTGCGCCAGAAGAGCTGGCCATTATTCAAAGCAGCGCCGTTCATCCCTTTTTTAGAAAACAAGGGGTTCATCATCAGTTATTGCTCGCGCGGGAAGAGCTGTGCCTAAACCACGCTAAAACGCATCTGATGGCCGAGGTCGCGGCGAACAATGTCTCAAGCCTCAAAAGCATGATGGCCACAAACTTTATCGTCGATCAGGCGGGCATCGACCAGGAAGACCAGTGTCCCCTGCTCTTCCTGCATAAAGAACTAAACGGCGCTGCGGCACCTCTTGCTGCGTATCCAAGTCTGAGCATCAGCCTCACCGGCGCGCATACAAAATTGATGACGCTTTTAAAGGGCGGGTATAAAGGAAAAAGCCTCTTGTTCTTTCCCAACACCGCAAGCCCTGCGCTCCAACTTCACACCCTCGCGCTATGAAAGGAGCCCGTTCATGAATAGAGACTATTACGCCATGCATGAAGTCATCACGTTTACCTCGCTTGTCCCCGGCCCCAAGCTTCTTGTCTTCGGCGCTATCCACGGCGATGAAATTTGTGGGCCTGCCGCCATCCGCCTTATTGTGGATCGCCTTCAAAAAGGCCTCCTCACACTCAAGAAAGGCTCTGTGACCTTTGTGCCTGTTTGCAATCCGTTGGCCTACGCTCTCGGTAAACGTTATGCCGAGAAGAATTTAAACCGCGTTATTACCCCAAAGCGAAACCCAAAATTATATGAAGAAAAACTTGCACAGCATCTTTTGCCGCTCATCAAGGCTTGCGATTATCTTCTCGATTTGCACGCCTATCCCTCGCAAGGTCCGGCCTTTGTGTTTGAAGATGCCTCCGATCCCAAAACAAAAGCCTTCGTGCGTTGCCTCGGCCCCAAGCCGCTCGTGACCGGATGGGATTTTATGTACAGCAAACCGGGCGCAGCGCAACTTAATGCCGGTGACACGATCAGCTATGCCCACACACGCGGCAAAACTGGCGCGGTCATAGAATGCGGCCCCTGCGGCGACCCCAAAGGCGTCAAAGTCGCAAGCACAGCTATTACAAACACCCTAGCCTTTCTCGGCCTGATCAAGAGCAAAACCAAAGCCACCAAGACAAAACACATCCAAATCAAAGGCACTGGCTTTGTCATCAAAAAGAAACAAGGGACTTTATCTAGGACATGGAAACATCTCGACCGTGTTAAAAAAGGCCAAGTGATTGCGACGTATAAAGATGGCTCACAGGAATGTGCGCCACATGACGGATTTATCATGCTGCCCAACGCCACTGTCGCGCTTGGCGAGGAATGGTTTTATTTCGGCCTTTAGTTTACTGCCCGCCGCAGGTTTGGTCGCCCTCTTCGCAGGTCAATTGCGTTTGCAAGCGATCAGACTGCTCCATCGTCAGCTGCTCAAGACAATCGGCGAGCACCGCATCGTGCAGCGGGGTCCCAACGCTGCCCAGCGCATCGACTTCGCATTGCGCATCGCGAAAACTAAGCCAAGCCATCCATGCTTCGCGTAATTTCTTACGCCCCGTGGGCCGGGCCTTATCCACAAGATCGTGATAATTTTTGACAAAAAGCGTATTTGCTTCGCCCAGCGCTTTGCGCGTGCAGGCTGTGAGTTCGGCCGGTTCATTGCTCAAATCAAAACAATCCGAAGCCTGCGCCGCGCCGCATAGGCCTAACCAAACGCCTATCACCGTCCAAAGAAGCTGCTTTATCATCGCCGCCCTCCTCGCTCATAAGGCGATTAGCCTATCACGAGCAAGCTAGCCAAGCAAATGTAGCATCATATCCTGCACAAGGCGCAGGCCATTGGATGTCAACAAGCTTTCCGGATGAAACTGCAAGCCAACAAATCCCTTGCCACGCAACGCATGAATTTCCTGCGTTGCTTCGTCATAGCTTAGCTCCACATCACGCAGCTTCCCATCCAGCTTTCCGGTAAAGGTATTGTAAAACCCAACCGTCTCGCTTTGGCCGAAAAAGGGAATGCGCTCTTGTGCACCTTGAAAAGCGCGTTGTTTTTTAGCTAGAGGAAAACCAAGCGCGTTGCATAAAATCTGATGCCCCAGACACACGCAGAGCATCGGCTTTTTTTGCGCCAGATACGCGCTGCATAACTGGTTGGCTTTAGCAATACGTTCATCGCTCATATCACGCGGATCGCCCGGCCCCGGCCCCAGAATAATAACATCGGCCTCATCACACGCCGGATCAAACGCCTTGTTGCGCACAATCCGTGCTGACATCCCCAACGCCCGGATCATATGAGCCAGCATGCGCGTAAAATTATCTTCGTTGTCGATAATCACAGCGCTACGACCACCCAACCGTGGATCTGGCACGCGCGTCGCGCTTTGGTCTTCAATCCAAAACCGTGAGAGCCGCGCATTTCGGGCCGAAAGCGTAATCATCGGCTCTTCACTGTAAACTTGCGCGCCCAACCTATAGCTCGGCGCATTGGTTCCCGCCTTAAACCCAAAGGCCGCCAGCGTGCCCGCGACCTTCGCCACCGTCTCCGCCGTTTCCGAAGGCGCATCGGAATCACGCACGATCGAGGTGCCGACGCCGATCGAAAACACGCCATCGCGCTCCAACTCAACCGTACGAATCGTGATGGGCGAATCCAGCGTGTCGCTGCCATCTTCGGCGCGGCCTAACAACGCCATCGCGCTTCCATAATAACGGCGGCTTTCTTTTTGATGCCGCGCATTAACGCGGCACGCATTTTCAACCGGCCCGCCCACAACGGTCGCGGCAAACATGCTTTCGCGCAGCATCGAGACAACATCATGATCCGATTGTCCGACAAGCACATATTCCGTATGCACCAACTTGGCCATTTCCTTTAGCATTGGCCCCACGACCTGCCCGCCTGCGCTGCAAATCTCGGCCATCATCTTCAGCTCTTCGTCCACAACCATCAAAAGCTCGAACGTCTCTTTCTGATCTTTCAAAAAAGCTTCCAGCGCAGGCATCGCCTCGCGTTCGGTGTGTTCCAGTTTTCGGAACGTGCCGGAAATGGGATTCATCTTCACGCAGCCTTTGTGAACGGACAAATGCCGCTCTGGCGTCGCACCGATAAAATACTGCGCGCCCGTATAGTACAAAAACGTCCAATAGGTGCCGTATTCGTTTTCTAGCAAGCGCCGGAACGCTGCCAAGGCTTGCTCATGCGTAAAGGCCGCAATCTGCCCCCGGAAGAAACGCGGCACGACAAAATTACAGCCTGCGCCATTGCCAATCTCATCATCGATAATCCGCTGCGTCATCGCCGTAAACGCATCGTCATCGGGGCTCGCGACAATCGCCCCGTCCAGAGCGCAAACCGTTTCGGGCAACAACGCGATCATCTGATCGAGCGAAAAGCTTTCTTGCGCCTCGACCTGAAGCGTCAGAATTTTTTCATCTTTGTGATTGCAAACAAACCCTAACTCTTCCACTTGGCGAAACGGAATAATGCTGAGCGTATCAAACGCCTCAACGCCGCCTTCGGGCGAGCCCGTCTTGCGCGGGATGTCGGCAAGCTTGTCATAGGCAGCCACGGGCCCCGTTAAATACAAAACGTCACGTTGATCTTGACGACGAATAAGCGCAAACGGCGTGGCAGCAGAAAACATATTTTTCATGAGGGATCTCTTCATCAAAAGGGAAAGCGGGCGAAACACAAAACACGCGCCAAAACGCGCACGACCCGTCAACCGAGCCGCCTTAAAAGCCCCAGCGCCATCGCCCCAAGGGAGCGGCAAAAAGATGTGAAGCAGACTTCATTATCTAACCCTTTGATGTACTTCGTCTTATCGGTTTTTATCCTTAAAGTCAACTTTTCGTTCGTGCCCCCCTTCCCTCTTGCTGCTGAGGATCGTATAGTGCCGCACACATTTTGGCCATAATCTGACGAGGATTTTCTTATGACATTAAGCCCCATGATCCGTCTTTTCGGCGGCGCGGCTACCGCTTTGACCCTCTCGCTTCTCATCCCTTGCTGCGGCCCCAAGAAAGCGCTGGCTGAAAACGTGATTTTCACGACGGCCACCACGAACGAGGAAGCCCCTGACCTTATGCTGAAAAGCTTTACGCAAATCGATGGACAAACAAGTCGAACGCTCGCCGAAGCCCACATTTTGTGCAAAGGCTCTCACATTGTCCAAGGCTGGCTCGGCAACACAACGACACGCGAAATTCTTACCTTCAAGCGGCAAGATGACCACTTTCTTGTCTGGGACGAAGAAGGCCAACGTCAGAAAGCGTCGAAACCCCTTGATAAATTGGGAAGCACCCTGTGCCGCCCCAAAAGCAATATCGGGAGTGACAAAAAAGCGCTGAAACGCCTAGGCAAGGCCTTCCCCGAAATCGGCACAAGCTTTTAAGGCTTGGGCCACTGGCTCCGAGAAACCAGCCCATGGTCGGCGTTGTGTCAACTGACCGTTTGAGGCGTCTTTCTGCTTTTGCCTAAGTCCGTCGGTTCTTGTGGTTCTGGATCGCCACACGCACAGGCACCCTTCCCGTTTGGTTCCTTAAACACAAAAACCCCCGCCGGATTGCTCCAGCGGGGGTTTTATCGTCTGAAGGAAAGCCGCTCCCAAAAGAACAGCCCCCTTTCAAACCGCGTGCAGGCGCAGGCCTGCCTTACTTGTCGTCGGTTTTCTTTTGCGCGCGCTTGATGGCGGCACCCAAGATATCACCGAGCGAAGCGCCTGAATCGGACGAACCGTATTCAGCCATCGCTTGCTTTTCTTCTTCAACTTCACGCGCCTTGATCGACAGCCCAACTTTATGCGAGGCCTTGTCGATGTTGGAGATCTTCGCGTCCACCTTTTCGCCGACGGCGAAACGGTCGGGGCGTTGATCGCCGCGATCACGAGCCAGATCGGCACGCTTGATGAAGCCAGAGAACCCATCGGCTTGTTCGCCAAGGCTGACTTCGATGCCGCCTTCGGTGATCGCGCTGACGGTGCAGGTCACGATGTCGCCCTTCTTGAAGTTGACGACAACGCTTTCAAAGGGATCGCTGCCGAGCTGCTTCATGCCCAAGCTGACGCGTTCCTTCTCAACGTCGATGTCAAGAATCTTGACTTCAACGACTTGACCCTTCTGGTAATCCTTGATGGCTTCTTCACCGGGCTTCTCCCACGAGATGTCGGACATGTGAACCATACCGTCGATATCGCCGGGCAATCCAACAAACAAACCGAACTCGGTGATGTTGCGGATTTCGCCAGAGATGGTTTCACCAACCTTTTGCGTCGTGCGGAAGGTTTCCCACGGATTTTCGATGCACTGCTTAATGCCGAGGCTGATGCGGCGCTTGGACAAATCAACATCCAAAACCGAAACTTCAACTTCTTGGCTGGTGGCAACGATCTTGCCGGGGTGAACATTCTTCTTGGTCCACGACATTTCGGAGACGTGCACCAAACCTTCGATACCGGGCTCCAGTTCAACGAACGCGCCGTAGTCGGTAATGTTGGTGACGCGGCCCTTGAGCTTCATGCCGACGGGATAACGCCCCTCGACGCCATCCCAAGGATCGGCTTCAAGCTGCTTCATGCCAAGGCTGATACGCTGCGTTTCGGCGTTGAAGCGGATGACCTGCACGGTGACCTGAGCCCCGATTTGCAGAACTTCCGACGGGTGATTGACACGCTTCCAAGCGATATCGGTAACATGGAGCAAACCGTCCACACCGCCCAAATCGACGAACGCACCGTAATCGGTGATGTTCTTGACGACGCCTTGCAAGATCTGGCCTTCCTTGAGGTTCGAGACCAACTCGCTGCGGGCTTCGGCACGGGATTCTTCGAGCACGGCGCGACGCGAAACAACGATGTTGCCGCGTGTGCGATCCATCTTGAGGATCTGGAAGGGTTGGGGCGTGCCCATAAGCGGCGTGATATCGCGCACAGGGCGAATATCGACTTGGCTGCCCGGCAAGAACGCGACGGCGCCGCCGAGATCGACCGTGAAGCCGCCCTTGACGCGACCGAAGATAATGCCGGTAACACGCGCTTGATCGTTGAAATTCTTTTCCAGAACAGCCCAGCTTTCTTCACGCTTGGCTTTTTCACGCGACAGCGAAGCTTCGCCGTTGCGATCTTCCATGCGTTCCAAGAACACTTCGACCGTATCGCCAATCTTGATTTCGGAAGGCATACCGGGAAGGGCGAATTCCTTGAGCGGCACGCGCCCTTCGGACTTCAAACCCACATCGATGACAGCGCAATCTTTTTCAATGCCGACGACTTTGCCCTTGATGACAGAGCCTTCCATATTGCCGCTTTTGCCGAAGGACCCTTCGAGCAGCGAGGCAAAGCTACCGTCTTCATGGGAAATAGGGGAACCAGCGTTTTCCTTGAGAAGACGCTTCATATTTGATTTAGCCATAGGGATATAATCTTTCCGGTTTCTTTATGCGAAACCTGAAACGCCTGCCTTATCGGCCTCCGGCGTCGTCGCGACGCTTGCGCGCCGCCGCTTTTATTTTGGGCCACTTGACGGCCCACGTTTCATAAAAAAGAAAAGGCGGACGCAAGCAGGGCCAAAAGCTCAAAGCCCCAAAGCGTCACTTTTCTCTCGCGCCGACCTTATGCCGACTTGTTCACACCAAACTCAGAAACGCAACCGCGCCTGAGCAATGGCATAAGCCCGTTCAAACGCCTGATCTGCGGTCAATCTTGAGGTGTCTAACCTGATCGCATCCGCAGCGGGTTTTGTCGGGGCAACTTCGCGGGACGCATCACGCGCATCGCGCGCCAGCATGTCCGCTAGAACCGCGGCTTCAGTAGCATTTTCGCCCCGTCCCTGCAACTCAAGAAAGCGTCTGTGGGCCCGAACGTCCGCGCTAGCTTCGACAAAAATCTTAACCTTCGCGTCCGGGGCGATGATGGTGCCGATATCGCGCCCATCTAAGACCGCGCCTTTCTTCCCGCCGGGCGGGTTGGCCACAAAATCTCTCTGAAATTTCAACAGGGCCATCCGCACGCCCGTGATCGCCGCGACTTTTGACGCCGCCGCCCCGGCTTCAGCGCCGCGTAGGACCGCATCCGCACTCATAGCCATAAGTATTGACGGATCAAGGGCTTGAGCCTCTTTTTCGGCCAAAACCGGATCGCTTGGATCGCCCCCCTTGCGCAAAACAGCCAAACCGACCGCGCGATAGAGAAGGCCCGTATCCAAATGGGCAAAATCGAGAGCCGCAGCAAGCCGTTTGGCAATCGTGCCTTTTCCGGTTGCGGCCAAGCCGTCGATAGCGATCGTCTGTGTTTGTGCGTTCATCATGTCTTTATAGAGCCCCTCCCCCAAAGCGCAAGGAAAAGGGGAGCTGCCCGAAAGCCTCCTCCCCTTTTCCTTTTCTCTGCTTTTGGTTTCTTATTTCGCTGGAGCTTGTTCCGGTTGAGCTGGAATCGCGCCCTTTGGCGGCCAAGGCCCGCGCTCATCCCCCATCGGTGGACGCTGATCCCTTCTCTCTTTGCCGTCTTCGCCCATGGGCCGAGGCTGCATTTTCATCTTTTCAGCAATCAACCGACGGCTCTCAGGCGAAAGCTCTGTGATAATCCGCTCAAGGGTCTTGGCCATGCGGTCATGCATGCCCTGCCCAAAATCGCGCAGCTCCGCGAGCACTTTATGAAGCTCGCCCACATTCGGCTTATCGGCTTTCATAATGTCGTCGAGCTTCGCCATAGTTTTCCGCATTGTCTCGTGCTGCTTTTGAGCCGCGCCGCGTTCATCGGCTGTAATCTCACGCAACTTTTTTGCATCTTCGGCAGGAAGGTCTTTGGCAACGCGTTCAAACACCATGCCGGGCTCCGGCGGCGGACGAAACCCGCGCGGCCCGCCAGCAAACATCGGGCCATGAGCCACAATCGGCCCAGCCAAAACACCAACCAAAAATAAATTCAGCGCCACCGAAACAATCAATGGCCACGCAGCGCGTCCGGCGCAACAAGAGTTCCGCTCCTCGGTCATATCCTTACTCCTCTCCTACAATAAAACTTTCCCACGGTTCGGCCATCGCAAGCACGGAAACTTTCTGTTCCGCACGCCTTACCACAGCCGCCTCACTGCCGATCCCAAGATCCATCTCGTGACCGACAAACAAGCCCAACATCAAAACAGAAAATCCCACCGCGACAAACCGGGTCAACGGCATCGTTTGCGTCCAAGCAAAATGAGGCGCAGCCTCCTGTGGTGCAGCTTCCTGTGGCGTCGTCTCCACGGCCATCCAAAGTTTGGCATGAATCGTCTCAAGCCGCGCGGCGCTGATCAAAGCCGGATCGTGCGCGCGGAACAAAAAAGCCATATCGTCGTGATCCTTCTGTTTCATAAATCTTCGCCCCAAACGAGTCCCCGTTCTTTCATTGCCTTACGAAGCCCTTCCCGGCCCCGCACCAAAAGCGATTCAACCGCGCCCACCGAAACCTCCATCGCGTCCGCCACTTCTTGGCCGCTCATCTCCTCAAAATACGAAAGGACGATGGCGATGCGCTGCCGCTCGGGTAAGCGCAAAAGAACGCCTTGAACCAATTTCTTTCGATCCTCAAGCTTGAGCGCCTCAAAGGGGCCTGCCGCCGGATCTTCAATCTCATCGACTTCATCGAGCGGCGAAGTTCGACGCCGCCGGATACGGTCTAAACACAGGTTCGTCGCCACACGGCTCAGCCACGTCCGAACGCTGCCTGTTCCTTCGGGATCCCACGAAGCCGCATAACGCCACAGTCGCAGAAATGTCTCCTGCGCCACTTCGTCAGCCTCAGCCGCATTGCCAAGAATGCGCTGCGCGACGGCGATAATGCTTTTCAGATGGCGGCCGCTGAGCAAAACGAAAGCATCCTTGTCGCCAAGGCCAAGACGCGCCATCAGCTCATGGTCGCTGGCGCTCTCCCTCACCTCTTCGCGCGCCCCTTGCGGAGCCGCAGCAACGGCGCTTTCACAAAAACGAACCAAAAGCCACCCCACAACGTGTTAAACGTGCCTCCTTTCTTTCTCCCACATTCTTCCACGCACTTAAAGCCCGAATCCTGCGAACGCCTTCAAATAAAAGGCAAAAAAGAATCGTAGGATTCAAGATTAAGCTGCGTGTATGTTGCGTCTAGGAGCAAATCCTAGGAGAGAGAAAGTGAGGGGGCCTTTTGGGGAAAAGGAACCTCGAACATGACAGGTATAAGTAGCCTCGGAAGTAGTACAAGCTCGTACTATACCCAGAGTCTTTTTACCAAGGCATCTACAAGCAGTCGTACGACCAGCGATAGCGGCAGTACGACAAGCACCGACAGCACAAGCAGTTCTTCTTCGCTGACGGGGTTAGATGCTCTTCTTCAAAACTTGATGGGAACGTCGAGTAGCTCAACCACGAGCGCCTCGTCCGACAGTTCAAGCAGCGAGGACAGCAGTACATCTGGAACGGGAACTGTCACCCTCGACAGCACAACGCTTCAGGCGCTTTTGGAAGGCATGGATAGTGCCGACAGCGCGTCTGAGTCCAGCCTTTCCGACATGATCTCATCCATGGATACGGACAGCGACGGTACGGTAACGGAAGACGAATTCGTTTCCTCCCGTCCCGATGACGTATCTACGGATATGGCGGAAAACCTCTGGAGCCAGTTCGATACGGAAGGCACAGGATCGCTTTCAACCGAGGCCCTGCAAACGGCCATGGCGTCAAGCGACCCGAGCAGCATGGCCAGTATCGACGCAGAGTCTGATACCGGTCTTGCCGACATGATCTCTTCGATGGACACAGACGGTGACGGAACGATAACGGAAGACGAATTCGTTTCCGCCCGCCCCGATGACGTGTCCGCAGACATGGCGGCAAACCTCTGGAGCACGCTCGACACGGACAGCACAGGATCGCTTTCAAGCTCTGACCTGCAAACGGCCATGGCATCAAGCGGCCCGAGCGGTGGTGGCGGCGGTCCCGGTGGGGTTAGCGGTTCTTCGGATGATGATGACACGTCTGTTTCGTCGATGGATACAAACGGCGACGGCGTTGTCTCGGAAACCGAATATCTGGCAGCCATGGGCACGGATTCCAGCACGTCCACGAGCGAAGCAAGCTCGCTGACGGATTGGTTTGCGTCCAATACCGGCACAACGGATGACACGACGACAAGCGGTGCAACCAGCACCGCCACGGCGTCTTCTGCCTCTTCGTCGATGCAGTCTTTCTTAAGCGCTATTCAGTCTTATCAATCTTCAGCGAGCTACTTTAATTCAAGCTCACTGACGGATTCCTTGTTGAGCAGTCTGGCGTAAAGAAAGAAGACCGTTTTCGCCTTCACTGAGGAGCAGCGGACGACAAACGGAAGAAAGAATAAAAAGACCAGATACCGAACAAAGAGCGCGAAGCTGAAGGAGTCAGCACCGCGCTTTTTTGTTGCCCTTAACACCACCGTTATACCCGGATCAGCGGGCCTCTTGTTTAGATAAGCCCTCAAACGCCGAGCCCTGTTCGGGCCTTGAAAGAAGCGGAGCGTACGCACCCTCAAAAAACGCGCCATCATTGCACGCGAAGCGAAGCAATCCAGAGCCCCACAAACAGAAAATCGGCTTATTGTGGCTTTGAATCGCCAAGAGCCGCACAGCTCCCCTCCCCTTGCGGGAGGGGCTGGGGGCGGGGTTGGTTCCGCAATGCGGGATTTTGTTTTTATGGCACCAACCCCTCTCCTACCCTCCCCCGCAAGGGGGGAGGAACGGGCTTGTCGTGAGGGCAAGGCGGGGACATAAAAACGCCGAGCCCCTTCATTCCTTGAAAGAAAAGGGCAGCGCCGTCTCTCTTCGGCCCTCTCCGCGAAGGCGGAGATCCAGGATCGTATAAACCGCCGTTGATTCGAACGACGTGCGTTTACCACGCAGACAAACCGGTTTCCTTATTCGACCTTTTGTTTTTTACTTCTGCCCGTCCAAGCACGCGATGCGTGTTGCGAGCACCTGCGGATGCCGATCAAGCGGCTGTGGTTTATGCGGCGCAGCATCCCGCGCTTCATAAGACGGCGGCTCACTTTGGGGGGCCGGTTCAACGCGCCGCGCATTAAGTTTCGCCGCAACGCGCGCAAAATCCCTAAAGGGATCATCAAAAAGGCCTAAAAGCGCATATGTTTCCCGAAAAACCATGCCCCATCGTACAGGACAGCCCGCCTTGAAACCAAATAAAAAACCCTGCGACGAGCGCAGGGCTTTTTAAAAATCTAAAGACCGGAAGGCTTAGGCTGCTTTACGCGCCAGCGCCTTTTCCATGGCCTTGCGGATCTTGAGCGCTTCAAGAGACAAGCGGCTCTTGCGCGTTTCCATGACCCAAGCGTCGATCCCGCCATTATGTTCGACAGTGCGGATGCCATTGGCCGTAAGGCGCATGGTCACTTTACCATCGAGAATCTCGGACGGAAATGAGCAGATCTGCAAGTTGGGCTGCCAACGGCGACGCGAGTGATTGTTCGCGTGGCTAACTTTATTTCCAGAAGCCGGTCTTTTACCGGTCACAGTGCATACACGAGCCATTTTTACCTCCGGCGGGAAGCCCCGCTGGCCTAACAAAAGTTGAATTGCGTTGAGCGTTCATGTGCCCCCTTTCCCCACAAAGGGACAGGGCGCACATCTAACGTCCAAGTCGCGCTTTATAGGGGGCCGTTTCGGCAGAGTCAAGGTTTAGCCTTGTGTTTTTTCTTTCTTTCCCGTCATAAAATAGTTAACGCCCGCGCGGCCTTTGGCCAAAGCAAAGCCCCCGCGCAGGGGTTGAAACACAAATCCGGTGCAATCACAGGCCGTAAGGCCGTTTTTCGCCCACAAAACCGCCAATTCCGAGGGTTTCACAAACTTTTCCCATTCATGCGTCCCGGTCGGCACCCAGCCCAGCACATATTCAGCCGCCACGACGGCCAAAAGAAAACTACGCTTCGTCCGATTCAGCGTGGCCACAATAAGCAGCCCACCGGGCCGCAACAGCTGGGCAAGGGCTCGCATAAACGAATCGAGGTCAGCCACATGCTCAACAATTTCCAGCGCCGTAATGACATCGAAACGCTCAGCCGTCGCCGCAAGTGCCTCGGCGCTGCCTTCGCGGTAATCAATGGCGATCTGGTTTGCCGCCGCATGAGCCCGCGCCACGGCAAGCACCTCGCCGGAAGCATCCAAGCCCACAACCGTGGCTCCCGCGCGCGCCAAGGGCTCAGCCATCAACCCACCGCCGCACCCGACATCAAGCACGCGCAGCCCCGCAAGCGGCAGCTCTTTGGAAGACGGAGGCCCAAAGGTCGCCGCGATCTGCTCTTGAATA
>Ga0209467_1001653_pt1 | contig 18432 bp, 13 predicted proteins | sample Higcelwee11metaG_FD_187175 | JGI IMG/M metagenome (GOLD analysis project Ga0209467, IMG submission 187175) | Freshwater pond sediment microbial communities from the University of Edinburgh, under environmental carbon perturbations - High... | ecosystem: Environmental > Aquatic > Freshwater >...
CTCGGCCTGTTGCGAACACCAATGATCCGCTTTTCTTTGAAAAGGCTCTTCGTTATGGCCACGGCTCCCTGGTCGGGGTCACGAACGTATGCCTGAGACACCTTTAGGGGAATGGTCAGCAGTTCCGCCTTTTCCGGCGTGCGCGGCTTGTTTGACGGCGGGGCCGGGGCCTCGCCACAGGCGCGTCCGGCAAACTCCTGTCGGATGAGTTTGGGGTAGATGTCAGCCAGCGTTTCAAGCTGAAGGACTTCCTTCGTAGCATGTTCGCCAGGGAGCCGGGATCACGCTTCTGATACGCCTGAGCTGGCATGTGAGGTTTGCTGGAACCGGAGTCAAGCGCCTTCAGGTCGTCTCGACGTCCTTCGAGCAGGCCTCCGCATCCGCCTTGGAGTCAAACGTCTTGGGTTGCGGGATACCCCCCGCGCCTGCGGATTCGAACCTCCCACTGAGAGGGGCCGCGTTTGCGGATGGTCGCCCTGACGCCTTCTCAAAAAATGACGAATGCCTGTCGATTCCCTCCCAAATATGCTCCACGTTTCTTGGAGCAAGTGGAGAAAAATCGGGGCAAAGAATCAAGATAACAAAAAATGGGCTACCGACTCAGTCAGTAACCCATTAAAATCATTGGTGCCCGGAGCCGGAATCGAACCGGCACACCCCGAAGGATAAGGGATTTTAAGTCCCTGGCGTCTACCAGTTCCGCCATCCGGGCACGGCGACACTTCTAGCCGGTTGCCCGCAGCGGAGTCAACGCCGGAAACGGCGCCGGGCGGGGCGCGCAAACGCGGCAGAACATCGGCGGCATGGACTCGCCGCGCAAGGCGGCTGCCCAAGCCAGGGGAGGCCACCGGCCGATTTCCGGCACTACGACCTTCCCCCGGCCCAGGCGCCCGGCAACGTCACTCCGGCCCGGGCGCCCGGCCACGTCCCCCCGCCCCATGGCCTTTCCGGGCCGCCTTTGCTATAGACCGCCTCCATGCGCACAAGACCCCGTTTCCTGGTCCTCGGGCTCGACGGGCTGCCCCTGACCCTGGCCAGGGAACTCGCCGCCACGGGACGCCTCCCCCATCTCGCGTCCCTGTGCCAGAGCCAAAACGCCCGCGACATCGACGCCGAGCTGCCCGAACTCTCCCCGGTCAACTGGACCTCGTTCGCCACCGCCGCCGGGCCGGGCGAACATGGCATCTTCGCCTTCACCGAGATCGACCCGGCCAGCTACGCCCTGTCCATGGTCGACGCCACGGCCGTGGCCTGCCCCACCATCTTCGACCGCCTGGGGGCGCGCGGCCTGACATCCAAAGTCATCAACCTCCCGGCCGCCTATCCGGCCCGGCCCTTGCGCGGAGCCCTGGTGGCCGGTTTCGTGGCCCCGTTTTTGTCCCGGGCCGCCTATCCGCCGGAGCTGGCCGAGCTTCTCGCCAAGACCGGCTACCTGATCGAGGCCGACACCACCCGGGGCGCGGCCGACCCGGACTATCTCCTGGCCCAGCTCGCCCTCACCCTTAAAAGCCGCGAAACCGCCCTGGACCTGCTCTTCTCCGGCCACGACTTCGACCTCTTCGTCTTCGTTTTGACCGAGACCGACCGCATCCTGCACTTCTTCTATCCGGCCCTGGCCGACCCGGGGCATCCGCTGTTCGAGCCGTTTGTGGAGCTTCTCGTGTGCTGGGACCGGCTCATCGGCAAATACCTGGAGTTGTACGACGCCCTGCCCGGGCCCAAGCGGCTCATGGTCCTGGCCGACCACGGGTTTGCGGAGCTTCGCACCGAGATCGACCTCAACGTCTGGCTCACACAGCAGGGACTTTTGTCCCTCAAGGACCACCCGGCCCACGAATGGGACAGCCGCATGGTGGCCCACGGCAGCGCGGCCTTCGCCCTGGACCCGGGCCGCATCTACCTGCACGCCAAGGAACGCTTCGCCCGGGGCATCCTGCACGAGCACGCCGCACGCGACCTGCGCGAACGCCTGCGTGGCGACCTCATGGAGCTGACCTTTGAGGGCGAACCGGTCATGGAGGCCGTGCACCGGGCCGAGGACATCTATGACGGTCCCATGCTGCGCCGGGCCCCGGACCTGGTGTGCGTGGCCCGCCCGGGCTATTGCCTGACGGGCAAGTTCGACCGCACCGCCCTTTTCGGGCGCTTTGGACGTTTCGGCTGCCACGCCGCCCACGGCGGCTTTTTTTACGATTCCACCGGCGCCGCCCCCGGGCGACTGCGCGACGCGGGCCGGGAGATTCTGAACTTTTTCGGCGTCACGCCAATGGACGACACCCCGGCATGGACTTTGAAAACGACTTAAATCCCGCCCAATATCAGGCCGTCACGGCCGCAGGCGGCCCGCTTCTGGTCATCGCCGGGGCCGGGTCCGGCAAGACCCGGACCATCGTCTACCGGCTGGCCAGGCTGGTGCAGCAGGGCGTGGACCCGGCCTCCATCCTGCTTCTGACCTTCACCCGCAAGGCCTCGCAGGAAATGCTCTCCCGGGCGGCCGTGCTGCTTGGGCACGGAGGCGACATCCTGCCCGGGGTCTGCGGCGGCACCTTCCACGCCTTCGCCTACGCCGCCCTGCGCCGCCACCATCAAGCCCTGGGCTACCCCCAGGGGTTCACGGTCATCGACCGGGCCGACGCCGACGAGCTCATCGGCCGGGTCAAGGACGACCTGGGGCTGGGCAAGGGCGACAAGAGCTTCCCGAAAAAATCCCATGTGGCGGAACTCATCGGCAAGTCCCGCAACAAGGAATGCCGGGTGGCGGACATCATTTCCCGGGAGTCCTTCCACCTCCTGCCCCACGCCGACGATCTGGAACGCATGGCCGACGGCTATGCCGCCGCCAAGGCCGCGCATCACCTGATGGATTACGACGACCTGCTGTTTCTTTTGGAACGCCTGCTGGTCGAGCACGAGGACGTGCGGGAGTTCTACCGGCAGCGGTTCACCCACATCATGGTGGACGAATACCAGGACACCAACCGGGTCCAGGCCCGGCTGATCACCCTTTTGGCCCCGCACACGGGCAACGTCATGGCTGTGGGCGACGACGCCCAGTCCATCTACGCCTTCCGGGGGGCCACGGTGGACAACATCCTGGCCTTCCCGCGCATCTTCCCCGGCACGGCGGTCATCAAGCTCGAACAAAACTACCGCTCCACCCAGCCCATATTGGAACTCACCAACGCCATCCTGCAAAACGCGGGCGAAAAATACGACAAGACGCTCTTTTCCACCCGCATAGGCGGCCCAAAGCCTGAACTGCTGCGGCCTTTTTCCGACATCACCCAGGCCAGGATGGCCGTCGTGAAGATTCGGGAGCTGGCCAGAAAATGGCCCCTGCACGAAATCGCGGTGCTCTTTCGGGCCGGATACCAGTCCTATGCCCTGGAGGTGGAACTGGGGAAGGCGAACATCCCCTTCCAGAAATACGGCGGCATCAAGTTTTCCGAGGCCGCGCACATCAAAGACGTGCTGGCCTATCCGAGGGTGGTGGCCAACCCCCTGGACCCGGCGGCCTGGACCCGCTGCCTGTCGTTTGTGCCCAAGATCGGCCCCAAGACCGCCGTCAAGCTCATGGAGGCCGTGCGCCTGGGCGATCAGGCGGCCATCGACAAGGCCGCGAAAAAGCATCCCCAACTGGCCGAACTCTTCGCCTTCCTGGACACGCTCCGGGCCATGCCGCCCCATCCCGGCCCCATCCTGGAGCGGGTCATCGCCCACCACGCCCCGCACCTCATGGAGAAGTATCCCGACGACTACCCGCGCCGCCTGACGGGGCTTGAGCAGTTGCAGCAGATCGCCTCGGGCTATTTTTCCCTCGACGCCCTTCTGGCGGACATGACGCTGGAATCCCCGGACGAGGACAAACGCAAGGCCCGGGAAGACCATCTGGTGCTGTCCACGGTGCATTCCTCGAAGGGCCTGGAGTGGTCGGCGGTCCTTCTTCTCGACCTGGTGGACGAACGCTTCCCCTCGCGCCACGCCCTGACCCGGGACGAGGATCTGGAGGAGGAGCGCCGCCTGCTCTACGTGGCCTGCACCCGGGCCAGGGACTATCTGGGGCTTTTCGTGCCCGAGACCCTCTATAACCGCCAGGCCGGGGTCTGCTCGCCGGTGCAGCCGAGCCTTTTCGTGCGCGAGCTGCCCGCCTCGCTGTGCACCATGGTGCGCGAATCCCTGTCCGGCCGCCCTGTCCCGCAATCCGCCAGCCCGGCCTTTGCCCCGCCGCGTCCCCTGTCCGGATCGGCATCCGCCCCGCCTTCCGACTCCATCCCGGCCTGCGAACCCGCCAATCCCAAAACCGACCCCGCGCTACTGGGCTATTGCCGCCACAAGGTCTTCGGACGCGGCAAGATCATCGCCCGCCTGGAGGGAGACAAATGCCGCGTCAACTTTCCCGGGTTCGGCCCCAAGGTGATCCTGACGGACTATCTGGAAATGGAGGGCTGATTCATGAACATGCAAAAATGACGAGACGATACCGCTTTCCCCTGACCTGATGACCTGAATGCATCACGCTATGCCGGGCCGGGAAGACGCCTTCCCCTGTCGCTTCACGTATCATACCTCGGTGTTTCCCTTGAACTTTCTCTCAAATGTGGCTGTAGAGGGCGGATTTTCATGTCCAGGCCCCGGGTTGCCGCATTTTCTTCGCACATCGTTTGCGAAAGCAACACCCTCCCGTCATGCATCCCTTTCTTGATTTTACCGGAACAAATTGACGAATCCTGAAAATTTTTGTAGTGGTATAAAAATATCATTGTGATGTTTTATTCTTTCCAACCCCATATACTTCAAATGGAAACCATCATGCACAGACACCGTTACGCCATCGCGCTCCCGCTGGCCGTTTTGCTGTGTCTTTTCGCCGCCTTCCCAGCCCTGGCCGACGGCAAAAAGCTGGAATGGAACCAGGTGCCGGCCAAGGCCCTGACCTCCGACGGAATGGCCCGGGTCATCGTGGGCGTCAGTGTCGCGGATTACGAGTCCCTGGCGGCGGCATCGTCGCGCTACAAGGTCGTCACGCCGGATGAGGCCAAGACGGCCAGGGAAGGGGCCAAGACGGCCGACGCCGCCCTTGAGGCCGCCATCACCCGGGGCGCGAACGCCGTGCTGACCGCCCTGCCCGCCTCCAGCTACACGGTCAACCGGACCTATTCGGCCTTCCCGTTCATGGCCATATCCGTCACCCAAAAGGCCCTGGAGGCCCTGCGGGCGGACCCCAGGGTCACCTCCATCGAGATTGACGCCCCCATTCCCGTCCCCGTTCCCGTGCCCAACGACGGAGAAGCCAAGGGCGGCAAGGCGAAGGACGGCGCAAGCCAGGCCGCGCCGCCCGCCGCCCCGTCCGTAAAAGCCGCCAACCTCAACTGGGGCCCCCCCAAGGTCGGGGCCGACGTGGCCTGGTCCAGGGGCTACACCGGCGCGGGCTGGTATGTGGCCATCCTGGACACCGGCATCCGGCGCACGCACGAATTTTTCTCCGGCAAGACCATCGTCGAGGCCTGCTATTCCGCCCTCGCCAACTGCCCCGGCGGCGTCACGTCCGCCTTTGGCGTGGGCAGCGCCGCCCACTACGCCAGCACCTACCAAAGCTACGACCACGGCACCCACTGCGCGGGCATCGCCACGGGGAAAAAGGCCGACGGAACCGTGGCCGGGGTGGCCAAGGACGCCAACCTCATCGCCATCCAGGTGTTCTCCATCACCGGCGCGACCAGCATCGGCTCCTACCCCAGCGATCAGTTGTCGGCCCTCAACTACGTCTATTCCCTGCGCAACTCCTACAGCATCGCGGCCGCCAGCATGAGCCTGGGCGGCGGCTCGTATTCCTCGCCCTGCGACAGCGAGTCCCAGAAGGCCGGGGTCGACGTGCTGCGCTCGGTCAACATCGCCACCACCATCGCCACCGGCAACGACGAGTATTGCGGCTTCATCGGCTCGCCCGCCTGCATCTCCACCTCCATCGCCGTGGGCTCCTCCACCTCCGACGACCTGGAAAGCTCCTTCAACAACTGGCACCCCACCCTGCAAACCATCTTCGCCCCGGGCACCGGCATTTACTCCTCCACCGCGACCTCGGACACCAGCTACGCCTCCTGGAACGGAACCTCCATGGCCACGCCCCATGTGGCCGGGGCCTGGGCCATCCTGCGCCAGAACCGGCCAAGCGACAGCGTGGCAACCATCTTAAGCCGGGTTCTGGCCGGGGGCGTGACCATGACCACCGGTTGCGGCACGGGAGATACCAAGCCCCGGCTGTACATTCCCAGCGCGCTGCTCGGCGGATCGACCGGCACGCAGGGGCCGAACATCCTGCTGCTTCTGGACGAATAGGCATCGCGCCATGCAGGACGGGGCCGAGTCCGCTCCGTCCTGCGCCTCCCTCACCCCGCCGTGGCGTCAATGACCGCCTCGATGACCGTGACCCCGCCTGCAGCCAGGGCTGCGGCGAAGCGGTCCCTGACCTGATCCGCCGTTTCGCAGCGGCGCCCATCCGCCCCATAGCCCTTCCCCAGCGCGGCGATGTCGATGCCCGGGATGTCCAGGCCGGGAACGCCTGAAAGCCCCATCTGGGCGGCAAACGATTTCAGGATGCCGTAGCAGCCGTTTTTGAGCACCACAAAGATCACATGGAGCCGGTGCTGCACGGCCGTCCAGATCGACTGCACCGCATATTGGAACGACCCGTCGCCGATGATGACGACGACCGGCCGGTTGCGGCCCGTGCGCCGCTCGGCCAGGGCGTGCCCCACCCCGGCGGGCATGGCCCAGCCAAGTCCCCCGGAGGCCGTCATGTAATAGCTGTCCGGGCGGGCCATGCGCCCCATCGGCGACTGGCTGAAGGCCGCCATGAAGGACGGGGCCTCGAAGGCGATGACGTAGTCATCCGGGACGGTCTCGGACATGGCCGCGAAGACCTGCTGGGCCGTCATGGCCGGGATGGCGGCGTTTTCATCGGCGGCGGATTCCGGGGCGGGGCCGCCGGGGACGACCGGGGCCGCCTGGGCCGGACTGGACGGACGGGACGGGATGGAGACGCGGGCCGGACGGGACGCGACATGCGTCGCCAGGGCGGCCAAAACCAGCTTGGCGTCGCCGAGCAGGCTGTCGCCGACCACGGCCCGGGCCGCCTCGGCCGGGTCGTCGGTGATCTGGAGAAGCCGCGCCCCGTCTGGCAGGCAGTCCCCCGGGACGAAGGGATAATAACGAAAGACCGGGGCGCCGACGACGAGCACGAGATCGTGTCCGGCCAGGGCCGCGCCAAGCGGCGCGATGGCCGGGGGCAAAACCCCGGCGTAGAGCGGATGGTCCTGGGGAAAGGGAACTCGTTCCGGCAGGGGGGCCAGCCAGACCGGGGCTCCAAGCCTTTCGGCCAGGGCCACGCCCTCTTCCCAGGCCCCGCACCGGGCCGCGTCGCCGCCGTAGACCAGCACCGGGCTTGTACTTTGGCCGATCAGCTCCGCAAACATCGCCAGCCGTTCCGGGTCCGGGGCCTGACGCCTGGAGACGGTGCGAAAGACGAGGGCATCGTCCATGGGCTGGTCCCAGTCGTCCATGGGCAGGGACAAAAAGACCGGCCCGGCGGGCGGCTGCACGGCCATGGCGTAGGCCCGCATGAACGCCGCAGGCACATCCTTGGCGCGGCGCGGCTCATAGCTCCACTTGACCCAGGGTTTGGGCAGGGCCTCGGCGTCCGTGTTGGCCAAAAACGGCTCCCCGAGCAGCATGGCCCGGGTCTGCTGTCCGGCGGTGACGATCAGCGGCGTCTTGCCCAGGGCGGCGGTGATGATGTTGCCCATGGCGTTGCCCAGCCCGGCGTTGGTGTGCACGTTGACCACCACGGGGGCGCGCAGGCCTTGGGACAGGCCCTCGGCGATGCCCACGACGCATGATTCGTGAAGCGCAAGTATGTATTGAAAATCACTTGGGAAGTCCGCTAAAAAGGCCTCTTCCGTGGAGCCGGGATTTCCCACGATGGCCGTTACGCCCAGACGACGCAGCACATGAAACGTCACCTCCCGGACAGTCGGCATAGGTGCTCCTTATGTGAGGACATGGGAACTTCGGCTCTGCGGCGGCATGGTGACGTCCGCATGCCTGGGCCTTGAACATCTTGAGGATACCATGCCCGCCAGGCGGATCGCCATATCCGGCGGCGCGGTTCGCCTCGCACGCCCAAAAAACGCAGCGCATGGATTCGATTACAGGAGACAAGGGCTCAGGCCTTTGGCCGACCATGCGGTCGGCCTATGCCGATCTCCATCAGATCCTCGCCGACGATCAGCTTGCCGGAGAATCCCTTCTGGGCCGACCGCAGGCGCGACGCGGGCGTGTTGGCCGGGGCGATGTGGCTTAGGACCAGGGTCTTGACCCCGCACTGCTCGGCCACCTTCCCGACATCCGCGCTGCTCGTGTGGGCGGTGATGCAGTGATGGTACAGGGGCCAGGTCGGGTCGCCTTCCTTGACGCCCTTGTAGCAGGTCTTGAGCCAGAAATCGTCGATGACCTCGTGGACCAGCACATCGGCCCCTTTGGCCAGCTTTTGGAGATTGCCCCTGGTATCGGGGCCGGTGTCGCCCGAGATGACCAGCGACCCGTCGGCGGTGTCGAAACGGAAGGCGAAGGCCGGATAGACCTCGAAGTGGTCGACCAGGATGGCCGTGACCCGCAGCCGGTCGTCCTTGTAGATCTCAAACGGGTCCATGGCCGGACAGGTGATGTCCGACGTCCAGGGCTTGTTCGGATCGGGAAGGATGAATTCCTTCGGCCAGGGGATGGTTGCGGGATCGCCGATCTCCCTGATGTCGAGAAGCTTCGGGATGTCCGGGTAGCCCTCGTCCTGGGCGCAGTTGTTAAATGTCTGGGCGAAGGCCTGGAGGATGTGGTCCGTCATCATCTTCGTGCCCGGGGTCGGGGTGCTTTGCGGCGGATTGCAGCGTTCGGCCTGGATGACCGTGCCCTTGTATCCGGACCTGTTGTCGTCGAGCCTGCCCCGGTCGCCGGGACCGATGATGATCAACGGTTGCTTCTCCGCATAGCCGGCCCTGGCCCCGATCTCCAGAAACGTGGGGTAGTCGCCCAGGTGGTCCATGTGCAGGTGGGTGAGAAAGACCGCCCGCATGTTGGTCATAAAGGTTGACAGTTCAAGCTGGGTGCGCTGCCCGTCGTTGGTGACGAAATGGCCGAAGTTGAAGCCCTCGGCCAGGCGGGCCAGGGAGCCCCAGCCCAGGTCGATGAGATACATGGCCTCGCCGACGCACAGAACCTGGGAGTTGCTGGCCCGGTTCGAACCCGGCCACCAGGTCATGCCGCCGGTGGTGCCGAGCAGCACCAGCCGGGTGGCGTAATCGCTTGTGCCGAACTTGGGCCTGTCGCCTGGGTCGGCCGCATACGCGGGCCTTGCCCCGAACTTCATCGCAAGCGGCGCCAGGGCAAGCGCTCCCGCACCCTTGAGCAGCGTCCGCCGCAACATCTTCGGGCCAAAGATTCTGTCCGTGGGCATGGGGATCTCCTCAACTCCAACAGGAATGGGAGTTGTGCAGGATGTGGTCAACGCCAGGAAAGACTACCGGTTCAGGCCTCACCCGGCGCCAACGCTTCAGCCGGGCAGGACATCCACTGTTCTACAATGATGTCAGTAATATGATAAAGGCTCACCACGCGTCAACCGGAACCCGTGCGCCCCTTCCCCCAAGGTCCGGGCCGGGAAGCCGTCGTGACCAGGCGGCATCCAGCGGGCCGACACGTCGCGCGGGCGGTTCTCGGGGACAGACAGCCGCCTGCCCGGGGTCTGAAGGCCGCAGACGTTCCCCGTGACCGGCCTTTCCCCGTGGGCGCTTCCCGTAAACCTAGAATTTCTTCAGTTCAAACAGCTTCTTGGTATGCGTGGACACGATGTGGAAGTAGCGGTCCTGGGGGATGTAGATGTAGGGCACGTCCTCGGCCCTACGGAAGAGAAAATGCGACAGGATCACCCGGTTGACGGCCTGATGTCCCACGATAAGGATGTTTTCGGCGTTGCCGCTCAAAAAAAACGCCTTCTTGAGGCCCCGCTCCACGCGCTCGGCCAAAATCGCGTAGCTTTCGCCGCCGGGATACGTATAGCGGTACTTGTCCAGGCTGCGGGCGGCATAGACCTCGGGGCGCGCGGCCTTGATCTCGGCCGGGGTCAGGCCCTCGCACTCCCCGGCGTCGATCTCGTCGAATTCCGTAAAGGCAAAGACCGAGCAGTATTGCCGGGCCGTGACCAGGGGCTCGGCCATCTCCTGGGTGCGGCGTTTGGTGCTGGTGAAGACATACGGGATCGGGGTGCCGATGAAATGCCGCGACAAGGCCCAGGCCTGGGACCGGCCGGTGTCCGTCAGGTCCGTGTCGCCGCCGATGCGCCCGGCCAGATTGTCCTCGGACTGGCCGTGCCGGGCCAGAAACAGGTTCTTGATCCAGTCCGAGACCAGAAGATCCCGGATGCGGGCGTAATACGGCAAGAGCGAATCGGCGCGCTCCACCAGTATGCGGTTGTTCAGGGAATCCAGGATGACCCCGTTGCCGTCCTCGGGACCAAGCGAGCGCAGGATGTGGCGGTAATAGCCGATGCGTTCCCGAAAGCTCTTTTTGGCCTCGGCCTCGGGCAGATGGGAGAATTCCTGGCCGCGAATCTTGCGGTCGATGCTGAAATCCAGAAGGGCCGGGTCGTCGTTGCGGCATTCGATGAAAAGAAGCGGCACGTCGGCGAAGGTGGCCCGGATGGTCTCGCGCCGCCTGGGGGAGACGTTGGTGGCGTCCAGGATGGCGATCTGGCCCCCGGCGCTTAAAAAAGCCCGGGCCTCGGCCATGTTGGTGGCGGCGATGTGTTCGCGCAGGGACGCGGTTTCGGCGTTTTCGGGGTTGTAGAACCCGGCGTGGGCGGTGTTGCCGGGCAGCATACGACGTCGCACATCGCCGTTATTGAACACGGCGACCCGCACGTCCTCCTTGTCCAGGTTCTCCTTGAGCTTGAGCGCCACCGTGGACTTGCCCATGGCGGGCAGGCCGACCATGGCCACCACCAGCTTTTTGTCCCTGCTCATACGGACTCCCCCGGGGCTGCCGCCCCGGACCCCGCCCGGGGGAAATCATTTCCCCCGGACCCCCTGGCCTCCGGGCGTGATTCCCCGGGGGCAAAGCCCCGGGGAATCACGCCCGGAAATCCAGGTGTCGCGGAGAAAACGCCCTCTCCCGCACGCGGTCGCGAAGCGCGCCAACGTTTTTTGAAGGGGGGTCCGGGGGGAAACTTTTTTTCAAAAAAGTTTCCCCCCGTGTCGCCTTCTCTACAAAAGCCCCGCGTCCCAGTTGAACAATCCCTGCCGCTCCCGGGCGGGCACCTCCCGGGGCAGGGGTTCGCGAAGCGACACGAACAGCTCGAACCCGGCCCGAATCAGCTCGTCGCGGTGGTCGTACAGATCCACCCGCCAGTTGGGATAGATGAAATAGTTCTGGTCGTAGCGCACAGCCCAGCACACCTCGCCCTTGGGGCTGGCCAGCGGCATGCAGGTTCGAATCTCCGGGGAGATGGTCCGGGAGATGCCCAGCGGCCAGGCCCCGTCCACCACCAGCCCAAGCGGCAGGGGGCTTTGGCCCGGCAGGGCCAGGACGTCCGCCCCGGACAGCTCGGGCGAAATGACGGCCCCGGAAAAGCCCAGGGACTTGAGGGCGGCCAGGGCCATGGGGTTGGCGATGTTGCAAAACGGCCCGGCCCACAGCACGGCCTTGGCGTTTGCGGGGAACAGTCCGCGCTGCCAGGGGGCGTTTAAGACGAAGCGTTCGGCCCCGCGCGACAAGAGAAGCTCCACCAACCCGGCGAATTCGCTCTCCTCGTTGGGCCAGATCACCGGCGGCAGCCACCACCATACGGACTTGGCCCGGCCAAGCGGCAGATTGTGGGCCCGGGACAGGGACACCCACACCCCGAACACGCCCTTTTCCTTGGACAGGTCCGGATGCCGCCACACGCTCACGGCGGCAGGCGCGACCCGCCGGGCCGGGCGGTAGGGCTTGGGGAGCTTGATGGCCACCTCGGCGGGCGCGGCCTCGCGCTCGGGGATGACCGCAAGTTCCGCCTCCATATTCTCCAGGATGCGGGCCAGGGCCGGGGCCCGGCGGTCGATGAGGAACACCGGCGACCCGGATTCGGGACGCTGCCCGGGCTCAAAGCGCAGGGAATAGCGGCCGCCCTTGGGCACGGCGCGGCTGATGCGGAGGATCTGATGCCCGGCCTCGTCCTCGAACCCCACCCGCAGCAAATCACCGGCCATGAGCGGGATGCGGGCCGAAAGATGGAACCCGCCGCCCTGTTCGCTGCGCGAGAGCTTTCCGGCGGCCAGCCCGGAGCCGGTGCGGCCGCTGTGGTCCACGGGATTTTTGGGGCGCTGGGGCAAAAAGCCGTAGTTGGTGCCCGGGCGGCCCAAGGCCTGCTCCAGATAGTCCATGGCGGCCTTCTTGGAGGCCGGATCGTCGGGTTCGTCGCGCAGCAGTTTATAGGCGGCCACGGTATGGAACACGTAGTGCGGGCCTTTTTTGCGGCCCTCGATCTTCCAGGCCGTAAGGCTCGGGATGGACAGCAGGGTCTTGGCCAGGACGTCCAGGCTCAGGTCAAGACAGGAGAACAGGCGGCCCTGCTGGCCCCGGTGCTCGTACATGCGGCGGCACGGCTGCACGCAGCGGCCGCGAAGCCCGCTTTTACCGCCGAAAAAGCTGCTCCACCAGCAACGCCCCGACACGTTGTGGCACAGCGCCCCGTGCACGAAGACCTCGATGGACTGGCCGGGGCTTGCGGCGTCGGCCATGGCCCGGATCTCGTCCACGGACAGCTCGCGCGGCACGACCACGCGGGTAAAGCCCAGGGCGGCGGCCGTGGCCATGCCCGAGGGCTGGCTCATGTTGGCCAGGGTGGACAGGTGCAGTTCGCCCGCATACCCGGCCTGCCGGGCGATGGCGGCCATGCCCGGATCCTGGAGGATGAGCCCCTCGGGGGATACCTGGTCGACGAGGCGTTTGACCATGCGCCCGGCCTTGTCGATCTCGTCGGGCTTGACCAGGACATTGACGGCGACATAGGTGCGCCGCCCCTTCTGCCGGGCCAGATCGGCCAACCGACCCAGTTCGCCGACGGAAAAGTTGCGCGCCAACATGCGCGCGGAAAAATGCTTGAGTCCGCAGTAGACGGCGTCGGCGCCAGCGGCCAACGCGGCCAGAAACGAGGACGGGTCGCCGGCCGGGGCCAGGATTTCCGGTTTGCTCAGAGGAATCATGAAGTCCATGGGGGTTGACGTGGGGTGAGGGAAAGCGCCTTTCACCGAAGGCGTAAGATCATAGCCTATTTGTCCGCCCGTGGCGAGGCGGAAATGTATATTTTGAAAATCTTATAAAAACAGCATGTTGGCCGAACTATTCGGCCATTTTTCCGACATTTGGATCTTCCTGTCGGGCCTTCCGTGCGGGCCGGATTGGTGGTATGTGGCGGGGATGGCGCAAACTGGATGCATTTTCGCAACACAAAGGAGCGGGCTGTGCGGTTGTTAACTCGGGAGATGGAAGGCTATCTGGCGGGCGGGGCCTGGATTCGCAAGATCTTCGAACTGGGCCTTGAATTGAAGAAAAAATACGGAGAGGACGCCGTGTGCGACTTCTCCCTGGGAAACCCCGATCTGCCGCCCCCGGCCGCCGTGGGCCAACGACTGGCCGAGATCGCGGCCGCCGCCGACCGGCCCTTCGCCTTCGGCTACATGCCCAATCCCGGCTATCCCGCCGTACGCGAGGCCCTGGCCGGATACGTCAGCCGCCAGCAGGAAACGCCGGTCTCCCCCAATGATCTGGTGGTCACCTGCGGCGCGGCAGGCGGACTCAACATCTTTTTCCGGGCCGTGCTCGAACCCGGCGACGAGGTCATCTGCCCCAGCCCCTATTTCGTGGAATACGGCTTTTACGTGGCCAATTCCGGCGGCGTGCTTCGGCCCGCGCCGTCGCGGGCCGGGGATTTCGGCCTGGACGTGGCGGCCATCGCCGCCGCCGTCACGGACAAGACCCGGGCCGTGCTCATAAACTCCCCCAACAACCCCACCGGCCAGATCTATCCGGCCGAAGACATCGCCGCCCTGGCCGCCGCCCTGACCGAGCTGTCCAAGGGCCGGGAACGCCCCATCTTTCTGGTGGCCGACGAGCCCTACCGTTTCCTGACCTTCGACGGCCACGCCGTCCCCCCGGTCCTGCCCGCCTATCCCTATTCCCTGGTGGTCAGCTCCTTTTCCAAAAACCTGTCCCTGGCCGGGGAACGGGTGGGCTTCGTGGCCGTGTCCCCGGACATGCCGCAGCGGGAGACGCTGGTTGGCGGCCTGGTCTTCGCCAACCGGATCATGGGTTTCGTCAACGCCCCGGCCATCGGCCAGGCCGTGGTGCTGGGGGCCCTGGACGCCCAGGTGGATACGTCCGTCTACGCCAGGCGCCGCGACGCCATGGCCGGGGTGCTGTCCCGAACCGGCTACGAATTTTTCATGCCCCGGGGGGCGTTTTATTTCTTCCCGGTTTCCCCCATCCCCGACGAGGTGGCCTTTGTCTCCAAGCTCGCCGAGCACCGGGTGCTGGCCGTCCCGGGCCGGGGTTTCGGCCTGCCGGGCTATTTCCGGCTGGCCTTTTGCGTGGATGAGGCGATCATCCTGCGGGCCGAGGAGGGACTCAGGAAATCGTTTTTAAATTATTAATTGACAAATGCATATTTGTTTGTACACATGGCTCCAAACAGAAGGAGGAGCCATGAGCTGGGAAGATATCGACAACAAGCTGAAGAAGGCCAGAGACAAGCTTTTCGTTTCGTGCGAGGAAGACTACGAGCTCAGCTATGTCAAAAAAGTGCTGAAGGAGCACTACGGGAGCACCGTCACTGATGGGCAAATTAACGACGCGATAACACATTGTTGCAACACAATAAAAGCACCAAGAAAAAGAGAAGATTTCAGCAAATGCATCCACAGACAACTGGGTTAACTTTCATTTGTTATGTTTTTATATTGACCCCGCACCTGCGGGGTCTTTTTGTTGAATGATACATACTTTCCGTAGCGACGCAGGGGGATGGATATCGTCTAATATGTGATACAAACTTTATAATAAACAAAAAAATATAAATCATTCAATATCGCCGATATCAAAATCATGATCCGCCAATTCCACCGAACCTGTCGGCCCCATACCAGTCCAACCCGTAAATCATGCCCTCTGTTCCGATCCCTCACCCCTCCATCCCGTGCCAGAGCCACTCCACACCCCCCTTGACGGATTGCCTCCACATGGATAAGTGGAAAGGCTTTCCTTTTCGTCGTGCCATTTTGCCGTGCCGAACGCCGCACGCGGGAGCCACATGTTCGACAGCCTGACAGACCGCCTGGAAGGGGTTTTTAAAAAAATCCGGGGCCATGCCCGCCTGACCGAGGAAAACGTCCAGGACGCCCTGCGCGAGGTGCGTCTGGCGCTGCTTGAGGCCGACGTCAACTTCAAGGTGGTCAAGGACTTCGTGGAGCGCGTCCGCGAACGGGCCATGGGCCAGGACGTCCTGAAAAGCCTCACCCCGGGCCAGCAGGTGGTCAAGATCGTCCACGACGAGCTCATCGAGCTCCTGGGCGGACAGGCCGCCGCCCTGGACCTTAAGGACCGGCCCGCCGCGATCATGATGGTCGGCCTGCAGGGTTCCGGAAAGACCACCACCTCGGCCAAGCTGGCCCTGCGCCTGCGCCGCGAGCTCAAGAAAAAGCCCTATCTGGTCCCGGCCGACGTCTACCGCCCGGCGGCCATCGAGCAGCTCACCAAGCTCGGGGCCCAGATCGACGTGGCCGTCCACCCGTCCCAAACCGGCCAGAACCCCGTGGACATCTGCACGGCGGCCCTGGCCGAGGCCGCCAAAAACGGCTTCGACGTGGTCATCTTCGACACCGCCGGACGCCTGCATGTGGACGAGACGCTCATGGAGGAGCTGGCGTCCATCAAGGCCACGGCCGCCCCGGCCGAGATCCTGTTCGTGGCCGATTCCATGACCGGCCAGGACGCGGTCACCGTGGCGAAAAGCTTCAACGACCGCCTGGACATCTCCGGCATCGTGCTCACCAAGATGGACGGCGACGCCCGCGGCGGCGCAGCCCTGTCCATCAAGGGCGTCACCGGCAAGCCCATCAAGTTCGTGGGCATGGGCGAGAAGCTCTCGGACCTGGAGATCTTCCACCCCGACCGGGCCGCCTCGCGCATCCTGGGCATGGGCGACATCCTCACCCTCATCGAGAAGGCCCAGACCGACATCGATGCCGAGGAAGCCGCGGCCATGGAGAAAAAACTCCGCAAGGCCGAATTCAACCTGGAGGATTTCCGCACCCAGATGCGCCGGGTGCGCAAGCTGGGCTCCCTGGAAGGCATCCTCAAGCTCATCCCCGGCATGTCCCAGGTGCGCCAGAAGCTTGGCGAAGTGCAGATGCCCGAGAAGGAAATGGCCCGGGTGGAGGCCATCATCGGCTCCATGACCAAAAAGGAGCGGGAAAACCCCAAGAGCATAAATCCCAGCCGCCGCGAACGCATCGCCAAGGGCTCGGGAACCACGGTTTTGGACGTGGCGCAGCTTTTAAAAAATTTCTCCCAGATGCAAAAGATGATGAAGCGCATGATGGGCGGCGGCAAACTCCCCGCCTCGGGCAAGATGCCCAAGATGCCACGGATGCCCGGCGGCATGGGGGGCCTTCCCGGCGGCATGCCCGGCATGCCCGGAGCCGGGGGCGACGAGGCCCAGCCCCAGGATCCGCGTTTCGCCCGGACCCCGGGCAAATCCACCAGCGCCTCCAAACGCAAAAAGCAGAAACGGAAAAAACGGTAATCCCGCCCGAGCGGGGATGGCGGGCGCACCCGCCGCATCCATAACGACAACCAACCTGATGGAAAAAAAGGGGAATCACACCATGGCCATGAAAATCCGTCTGACCCGCATGGGGTCCAAGAAACGTCCGTTCTACCGCATCGTCGCCCTGGACAGCGCCACCCGCCGCGACGGCCGCGCCCTGGAATACCTGGGCTACTACAATCCCATGGTTGACCCGGCCGAAATCAAGGTGGACCTGGAGAAGGTCAAGCACTGGACCGATCGTGGGGCCAAGCCCTCGGACACGGTCAAGGCCCTGCTGAAAAAAGCCGGGAGTTAGTCTTTTCGCGGTGGCTTGCGCCGCTTTTCCACAGGGAGCTGCAGGAACCCGCGAGGCAGGAACGGGGAGACGGCCTGCGCCGTCCGGGCTTGTCCGGATGGTTCGGCCGGTTCCAGGCCTCGGCATGTAGTCAGCATACGCGGGAGGTGTCTATGCTCAAGGACTTGATCGAATACGTGGCCAAGTCGCTGGTCGACAACCCCGACCAGGTGCAGGTCGCCGAGGTCGAAGGCGAACAGACCTCGGTCATCGAACTCAAGGTGGCCAAAGAGGATCTGGGCAAGGTCATCGGGAAACAGGGCCGCACGGCCCGGGCCATGCGCACCATCCTCGGCGCGGCCTCCACCAAGGCCAAAAAACGCTCCGTCCTGGAAATTCTCGAATAAGAAGGACGAGGGCGGCCCATACGGCCCGGCCGCAACCATGAACACGAAACCGGACACATACGTGGTCGTGGGTGAAATCCTGCGGCCCCACGGCATCAGGGGGGAGCTCGTCGTCAGATCGTTCGCCGACTCCCCTTCCGTTTTCCGCAAAGGCCGCAGCCTGCGCCTGTCGCCGCCCGAGGGGCGACCCGGCAAACCCATACGCCGCACCGTCGCCGCCCTGCGCGTCCATGCCGACCGGCTCCTTTTGGCCTTTACGGACGTTTGCGACCGGGACGCCGCCGAGGCCCTGCGCGGCTGCCTCCTGTCCGTGCCCGGCCAGGAGCTGCCCGCCCTGGACGAGAACGAGGTCTACCGCCACCAGCTCATCGGCTGCCGGGTGCTGGCCCCGGACACCGCGCACCCGGACCTGGGGGTCATCCGCGACATCCTGGATCTGCCCGGACAGGAGATCTGGGCCATCCGACACGCCTCCGGACGGGAGATCCTGTTGCCCGCCAACCCCCACACCATTGCCGACATCGACCTGACGTCCGGTGTGGTCATCGCCACCCCGCCGCCCGGGCTGGCGGACATCTACCTCGAAGCGCCCGCCCCCGACGCCCCCGAAGCCGTGGACAAAGGGGACCTGTGACCTTTCACATCGTGACCCTTTTCCCGGAGTTTTTCCGCGCGGCCCTGGCCTGCGGCCTGATGGGCAAGGCCGTGGAGGCCGGGCTGGTGGCCTTTGATTTCGTCAATCCCCGGGACTTCGCCGTGGATCGGCATCACACCGTGGACGACCGGCCCTACGGCGGCGGGCCGGGCATGGTCATGATGCCCGGGCCGCTGGCGCAGGC
>Ga0209467_1001654_pt1 | contig 18424 bp, 22 predicted proteins | sample Higcelwee11metaG_FD_187175 | JGI IMG/M metagenome (GOLD analysis project Ga0209467, IMG submission 187175) | Freshwater pond sediment microbial communities from the University of Edinburgh, under environmental carbon perturbations - High... | ecosystem: Environmental > Aquatic > Freshwater >...
GGCGCTGCCAGTTTTCGGGAAAAAACGCATAAAGCGTCAGAAAAGGAATGCCGATCTCCCGGCAGGAACGGACCACCATGCGCACTGTATCCGCCCCTTTTTCATGGCCGTTGACCCGGTTCAAGAGCTTTTTCTGGGCCCAGCGGCCGTTGCCGTCCATGATGATCGCCACATGTTTCGGCAGCGCGGTCATGTCCAGGCCGGTTTCGGCCTGTTTTTGGGTATCAGCCATGGTATTGATGCCTGAAACCTGAAGAATCAGACTTCAAGCACTTCCTTTTCCTTGGATTTAAAAATATCGTCGATGTGTTTGATATGCTCATCGGTGGATTTCTGGATGATTTCCTGAGCTTTAAATATTTCGTCCTCCGAAGCAATGGCTTCTTTTTTCAGATCCTTGAGCATATCGTTGGCGTCCCTGCGGATATTGCGGACCGCCACCCGGTAATCTTCACACAGTTTGCTCACCTGTTTGACAATATCCCTCCGCCGCTCTTCCGTGAGGGGTGGAATATTAATCCGGATGATCTTGCCATCATTGGAAGGCGTCAGGCCCAGGTTGGATTTTAATATGGCCTTTTCAATGTCTTTAATGACGGACATGTCCCAGGGCTGTATGGTAATCATGCGGCTTTCAGGAACGGCCAGGGTGGCCATCTGGTTTAAAACCGTCTTGGTGCCATAATAGTCCACCCGGATATCATCAAAAATTGTTAATGATGCGCGGCCGGTCCGGACTTTTTTGAGTTCGCCGGAGAGAGAACCGATGCTTTTCCCCATCCTGTCTTTTGCTTCATTAATAATATCTGTAATCATGATTTCGACCCTATTGCCGTTTTCTGATTATCAAAAATTCTGGTGCCCACCGACTCCCCGCAGACCGCACGCCGGATATTGCCCTTCTCCTTTAAATTAAAGACACACAGGAGAAGACCATTGTCCATGGCCAGGGAAATGGCCGTTGAATCCATCACGTTCAACCGGCGCTCCAAAACATCCATATAGCTGATTTCTTTGATAAACCGAGCGGATGGGTTGGTGACGGGGTCTGAATCATAAACCCCGTCGACCTTGGTGGCCTTGAGCAGCACATCCGCATGCATTTCTTCCGCCCGAAGCACGGAGGCCGTGTCTGTGGTAAAATACGGACTACCGGTGCCGGCGGCAAAAATAACAACGCGGTTCTTTTCCAGGTGACGCACCGCCCGCCGCCGGATATAAGGCTCCGCCATCTGATGCATGGAAATGGCGGACAAAACACGGGTGGGCATACCGAGTTTTTCAAGGGCGTCCTGAAGCGCGATGCTGTTCATGACCGTGGCCAGCATGCCCATATAGTCGGCGGTGGCCCGGTCCATGCCTTTGGAAGCAGCGGCAATGCCTCTGAAGATATTGCCGCCGCCCACCACAATGGCTATCTGGATCCCAAGGTCAAAGACGGACTTAACCTCTTGGGCCATATAGGATAGCATATCGGTGCTGATGCCGTATTTCTCTTCGCCCATCAGGGCTTCCCCGCTCAATTTGAGGAGGATTCGGTTGTATTTGGGCGATGTCAAGGGTATTACCTGCCGATCTGAAAACGGGCGAACCGGTTAATGGTGATTTTTTCCCCTGTTTTACCGATCATCTCATTTAATATATCCGTAATGGTTTTGCTGGGATCCCGGACATAGGGCTGATCCATCAGACAGTTTTCCTTGTAGAACTTGCTCATTTTGCCTTCGATGATTTTGTCCAGCATATTCTCGGGCTTTCCCATTTCCAGTGCCTGGGCTTTGTAAATTTCCTTTTCCCGGTCAATCATCTCCTGGGTAATGTCTTCGGGCACCACGCCCAGAGGGCTTGCGGCCGCGATATGCATGGCGATATTTTTCACAAATTCCTGAAATCCATCGGTTTTTGCAACAAAATCCGTTTCGCAGTTCACTTCCACCAGCACGCCGATTTTACCCCCCATGTGGATATAGGATTGGATTGTGCCATCCGAGGCAACGCGGCCCGCTCTTTTCTGGGCTGTGGCCAGGCCTTTTTTCCGAAGATAATCCGATGCTTTCTCCATATCGCCATTGCATTCCTTGAGGGCCTCTTTGCAATCCATAATTCCGACCCCGGAGCGTTCCCGCAGTTCCTTCACCATTGCCGCACTAATTTCCACCATTCTCTTTTCTCCTGACCCTATACCAGGCAAGCGCCTGTATTTATTAAATTAATCTTCCAAAGCAGATTCTTCTTCCGCAACCGGCGCGGCCTTGCGAATGACTTCCACGATCGGGCCTTCCGAGCCATCGGATACCACCCTGCGCTCCGTGGCCCCAGATTTCTTTTTCGGCGCTGCTTCCGCAGGCGGTTCCATGACTTCTTCCTTATCTGATGAGGCATGTTTTTTCTCGGCAAGCATTTTTGCGCCTTCAATACAGGCTTCGGCGATTTTGGAAGTCAGCAGCTTGACGGACCGAATGGCGTCATCATTGCCAGGAACCACATAATCAATGGCGTCCGGATCACAATTGGTATCCACAATGGCGACAATGGGAATCCCCAGGCGGCGGCCTTCACTCACGGCGATGGCCTCTTTTTTGGGATCCACCACAAAAATAGCGCCCGGAAGATTTTTCATATTGCGAATACCGCCCAGGGTGGCGTCCAGTTTTTCGCGTTCTTTTTGAAGCTGAACCCGTTCTTTTTTGGGGTAAAGATTGATAGTCCCGTCATTTTCAATGGTGTTTAAATGATTCAGACGGTCAATGCTTTTTTTGATGGTGGGAAAATTGGTCAGCATGCCGCCCAGCCAACGGTTGTGCACATAATACATTTCACAGCGATTGGCTTCTTCATAAACGGATTCCCGTGCCTGTTTTTTGGTGCCCACAAAAAGAATCGATTTGCCGCCGCTCACGGTGTCCAGCACAAAATCACATGCGGTTTTGAACATCTTGACCGTCTGCTGAAGATCAATGATGTAAATGCCGTTGCGTGCGCCAAAGATGTATTTTTTCATCTTCGGGTTCCACCGTCTTGTTTGATGGCCAAAATGCACTCCGGATTCAAGCAGTTCTTTCATTTTAACGTGTTCCATGGTTTTTTCCTTTTTTTCTGGTTTTGGTTTGTCTCCCGCCGCCCGCATCATCCCGATCACCAACTTTTTAAATAAAAAGCACCAGGCAAACCGGTCGCAAAGCGTGAGTGATGAATAAAAACAATTAAAAAATTAAATGAAAATAGAATCAGGTTAAATAACAAATTATTTTCATCTAAGCAATGATTTTTTATAGGTCATTTTTTATACATTAGGGCCACCCGGTGATGGCCCGCGTAATCTTTGATAAATTCCGGGGGGCTGTATCGGCCGTCCTCCGTGATAATCCGCGTCACGCGGTCTTTTTGATCAAAACCGATTTCCAGCATCAACGGGGCGCGTGAATTTAAAAAAGGCGGCGCTGTATTGATAATTTTACGAATAATATCCAAACCATCCGCTCCGCCGTCAAGGGCCAGGACCGGCTCAAAATCACGAACCTCGGGTTCCAGTCCGGTCATGTCATTTTTTGCGATATACGGGGGGTTGGATACGATAAGATCAAAGGGGATGGATAGAAGCGGGTTTAATGGGGCGAATAAATCCCCGGCAAAAAAGCTAATTTTTCCGGTTTTCCCGGATACGCCATTTTTCCCGGCGTTACCAGCCGCGGTTTTGAGGGCATTTATGGAAATATCCGATGCGAAATAATCATGCCCCGGCCGCTTCACGGCCAGGGAAACAATCACCGCCCCGGAACCGGCCCCGAGCTCCAGTATCCGCAAGGGAGATGATGCTGTTTGAGGGAGGTGCGCAAGGGCGGCTTCCACCAGAAATTCGGTTTCCGGCCGGGGGATCAAAACAGACGGCGACACGTCAAAATCAATTCCGAAAAACTCCCGGTTTCCCGTAATATAGGCCACTGGTTCCCGGCGAACCCGGCGTTTTATGAATGCTTTGAAAACCGCCAGTTCATCTTTGGTGAGGGGCTGATCAAAGCGGGTATATAAATCAATGCGTTTTAGATTCAGCGCATGGGCAAGCAGAATTTCGGCGGTCAGCCGAGGGCTGTCAACAGGATGGGTCTTGAAATAGGCGGTGGTCCACTGGAGGATACTAAGGATGGTCCATTGCGGATCAATCGGATTTGACGGAATCTGCATTCTTCAGCGCCTGGGCCTGATAGAAGGTTGCCAAGCCGTCAACGATTTCCTTGATGTCACCCTGCATGATGCTGTCCAGCCGGTACAGGGTCATGCCGATCCGGTGATCGGTCATTCTGCCCTGGGGATAATTATAGGTCCGGATACGCTCGCTGCGGTCTCCGCTGCCCACCTGGTTTTTTCTTTTTTCGGACATTTCATCATGCTGCTGGCTCATCTCCAGATCGTAGAGACGCGCCCTAAGCACCTTCATGGCCTTTTCTTTATTTTTATGCTGGGATTTTTCATCCTGGCAGATCACCACCAGGCCGGTGGGCAAATGGGTTACCCGAACTGCCGAATCCGTGGTATTGACGGACTGACCGCCGGGGCCGGAAGACCGGAATACATCGATCTTGAGTTCGCTCGGCTCTACATGCACTTCCACTTCTTCCACTTCGGGCAGAACGGCGACGGTGACGGCGGAGGTGTGAATACGGCCCTGGGTTTCCGTGACCGGCACCCGTTGAACCCGGTGGGTGCCGCTCTCATATTTCAAGTGACGGTATGCGCCCTTGCCTTTTACCAGAACGATGATTTCCTTGAATCCGCCGGAATCCGTCATGTTTTCAGAAAGAATTTCCAGCTTCCAGCCCACGGTTTCGGCATACCGGCTGTACATGCGAAACAAGTCCCCGGCAAACAAGGCCGCTTCCTCGCCGCCGGTCCCGGCCCGGATTTCCAAAAGCACGTTCCGGTCATCATTGGGGTCTTTTGGTATCAGAAGCGTTGTCAGCGTTTCTTCAAGCTGGGCTATCTCCGCTGACAGGGCGTCTATCTCGCTTTTTGCCAGGGCCTTCATTTCCGGATCCGAGTCCGACAAAAGCGCCTGGCTATCGGCAAGCCCTTCCTGGGCTGACCGGTATTGCCTGAAAACATCAACAATTTTCGATAAATCAGCGTGTTCCCGGCCGTACTGGGTATATAAACCCCGGTTACGGACCACCAGCGGATCGCTTAAAAGCTGCTCAAGTTCCTGATATCTTTCTTCAAGTGCTGGTAACTGATCAAGCATTTGGGTTACGCGCCGATTTCCTGAAACAATAAATTACAAAATCCGGCATTATTTCTTGTCATTGGCCTGGTTAAACTTTTCATATTTTCTGCGGAACCGTTCAATTCGTCCGGCAGAATCCACCAGTTTTTGTTTTCCGGTATAAAAAGGATGGCATTGTGAACAAATTTCCACACTGATATCGGATTTTGTCGAACCCACTTTCAGTTCGTTGCCGCATGCGCATTTGATGATGGTTTCCTTATAAACCGGATGAATCCCTTCTTTCATTTCCCTGTTCCTTTTCTATATCTATGAATTCATTGCATCTAAAAATTCTTTATTGTTTTTTGTTCCCTGCATCTTATCCAGCAAAAATTCCAGACTGTCAACAGGATTTAATGAGGAAAGCAGTTTTCTTAAAATCCATACCCGGTTCAATGTCTCGGGATCTAAGAGCAAATCTTCCTTCCGGGTTCCGGATTTATTGATGTCAATGGCCGGATACATGCGGCGGTCGGCCAGCCGCCGGTCGAGCTGTACTTCCATATTGCCGGTGCCCTTGAATTCTTCAAAAATAACCTCATCCATACGGCTTCCGGTATCCACCAGGGCCGTGGCGATAATGGTAAGACTACCGCCCTCATCAATATTCCGGGCCGCCCCGAAAAACCGCTTGGGACGGTGAAGGGCGTTGGAGTCCACGCCCCCGGAAAGGATTTTTCCGCTTGGGGGGGAAACCGTATTATAGGCCCTCGCCAGACGGGTAATGCTGTCCAGCAGAATGACCACATCCCGTTTGTGCTCCACCAGCCGCTTGGCCTTTTCAATCACCATTTCAGCCACTTGCACATGCCTTTCCGGCGGCTCGTCAAAGGTGGAACCAATCACTTCCGCTTTTACCGACCGCTGCATGTCCGTCACTTCTTCCGGGCGTTCATCAATTAATAATACAAATGGAACCACATTGGCATGGTTTGCGATAATGCTGTTGGCCAAGTTTTTAAGAATCATGGTTTTACCGGCCCGGGGCGGGGATACGATGAGCCCCCGCTGACCAAATCCCACGGGCGTCATCAAATCCATAATCCGCGTGGTATAATTATCCGCAGTTGTCTCCAGCTTGATTTTTCTTTCGGGAAACAGAGGGGTCAGGTTATCAAAAAGAATTTTATCCCTGGCCGCCTCAGGCTCTTCGTAATTGATGGCTTCCACCTTCAGCAGGGCGAAATAGCGCTCGGATTCCTTGGGCTGGCGGATTTGCCCGGAAACCGTATCCCCGGTTTTCAGATTGAACCGACGAATCTGGGACGGTGATACATAAATATCATCCGGACCCGGCAGATAGTTGCAATCCGGCGATCTCAGAAATCCAAAGCCATCCGGCAGAATTTCCAGGGTGCCGACGCCGTATATCAGTCCATTCTGCTCAATATGCGCCTGGAGCAGAGAGAAGATAAGCTCCTGCTTTTTCATGCCCCCGGCATTTTCAATATTGAACTTTTTCGCCATTCGGGTCAGATCGCTGATTTTTGTGTTTTTTAATTCTAAAATGTTCATGCAGGTTAAAACCTTTGCTAAATTAAGATGGATGTAAAAAGACAGGCTTTAAAAAAAGCGTCGATATATAAACCGGGTCTGCCGCCCGGCATCAACCTTGTTCATTTTTGTAAATACGGGTAAATACAAGACCTGAATTATATGGATATTAAATGGATATTATACAGATAACTGGATTTATGATGAATAAAAGGAAGACCAACTTATTAAATATGGTTGTTCGCACGAAGATAATTTAGAAACGTATCACTGGAAGGGCCGAATTTCCTTTTTAATTTATTCTACTATTTACTGATTGTCAACCTCTTTTAATCGTCTCCTTGAATCATTTTTATGCGTCAGGCCGTTTTTATGTGTCTCATCAGCTCTTTATAAAAATCGTCCAATCGCTTCCAAGTATCTTCCAGAGATCCGTTATTTTCAATAACAAAATTCGACTGGCGGATCTTCTCATCCTCGGGCATCTGAATGTCCATGAGGGCCAAGGCTTCTTCTTTGGTGACATGGTCCCGGTTCATGATCCGCTTGACCCTCACCTCCGGATGCACGGTCACTGTCAAGATATAATCAAATAAAGCGGCCATGCCGGTTTCAAACAGCAGGGGCACTTCCACGGCAATCAGCAGTTCCCGCTTTTTTTGGACAACCTGGTATGCTTCAGCCATCCCGGCAAATACTTCCGGGTGCACAAACTGCTCCAGGGCCTTTTTTTTCTCCGGATCTTTTGTGATCAGATTTCTCAGTTTTTTACGATCTAAGGTGCCGTCTTCCGATAAAATACCATTGCCAAAATGCCGGACGATTTTATCAAAAGCCGGCATGCCGGGCATCACGGCATTTTTTGCCAACTGGTCCGTACTGACCACCGACACCCCGAGCCCTGCAAGATAATCACATACCACGGATTTCCCGCTCCCAACCCCGCCGGTGATCCCCAGCCGGATGGGGGGCTTTTCATTTTCATTATAACTGGAATCGGATGTTTTCATGCAATCATCAATAATGGGACGTGAAACGGATAATGGATTGATATTCGCTGCTGCTGGTTGTATGAATGTCCGGGTAAAGCCAAAAGAAAGAGAGCCTTATATTAAAAAATGAACCAAATCAACACAAATTTTATCCCCAAAACGCCAAAAACATATCTGGTGGGCGGCACGGTCCGGGATATGATCCTGGGTATTCCCCCAAAGGATTATGATCTGGTGACTCTTGAAGACCCTCGCCAGACCGCCGGCCATATTGCCAGCGAGATGGGAGGGCATGTTATTTCTCTGGGCAAGCCCGGCAAGATCCTTTTTCGGATTATCACCCGGGGTCTGTCTCTGGATGTGACCCCGGCCCTTGGGGGTTCCATTGAAGCGGATTTGAAAAAACGCGATTTTACCGTTAACGCGCTGGCGGTTTCCCTTAGATCCGGCCGGTTTATTGATTTGTTTAACGGCGCTGTGGACCTGGAAAACAAAATCATCCGCATGATATCAAAGGACAATTTGCGGGCGGACCCTATCCGGCTCCTCCGGGCCTACCGTCTGTCTGCTTTTCTAGATTTTTCCATTGATCCGGAAACTTGCCAGACCATCGCTTCGGAAGCCTTCCGGATCAATACGTCCGCCGGAGAACGGGTGCGGGATGAGCTCTTGAAACTGTTCACCACGCCAAACGCCCACCGCACCCTGTCCATGATGGATGATACGGGTCTCTTGACCGCCCTGTTTCCGGAAATACAGACCTTAAAGACATGTTCACAAAACAGGCACCATCAGTTCGACGCTTTTTTGCATACCATGCAGGCGGTTTATTTTCTTGAAAAATTGCTGCACGCACCTGAAAGCCTGATCATTGCGCACCCTGCGTTAAAAGCGGCCAAAATTGATGAAAGCCGCTGGCCCCTGCTTAAATATGCAATTCTCCTGCATGATATCGGCAAGCCCCGGACCCGGTCAGTGGATGAAAGCGGGCAGGTGCATTTTTACAATCATGAACAGGAGAGCGCGGACATGGCTTGCGCCATCAACCGGCGGCTCCGCTTTTCCAACCGGCAGCAGGCCTATATTGATTTCATCATTCGAAATCACTTAAGGCCGCTGTCTCTGTTTACCGCCTTTCAGAAAAACAAACTTTCACAAAAAGCCATTACCCGTTTTTTTTGTAAATGCAATGACTTGTCCATCGATTTGTTCATCGACTTGCTCATTCATGCCATCGCGGATATTCTGGGCAAGGGGATTGCCGAAAATACAATGGCCTTCATGGATTTCGCCGATCAGATATGCGGGGCATATTCCGGCGCCTTTGTCCCCATCGCCAAACACCCGCGGCTTTTAAACGGCAATGATCTGATCCGGGAATTTGGCATTTCCCCTTCCCCTCTGTTTGCCAAAATTCTGCGCCATGTGGAGGAAGAGCGCCTGTCCGGAAATATCCGGACCCGGGAGGAGGCCCTTATGGTTGTGAAATTTTTTTTAAATATAGACAACCTTTCTTGACAACCGGACATCATTTTAATATCAATAATTTTTTTCAAACGGCAATTAATTATAAAATTTTAAGGAGAAAAAGATGAACGTATTGTTTTTTGGACCCAACGGCAGCGGCAAAGGTACCCAAGGCGCGATTTTAAAAGACAAGTACAACCTTCCCCATATTGAATCCGGCGCCATTTTCCGGGTAAATATCAAAGGCGGCACCGAGCTTGGCATGAAAGCCAAGGCATATATCGACAAAGGCGATCTGGTACCCGATGATATCACCATTCCCATGATTCTTTCCCGCCTTCAGGAATCAGATTGCAAAAACGGATGGCTCCTGGACGGTTTCCCGAGAAACAAAAATCAGGCCATCATGCTCCACGACGCCTTGAAAAAAGCCGGCATGTCCCTGGATATCGTTGTGGAAATCTATCTTGACCGGGAAATCGCCAAAAACAGAATCATGGGCCGCCGCCTGTGTGCCAAAGACAATAACCATCCCAACAATATTTTTATCGACGCCATCAAACCCAATGGCGACAAATGCCGGGTTTGCGGCGGCGAGTTGTCCTCCCGGGCCGATGACCAGGACGAATCCGCCATCGACAAACGCCATTCCATTTATTATGACGACCAGACCGGCACCCTGGCGGCCGCTTATTATTTCAGAGATCTCGCCAAAAATGATGCTTCCATGAAATATATCACCCTTGAGGGTTCAGCGCCCATGCCGGAAGTCACCGCAGAACTGATTTCCAAAATTTAATCCTGGCCTGAATGGGCTGGGTGGGCTGGTAACCTGTTTTGCTTTAAGGAAATAAAAAATATTTTTTTCTTGCAAAAATTTTACTTTGCCGCTAAGAAAGCTCGGATAAATGATACTGAATTAAATTTCTAAAAAGGTGGTGAAGTTTTTGAAAGAGATCACGGTCAGGGTCGATGACAATGACGTTGAACGCGCCATGCGCATTTTGAAGAAAAAAATTCAAAATGACGGATTGTTCAAACGCTTGAAATTGAAAAAAAATTATGAAAAACCCAGTGAATACCGACGACGCAAAAAACGTGAAGCACTAAGAAGGCAGCGCATCGCCGAATCAAAAAGAAATTCCCGTTTTCAACGTTATTAAACTGATTAACACCCGAATCCATTAAACCCGGTAAGAATTTGGTTCTGTTCTTCCGGGTTTTTTACTTATTTTGACATTATGACCCAAACCCATTATCAGAAATGCCTGGCGGAGATGTACAGCCTCCACCGGTTCGGCATCAAACTCGGCCTGGACGTCATCTCCCGTATCCTGGAGAATCTCGAAAACCCGCATCATTGTTTTGCCTGCATCCATATCGCCGGCACCAACGGCAAAGGCTCCATTGCCTCTGGGCTGGCCCACATTCTCCATGCATCCGGATTTTCCGTGGGTCTTTACACCTCCCCGCATTTGATCAAATTTAATGAACGCATCCAAGTCAACCATGTCCAGATTTCGGACAAGGAAATCGTCGAAGCCTATCAGTCGGTCAAAACCGCCTGCGACACGGAGCGGGAGCCCACTTTTTTCGAATATACCACAGCCATGGCCCTTCACCATTTCGCCAAAGCCAAAGTGGACTGGGCGGTCATTGAAACCGGCATGGGGGGCCGGCTGGACGCCACCAACCTTTTAAATCCCGAAATATCCATTATTTCCAATATTTCCCTGGAGCACCGGTCTTATCTGGGCCATACCATTGCGGATATCTCCCGGGAAAAAGCGGGCATCATCAAACCGAACACTCCGGTCATCACGGGCGTGACCCAGAAAAGCGCCATTGCCGTGATGGAAAATACGGCCGCAAAATTCAATGCGCCGCTGTATCGGCTGGGCAAGGATTTCCGGGTACGCAGAAAGGGTAACGGGGAATTTTCCTATTCCGGCATCGACCACCACTGGCCGCATCTGCGCACCGGCCTGCGGGGGGACCATCAAATCGACAATGCGGCCCTGGTGCTGGCAGCCTGTGAAGTACTCCAGAAAAAAAACATACCCATCACCCTGGAAATCATCCGGCAAAGCCTCGAATCTTATAACTGGCCCGGAAGGCTTGAAATGCTGGATACGTCCCCCCCCATCCTCATTGACGGGGCCCACAATTTGATGTCCGCGCGGGTGCTGGGCAAATACTTCCGGGACGAATTGAAGGGTAAACCCATTACGCTGGTCATCGGCATTCTGGACGACAAACCGTATCAATCCATTCTTCAATCCCTTCTGCCCCACTGCCGGCGGGTGATTCTGACCGAACCCAAAATCGACCGGCGGTTGTCACCGGATAAAATGGTGGATATGGCCAAAGCCCTTGTACCGGACACAAAAATTATCCTGGATGTGGGGGCGGCTGTCCGCCATGCCATTGAAACCACGGATCCTGACGATATTGTGTGCATTGCGGGTTCTCTCTATGTGGTGGGTGAGGCCAAACAGGCCCTTGCGTCAATGGGCATCGCCGGTTAAACGGATATATTAGGCGCCTGCATCACAAACGCCGCAATAAAAACCAGCATCACGTTTTCATCCTTGACACATCCGGATAAATTTTCTACTTACATCAAACATCCCGCGCCCGTAGCCCAGGGGATAGGGCGTCAGCCTCCGAAGCTGGAGATCGCAGGTTCGAATCCTGCCGGGCGCACCACTTCACAAAAGCAAAGGAGGTTGCAATAGGTTTGCAGCCTCCTTTTGTAATTACGCATATCATCAGGAGATCCCATCATGGCGGTAAGTCAACAATTGCTCGATATTCTGGTCTGCCCGAAATGCAAAGGGGAAATACACCTCAATGAAACCCAAAACGGACTGATCTGCGACCAGTGCCGGTTAATTTATGAAATCCGGGATGATATTCCCATTATGCTCATCGACCAGGCAAAACCACTGCAAAGCAGCTCCATTTAATCAACGACAGGTTAAAAAACCACAGGCGCAATCACCTCCCATGAGTCATCCCACCCCCCCGCAACCTGCCAAACTGGTGATCGGCGTCTTCACCAATGACAAAAACCTGCTGCCCCAGGTTCTTGAAAGCCTAACGAACCAGTTCGGAGACATTGATCTCATCAGCCCCTGGATCGCATTTGATTATACCCGGTATTATGAACCGGAAATGGGCCCGGATCTGGTGCGGCGCATGATGGCATTTAAACCGCTCATGGATCAGGACGCGCTGTCATCGGTCAAACTGGCCACCAATGTTATTGAGGCGGAGCTGGCCACTCACACCCGGCGAAATATCAATATTGATCCGGGCTATATGCTTCGGGAACGGTTTGTTCTGGCCACCGGGAAAAATTTCGCCCATCGCATCCATATCGGCAGCGGAATTTACGCGGACCTCACATTGTTGTTCCAGAAAGGCGCGTTCCAGTCCCTGCCCTGGACGTACCCAGATTATAAAGCGCCGCAAATGCAGTCTTTTTTGACCCAGGTGCGCAATAAATACATCAAAGATATTACAACAGCATCGGAATCCTAAACCATGATCAAAAGCATGACCGGCTATGCCGGAGCTGATCTCGCAACCGACAAACTGAATCTATCCGTGGAAATCCGGGGATACAACAGCCGCAACCTGGACATCGCCTTAAAAATATCCTCCCGGTATGCCATGCTTGAGGAAAAAATCAAAAAAGCCGTTTCCGAAAGCGTTGCCCGGGGGCGGGTGGAAATCAGACTCATCATTCAGGAGACCTTGGAGACCATGGATATTTTTCGTGTGAATGAGCCCATGGCCCTTGCCTATTTTGACGCGCTGGTGAGACTCAAAACCATCTGCCAGATGGATGAAGACATTTCCCTGGCGCTTTTATCCGCTAAAAACGGCATTATTGAAACTGCGGAACCCGGCATCCACCCGGAAGAGATCTGGCCTGCCCTGGAAAAAATACTTATTACGGCCCTTGCCGAGTTTGACGTCATGAAAAGAAATGAAGGCGCGGCCCTTGCGGAAGACTTGCGAGATCGGCTTCAATTTATCGAACAAGCCATCCAACTTATTGAAACGAAAACCGATAGTTTGCTATTCATATACCAGGAAAAACTCAAAACGCGAATAGAGGCGTTAACCAAAGGAATGATTGATATCGACCCTGTCCGGATCGCCCAGGAAGCCGCATTTATCGTGGACAGAAGCGATATATCCGAAGAAATTGTCAGGGCCGCCAGCCATTTAAAGCAGTTCCGCCAGTTAATGGCATCACCGGAACCCGCCGGCAGATCCCTGAATTTCCTGTTGCAGGAATTTAACCGTGAATTCAATACCATGGGCAGCAAGGCAGGGGATGCGGAAATCGCTCATACCATCGTGGCCGTCAAGACAGAGCTTGAAAAAATGCGTGAACAAATCCAAAATGTGGAATAATATTTCTTCCCCTATTGACGGAGAAAAAAATGGCGTATACCTTACTCAATATCGGACACGGCAGCACCGTTGCCGCGGATGAAGTCATTGCGATCCTTGCCCCGAATTCCGCGCCAATAAAACGGCTGCGTGAGGAGGCCAGGGAAGAAAAACGGCTGGTCGACGCCACCCATGGCCGGAAACTGAGGTCGGTTATTCTTCTGAAAACCAACCAGGTCATTCTTTCAGCCTCACTGACGGAAACCCTTTCGCAACGATATACTGCGTTAAATGAAAAAACCTCCTGAAAAAAAAACAGCAACCTGCGGCCAGCCCCTTCCGGGTCGTCTGTTTATCATATCCGCCCCTTCCGGGGCTGGCAAAACAACCCTGTGCAGGGCCATCCGTGAACGGTTTTCCGAGCTGCGCTACTCCATTTCCTATACCACCCGCTCCCCCCGGACTGGTGAACAGCACGGACAGGATTATTTTTTTATTTCCGAAGAAGCGTTCAAAAACAGCATCCAGCACAATACGTGGGCGGAGTGGGCGGAAGTTCACGGTCATTTCTACGGCACCTCGGCGGAATTTATTGACCGTCACCTGGCTGCGGGCCATGATATTCTGCTGGATATCGATGTTAACGGCACCCGCCAGATTCTTGCCCGGTATCCCGACAGCATCACGGTGTTTATCCTGCCGCCGACCTTTGAAACCCTTGAGGCGCGACTCCGGAACCGAGGCACCGACAGCGATCAAACCATTGCCAGGCGGCTGAAAAACGCGGAAATGGAAATCGCCCAAAAAGAGATTTATAAAAATATTATTATTAACGACCGGCTGCCGGACGCCATTGAAGAACTTGCGGCCATCATCAGGCAGGAAAACCGGCAAGTTGACGGCGGACAGTGCTGATATATGAAAACGGAAATCATTTATGGTATTCATCCCGTATTTGAGGGCCTGAAAGCCAACCGTCGAAAATTTCATGATATATATATAGCCGAAGGCAAAACAAACCAGCGGGTGGACCCCATTGCCCATCAGGCGGCAGTCATGGGCATTCCTGTCACGTATATGCACCGGCAGAAAATGCAGGCCCTGACCGGCCTTGACACCCACCAGGGGGTTGCGGCAGTTGTATCGCCCTACCCTGTTTTCGGGTTTTCAGACCTGATCGGCCATTCCGCCAAAAATCCCCATCCCCGGTTTTTACTGCTCATCGACAATATTTTAGATCCCCATAACCTCGGAGCGCTGCTTCGCACCGCCTTGTGCGCCAATATGACAGGGGTCGTGATTCCCAAAGACCGGTCGGCCGTGCCCTCACCAACGGTTTCAAAAGCTTCCGCCGGCGCGCTGGAGCATATCCGGCTGGCGACAGTGGTCAATATGGTGAAAACGATGGATGAATTAAAAAAAAATCATGTATGGGTGGTCGGACTTGACAAGGATGGGGACCGCTCGATATATGAAAACGATTTTACCGGGGATATCGCCCTGGTGGTGGGGGGGGAAGAAAACGGCATCCGGCCCCTGGTAAAAAAAAATTGCGATTTTTTAAGTTTTATTCCCCAGCACGGCCCGATCAATTCCCTGAACGCCTCGGTTGCGGGCGCGGTCGCCATGTATGAGGCATACCGCCAGCGGCAATGCATGGGAAAACATTGACAATAACAATAAGGGAAGACATTCATGCAAGATTTACATATCATCACCAAAAACAGCGACGGCTCCCTCAATGTTCCGGATGTGGTCACCCTGCCGTTTATTGAAGGGGACGGCACCGGGCCGGACATCTGGCGCGCCTCCCAATTTGTTATTGATGGGGCCGTGGCGGCAGCCTACAAGGGCTCCAGAAAAATCAACTGGCTGGAACTGTATGTGGGAGAAAAAGGATTTGAAAAAACAGGCGAATGGCTGCCCCAGGCGGCATTGGACGCCATCAAACACCATGTGGTGGCCATCAAGGGTCCTCTCACCACACCCATCGGCAAAGGCATCCGCAGTTTAAACGTCACTATTCGTCAGAAACTCGACCTGTTTGCCTGTGTTCGGCCGGTGAAATATATTGATTCGGTTCCCAGCCCCATGAAACACCCGGAAAAAATCGATATGGTGATCTTTCGGGAAAATACCGAAGACGTGTATGCCGGCATTGAATGGGAGGCCAAGTCGGATCAGGCCCGGCAGGTGATCGGGTTTCTCACCGGTCAGATGGGCGCGCAAATCCCCGCAGACGCGGGCATCGGCATCAAGCCCATGAGCGAAAAAAATTCCAAGCGTCTGGTGGCCAGCGCCATTTGCCATGCCATGGACAATGGGTATCCCAGCGTCACCCTGATGCACAAAGGCAATATCATGAAATTCACGGAAGGGGCCTTCAGCAAATGGGGATATGAAGTGGCGAAAGAAAAATTCGGGGATGTAACCATCACTGAAGCGGAGCTGTATGATACTTATAAAGGAAAACAGCCCCAAGGCAAAATCATTATCAAGGACCGGATTGCAGACATGCTGTTTCAGCAGGTCTTGCTGCGGCCCGAGGAATTCGGGGTCATCGCCACCCCCAATTTAAACGGCGATTATATTTCCGACGCCCTGGCGGCCCAAGTGGGCGGCCTTGGCATGGCGCCCGGCGCCAATATAGGCGATGAATGCGCGGTATTTGAGGCCACCCACGGCACTGCGCCCAAATACGCGGGGCTGGACAAGGTCAACCCCGGCTCCCTGATTCTGTCCGGCGCCATGATGCTGGATTATATGGGCTGGAAAGAGGCGGCGGAAATTATCCGAACCAGCCTTCAACGCACCATTCAATCGAAAACGGTTACTTACGACCTGGCTCGCCAGATTGACAGGGCCGTTGAGATCGCCTGTTCCGCATTCGGCCGGGCCATTGTCGATAACATGACGCCCTAAATGCTTGCCCGGATATCACGGACATTCAAGAATTCCGTATTTCCCAACAAATGCCTTGCATGCGGCCTGTTTTTCCATCCGGAAACGATCAGCCATCATAACAGTGAAACTATTCCCTTCCAAAAAATGGTCCATGCCCCCATGGCACAACTCTTTTTCCAGGTCATGGCCCCCTTTCTCTGTCCCGACTGCATCGCCCGCTTTTCTCCGGTTTCATCCCCTTATTGCTCCCAGTGCGGCCGTGTGTTTAAAAGCCGGTCCGGTAACAGCCACCTTTGCGGCGACTGCATTCAACTATCCCCTTGCTGCCAGCATGTCAGGTCCATGGGGATATATGACGGCGCGTTGCGGGATGTAATTCAGGCATTAAAATACAAATATAAAATTCAACTCGCCGGCCCGCTGGGAAAATTGCTTTTTTCCACACTTATGCAATATGATGAACTTCAAGCAGTTGATTATGTGACGCCCATTCCCCTGCATGTCTCCCGGCTAAAGGACCGGGGATTTAACCAGGCGTTCCTGCTGATACGGGAATGGCCGCGCCTCTTCCGCGCCATGGATGACGATAAAAACAGCGCAAACGGGCGGCCTTTATTTTTTATAAATCCTAAAATTGATGATAACCTATTGATTCGTAATATAAAAACTATATCTCAAACAGGCCTGGGAAAAGCGGAAAGAGCGGCAAATGTAAAGAATGCGTTTCTGGTGACAGACCCGGCCCGGATTGCGGGCAAACGCATCCTTCTCGTGGATGATGTCTACACCACCGGAGCAACGGCCGAGGAATGCGCCAAGACATTAATGGCAGGGGGCGCGGCAAGCGTCAGTATTTTAACTTTAGCACGAACAGACTGATTCCGAACTAAAAGATGGAGAAACCAGCCATGCAATATCCCGAAATAATTCGTGCGGGCGTTATCCAGTTTGATGTCCAGCGCGGTGATATCGCAAAAAATCTTGTGTCCGCTGTGGATGCCATTCACCAATTAAGCCGGCAAGGCACACAACTGGCTGTGTTGCCGGAATTGTGGGCTTGCGGATTTGATCATGCAAACATAAAGGAACATGCTGAAAAAACAACGGAAATAATCGAAACCATGTCCATGGCAGCCAAAAAAGAGGACATATTAATCGCCGGATCCCTGCCGGAACTATCAGAAGGGCGGATATACAATACGCTGGTGGTGATTGACAGGGATGGCTCTATTTCAGGTAGCTATCGTAAAGTGCACCTGTTTTCAGGCGGCAGAGAAAATGAGACATTTTCGGCCGGCCAAACAGCAAAAATATGGCATACCTCTCTGGGGCTCATGGGCGGAATTATTTGCTATGACCTCCGTTTTCCCGAACTCTGCCGATCACTTGCCATTCAAGGCGCCCGCATCATCGTTGTCTGCGCCCAGTGGCCGGAAGCCAGAATCAACCACTGGGACATTCTGCTCCAGGCCCGGGCCATTGAAAATCAACTGTTTATGGTTGCCGCCAACCGGACAGGCAGTGATGTAGGCCTGAATTTTCCCGGCCATTCCCAGATTGTTTCGCCATTTGGAAAAATTCTGGCAAAAACAGATAAGATGAAGGATCAAGTATCAGCAGACCTTCATTTTAAAGAAATGGACGATTTCCGGGGCCTTTTTGATTGCCTCAAGGAAAGGATGCCGGAAGCCTATTAAAACTTTCAAAAGCGTTTAGGGACTGTTCAAAAATAATATAGACTTTTCATTCCATTTCTGGCATGATGCTGGGCATGGAAAAAATCGACCGAATGCGCATTCGACATCAATCTATATGGCCCCATCTTGACGAGAAAGGTCGAAGGCTTTGGGCTGCCTCTGAGGCTAAAGCTCATGGCCGGGGCGGGCTTAAACTCGTT
>Ga0209467_1001655_pt1 | contig 18423 bp, 14 predicted proteins | sample Higcelwee11metaG_FD_187175 | JGI IMG/M metagenome (GOLD analysis project Ga0209467, IMG submission 187175) | Freshwater pond sediment microbial communities from the University of Edinburgh, under environmental carbon perturbations - High... | ecosystem: Environmental > Aquatic > Freshwater >...
GCGCTTGTCCGGGATGACAGTGAGACTAGTTCCTAAAACAGGTTGTCATCCCGGACGGGTTTCTTTTGGCCCGAAGGGACGAAAGAAAAGCGATCCGGGATCTAGTTGGAATCATTTAGGCGGTGAGGTCAAGATAAAGGTCATCCCATGAAGGATTCATTTTCTCAATGAGATCAATTTTCCAATCGCGGCGCCATCTTTTGACTCGTTTTTCAAAGGCTATCGCTTCATCGAAGCGCTCAAAACTTTCGTACCAGACAAGATTTGTGACTTTGTAGTCGGACGTGAAGCCTTTGATGAGGGAGGCTTTATGCTCGCGGACGCGGCGGGCGATGTCGTTTGTGACGCCAGTATAAAGTGTGCCCATGCGGCAGCTGGCGAGGATGTAAACGTAAGCGGGCATGGGGCGTTTGGGGCTGAAGGCCTTTTTACTGGGTCCCGGATCAATTTTCTTTCGCCTTGCGGCGAAGAGAAAACTGTCCGGGATGACAAGGTTGGGGCTGCTCGATTTTACTCGGCACTTTTCGGAAAGTATAGGCAGGGATTTAAATCTATTCTGTAAGTGGGGCGCGTGATGTGTGTATCCATGCGGCAGCTGGCGAGGATGTAAACGTAAGCGGGCATGGGGCGTTTGGGGCTGAGAAACTTTTTACTGGGTCCCGGATCAATTTTCTTTCGCCTTGTGGTGAAGAGAAAACTGTCCGGGATGACCGAGTGAAGAAGTAAGGTGTTACGCTGCGTTTTTGCGGGCGTCGAGGTCGCTTTGGGTTTCGATCGCGGCTTGTGCGGCGGCGAGGCGGGCGATGGGGACGCGGTAGGGTGAGCAAGAAACATAGCTCAGACCCGTGCGGTGGCAGAACTTGACCGATTCTGGGTCGCCGCCATGTTCGCCGCAGATGCCGAGCTTGATGTTCGGGCGTGTGGCGCGGCCGCGTTGTGTGGCGATTTCGACAAGTTCGCCGACGCCTTCTTGGTCGATCGTGATGAACGGATCATGTTCAAGCACGTTCGTGCGATAATAATCGGGCAGGAACGAGCCTGCATCGTCGCGCGAAAGGCCAAAGGTTGTTTGCGTCAGATCGTTCGTGCCAAAGCTGAAGAACTCAGCTGTTTGCGCGATGTCGCCAGCGCGCAAAGCGGCGCGTGGCAGCTCGATCATCGTGCCGACCATGTAGGTGAAGGTCGTACCCGTCGCCTTCATGGTTTCCTCGGCGACGCGGCGGGTCATTTGCTCAAGCACGTCGAGTTCCTTTTTCGTCGCGATAAGCGGGATCATGACTTCCGGCGAGACGGGGATGCCCTTTTTCTTCATCTCAGCAACGGCGCCAAAGATCGCATGAACCTGCATTTCGTAAATCTCAGGATACGAAATGCCGAGGCGGCACCCGCGATGCCCCAGCATCGGATTGGATTCGTGCAAGGACGCGGCGCGGCGCTTGACGATTTCAACATCGATGCCCGCCGCTTTCGCGACGTCCATCATCTCGTTGTCTTTTTTCGGCAAGAACTCATGCAGCGGCGGGTCGAGCAGGCGGATCGTGACGGGCAGGCCGTTCATGATCGTAAACAGCTCTTCAAAATCCTTTTGCTGCATCGGTTGAATCTTCGCCAGCGCGGCGCGGCGGCCTTCTTCGTTGTCGGCGATGATCATTTCGCGTACGGCGATGATGCGTTCGGCGTCAAAGAACATATGTTCGGTGCGGCACAGGCCGATGCCTTCCGCGCCGAACTTGAGCGCCGTGCGGGCGTCAAGCGGCGTTTCGGCATTGGCGCGAACTTTCATCGTGCGCATGCTATCGGCCCACGCCATCAGCGTGCCGAAGTCGCCGGACATTTCCGGTTGGATCGTCTGCACTTCGCCGATCATCACTTCGCCTTTTGATCCATCGATGGTGATGACGTCGCCTTGCTTAATGGTGATGCCGCGTGCTGACATTTCCTTTTTCGCATAGTCGATATGCAATTCGCCAGCGCCAGCGACGCAGGCGCGACCCATGCCGCGTGCGACGACGGCCGCGTGGCTCGTCATGCCGCCGCGGCTGGTGACGATGCCTTTGGCCGCGTTCATGCCGTGAATGTCTTCAGGGCTTGTTTCAACGCGGCAGAGGATGACTTTCTTACCTTGGCCTGCAAGCTCTTCCGCTTCGTCGGCGGAGAAGACCGCGATGCCCGAGGCTGCGCCCGGCGAGGCGGGCAGGCCTTTGGCTAGTTGTTTGCGCGGCGCTTTGGGATCAAGCATCGGATGCAGCAATTGATCGAGTGAGGCGGGGTCGATGCGCTTAACGGCTTCGGCTTTGGTCAGGACGCCTTCGCCAACCATATCCACAGCGATCTTCAGCGCGGCGGGCGCTGTGCGTTTGCCTGTGCGGGTTTGCAGCATGTAGAGCTTGCCTTGCTGCACGGTGAACTCGATGTCCTGCATGTCGCGGTAATGGCTTTCGAGCTTGAGGCGCACGTCGTTCAATTGCTTGAACGTGTCCGGCATCACTTCTTCCATCGCGGGGAGGGTGGAGCCGTTTTCCGTTTTGCCTTTGATCGTCAAATGCTGCGGCGTGCGGATGCCCGCCACCACGTCTTCGCCTTGCGCGTTGACGAGATATTCGCCGTAGAACGCGTTTTCGCCCGTGGACGGGTTGCGCGTGAAGGCCACGCCGGTGCAGCAATCGTCGCCCATGTTGCCAAAGACCATCGCTTGCACGTTGACGGCTGTGCCCCAATCGGCGGGGATTTCGTTCAGGCGGCGATAGGTGATCGCACGCGGGTTCATCCATGAGCTAAAGACCGCGCCCACGGCGCCCCAGAGCTGTTCATGAACCTCTTGAGGGAAGGGGTGGCCTTTTTCCGTTTCAACGACTTTGAGATAGGAGACGATGATATCTTTCCAATCCTCAGCCTTAATATCGGTGTCGAGTTTATAGCTGTGCGCGCGCTTGACATCGTCCATGACGTCTTCAAATTTGTGCATCGGGATTTCTAAAACCACCGCGCTATACATTTGGATGAAGCGGCGATAGCTGTCATAGGCGAAACGCGCGTCGCCGCTGCGTTTGGCAAGGCCTTCGACCGTTTCTTTGTTCAGACCCAGATTTAAAATGGTGTCCATCATGCCCGGCATGGACGCGCGTGCGCCTGAGCGTACGGAAACCAAAAGCGGATTGGTCGCATCGCCAAAGCGCAAGCCGACGATTTTTTCGACAGTGGCAATCGCGGCGCTGACTTTATCCTTGAGGTTGGCCGGATAGGTTTTACCGTTGCCGTAGAAATAGGTGCAAACTTCTGTTGTGATCGTAAAACCGGGAGGGACAGGCAGGCCTAAGTTGGACATTTCCGCAAGGCCAGCGCCTTTACCGCCGAGAAGATTGCGCATATCCGCGCGGCCTTCTGCTTTGCCGTCTCCGAACGAATAGACCCATTTTTGCGTGTCCGACATCTGGCGTTTCTCCCTAAAGTGGAACAAGGGTGTTTTGGAATCACCCGCGCGGGAGGATAGCCTGCCCCGTGATGAGCTTCAAGGAAACCTGCCGACGCATGAAAATATTAACTATAACAATATGTTGAGAATATGACCTTTTTTTACGATAGCGTGCCCTCGCTTTCTGGCTGTTTACGGGCAATAATAAGGGTCTTCAAAGCCGATTTTATAAGAAAATTGATCAATAAAGGATTTTAATATGAAGCTGCAAGAGTTGGGATTTGTTGTCAAAACTATCATTGATCGCCATCATTTGACACATGAGGCTGTGGCGGGGCTGGCTTCTATTCCCATCACGTCTTTGAATATGTTTTTAAGAGGTGAGCGTCTCTTTAAGCAAGACAGCGATAATTGGCAAAGGCTCTATAAATTTTTGAAGGAAAAGTTTCCAGAAAATCTTAAGGGCGAAGGGGCTGTTCTTGTTGCTTTTCATAAAGGGCGCTCGCTTCAAGCTTTTGCTCGCTCGGTTAAAGAAGAGATGCCGGTGCTTCATCCTGCTGAGCCTTTGATAGAAGGCTCGATTGAAAGCAAAGCGCTTGGCTATGCGCTTTCTTTGATCCGTAGGGACTCTTTTCGCACGAGAGAGGAAATGGCTGAAGCCGTTGGGCTTGAGCCTATCACGATTCAAAATCTTGAATATGGGGTTCACTTCCCGTCTCCACGGAAGCCAACTTTTCAAAGTCTTTTGGCCGTGTACAGTGTTTTGCCTGCTTTTTCGACTTATGGCGCAATTCTTCAGGCTTATAGCGCAGGGAATTCTTTGACGAACTTAGCGCAAGAAATGGAAACGCAAAGACAGAAAGATCGAAACGAACGCCATGTTCTGCGCAAAAACAGCCCTGATGCCGTGGCGTTTGGCAAGGCCATCCACAAGGCGCGGACGAAGGCAAGATTGACGCCTGAGCTTTTGGGGATGTTGGCGCAAATCAATCATACATTCGTGGCGGCTGTCGAAAGCGGTGCCGTCGATTTTCGTAGCGACGATCCTGAACTTTTGAAACTGTTTCGGTCGATACAAAAGCGGGATCCTGCGGCTTTTGCGCCGTTTGAAAAATTGTTTTCCGCTCTAGCCATTGGACGCGACGTGGCGCCTCTTTTGCAAGCGCTTGGCTTTAAGTCCGGCTCTTCCGCATCCTCGCCTCGCCTTTACGCACGGGTCATTCGCGGGAGTGAAAAGGCGGTGGCTCTGGGTGGCATTTTTTTACGCATTCTTACCGAAACCGACAAGCGCATTGATGATGTTGCGCGTGAGACGGGGATGCTGAAATCTACGATCAAAGGCATAAGTCTTGGAACGGTCGTTTGGCCGCCTAAAGATCCGGCTTTTATAAAAATAATGACTTACCTTGAAACCGTCTGCGCTGGATCGTACCAAAGGCGTAAGGGTATCTTTCAAGCCTATTGCCGTGGGCAGGATTTGACGCCCTTTGTTGAGGCGTGGAAGAAAGAAAAAGAAGAATCCCGGTCTGTGCAGCGGTTGCCTTCTGGGTCGCCTGAGGCAAGAGCGGTTGGCAGAGCCTTTGAAAAAATGCGTGAAGCGACGGGCCTCACGCAACGGGCGGTCGCTCTTGAAAACGATGTAGCCGAAACAAGTATTTCAGCGATCGAGCGGGCTCGCACCTCCTTTTCTGCAACAATGCCTTTGTTTGAAAGGTTATGTGCTTTTTATCAAAAGACGTTTCCTAAGGCATATAGCGCCCATCAAGGAGCTATTGCCGCTTATCGTAAGGGGGAGCCACTCACAGCTTTTATTGCCGTCGCTGAAAAGGAAAAGCCGCAACCTGTCAAAGTTGACCGCACGCAAATCATGCCCGGTTCATTCGGAGCGCGTGCGATTGGCGCGGCTTTTTTCAATATGCGCAAAGCTTTGGGTTTGACGCAAAAGGAAGTTGTTTTTGCAATGGGACGTAAGCAGCAAATTACCCTTTCTTCGATTGAAACTGGCGCTAAGCCGCCGTTGCCCAGCACCCCATTTTTTATTGAGCTTTTGGCTTATTACGAAAAGGCATGTCCGGCAGCCTTTAAGGCGAATAAAGGCATTTTGCTCGCCTTACGTGACGGTGGTGAGTTGAAACCCTTTATTGACGCTTGGACCGGTGGTGATACGCAGCAGGCAGCGGCAGATAAAGTTAAATTTGAACTTTTGGCGACGCACCAAAAACTTTTGTGTTCAAGGCGGCTGAGCAAAATGGCGGGGCAAGTTGAGACGGCCAGCTCGTTCACACCGCAAGGACAAGGGCAATCCTTGTTATCCATGCCCGTTGTGTCAAAAGAGTCTGCTCCGGCTTTTGCAGATTTGAGCCTTGAGGCCAAGCCGCGGAATCTTGTGCCTCATACCAATTTGACCGCCAGCTTTACGGCGTCGATTGGCGAAAGTCAGTTTTATGCGGCTGTGGCGCACGCAGCTGAGATCAAACGAAAAGAGGCTTTGTCTATCATGAAGGATGAAGTCGCCAAAATTTCTTTGCTTGCTCAAGAAAACAAGAGCTCGCCATCTGTTCTCGCGCTTGAAGAAAAGAAAGAAAGCTGTCCTCAGGATGGGCCAACCCGGCGGGTTCTGGCTTATCGCTCATTAAACAAAACGCCCCGTCGTTCATGAGGCTGATTCTGGGAATGGGCTGCCGCCGCGCAGGTCGGGCCGTGCAAGCTTTTGAAGACGACACGCGGATAAACCGCAGAGTCTTCAGCGATTAACCATAATATTATGTTGAGCCTTTGGTCGGGGATGGATACGGTTTGTTCGCACTTCCTCTCAGAAGGATCTTTTTATGTCTGCGTTCCCGTCCACAAGCGCTACCGATCCCCTGTATGCTACGATTTCTGCCCCTGATCCCAATATCAGAGAGGTCGTTGCTATGGCGATGGAGGCTTTGATTAAAGAGACGGCGCAGCGCAAAGGGTTTAAGCCGCGCTTTATTTTACAAGCGCTCACTGTTGCCAGTGGCGATGTGCTCCAGTTTCGGAAATGGACGCCTGCGCCCAGTACGATGAGTAAGAACAAGTGGGGAAGCTATTTTGCCGAGCGCGCGCCGGAGGCATGGGAGCACTATGGTTCTTTTCTCGCCTCGTACATGAGTGGGGCCCGGACTCTTCCTCTGCCAGAACCCGTGTCACGGCTTTGTCTTTTGCGCGATTCCGTTTTGAAAATTATTGATGGAACGGAATGGTATTTGCCTGTTGTTGCCGAAGGGTTAGGGGTGTCTCATCGGTTTCTCGATCAAAAACGAATGCCTGCTTTTTGGGATTTGCCGTCGCGGTTGGACATCGCGTTAAATTGGCCCCCCCTTTTATCGCAGGTGAGCGCGGCGCGATGGCTCCAGCATGGCGAACCTGTTCGCGCGTTTGTTAAATTTGTCTTGCCGTTTTTGGAGGCGGCCACGGCAGCCCTTAGGGTTAAGCCTGAGCCAGAGACGTTTGAGGCGTTGCCAATTCAGTTGCCTGCGGAAAAAACAGCCGTTGAACAAAAGTCTGATTGGATCAACGTTGTGGCAGGATCTCCAGCGTGCAAAGCCTTGGGGCAGGCTGTTCGCGATATTCGTTTGTACTATAATTTGTCGAATATTGCGATGGCTGGACGGCTTAAGATGAACCCTTCATCGTATAACGTTTTTGTTTCCGGCGCATGGCCGATGAGTAGGCGCGCGGAAACATGGAAGCGTCTTATACTTATTCTCCAAGAAGAGTTTCAGGAGGGCTTTTCTAAATTTGGCTGTATTTTGCTGGCTTATGATAAGGGTGAGCCGTTGACACCGTTCATTGATGAAGAAAAGAAAGAAGAAGAGGTGGTTGTGTTGCCGCCTGAACTTCAGCAAAGGATTGTTTGCGCGGAAACGCCAGAGGCCAAGGCGCTCGGTGCGGCCACGCGGGCCGTTCGCAAGTTAGCTGGATGGCGTCAAGCCCCGCTGGCGCGTCAATTAGGATGGGAAAGCACGCATTCCTTGAGCACGTTTGAGACGGGTGGGTGGGTGCCTTCCTTGAGCAGCGGAAAATTTGACGAGCTTATGGCTTTTCTTGAAAAGAACTGTGCGCATGCGCTTCAAAAACATGGCGCAATTCTTTCTGCTTATCGCGACGGGAAGGACATAAGTCCCTTTGTTGAAGAATGGCGGTCCTTTTTTGCCGATGCAGGGCGAGACTCTTCACGCCCTATTCGCGCGAGCCTTGAAGCGAAAGCTCTTGGCGCAGCTATTCGCGACGTTCGCGAAAGGGGCGGGTATTCACGAGCCGATCTGGCAGCTTTACTGCATGTTAAATATGACGTGATGAGCGCCATTGAAAAGGGCGCACAATCTTTGTCGCGCGACGGCAAGCGATTTAATAGCCTTATGGCTTTGCTTGAGGCGACGTGCAAAGCCCAGCTTTGTGAAAACGGGCAAATCCTATTGGCCTTTCGTGCAAGCCAAGATTTAACGCCGTTTGTTGAGGCTCGACAACAGGCGCTTCTCGCGGTCAAGGCGAAGCGGCAGGTTGTCCTATCCGGTAGCCCTGAAGCGAAGGCGATTGGGCATGCAGCGGGGTTTATTCGCCGTTCCTCCAATAAGTCGAGAGTGGATATTGCGGCAACGATGGATCTTCAGCCGCGGACAATATTGAATATTGAGTGTGGAGGCGCTGTTCCCGCTTCGACGAATAAAAGTTTTGTGCAACTGGTGGAGGCCCTTCAACAAAAATGTCCGCAGGCGTTCGCGAAGCATGGTGGCGTTCTTCTTGCCTATCGCGACGGGCAGGATTTAACGCCGTTTATCGGGGTCTGGAAAAAAACGGTTCGTGAGCTTAAGGCTCAAGATAAAGCTCTAACAAAACCGGTTCAGAAGACACCGCTTGCGCAACTCAGGTCAAAACCAAAACATGTTATGTTGGCTCAAGCTAGGGCCTTATCCCCTAGAAAGTTGGCACAGGCTGCGTGCGATGAACTGACTTCTTTTTTTGGGGGACACATCGAGCGGCTTGATGCGGCTGCGCGTTCGTTGAATATGCCTGCGCGGGCTTTGATGAATATCGTTGTTCACGGCAATGAGAAAAATCTTCCCTCTGCGCCAGAGATGACAAAGAATGAATGGCCAAGAATCTTGGCTGGCGTTGATGCGTGTTTGTGGGAAAAGTCTGTTGCACTACAGACATACATGAGTTTTGCGCCTCGCGCTGGTTTGGCGGCTGAGACGGCGGCGCTCACTGAACCCGAACATAAGGCTATGGGGGATGAGTTTAGCGAGACGAAGACAGGCGCTGTTTCGCCGTTTATCCTTTTGGCGCAGATTCCACAAATTCCAGCGCAGCCCTCGTTGGACTCGTTGCCGCAAAAAAAGATGGCGGAGCCAGCTGCACCAACTGAGCCAGTTTTTTCTGTCGTCGATGAATTGAAAGCGCTGCGCCAAGCGATTGTGATTGAGCCTGTTGAAATTCCTGTGCTGCCGCCTGATTCCTCGACGTTGGATCTATCGAAAATCCCTGAGGCTCTTCGTTCGTTGGCGCAAGAATGCCCCGACGCATGGCTTAAGCATGGGGCTGATTTGATGAAGGTGGGGCTTGCGCTTCCTGATGTTGCGGCGGGGGCTTTTCTTCATCAAGAAGCGCCGCCTGTTACTGATTGGCGGCGCGATGTCGCTTCTTTTGTCGCCGAGCACCAATTTGGCGATGGCTATGGCGCGGCTTTGGATTGCGAGGAATTTGCTCGGGTTTTGGGTCATGATCCGTTTGCGCCGCTCGAATCTTATAAGCTGGCCCTTGATGAGGTGTGCCAGCGTCAAGGGTTTGTGCCGCTCAGGCCCCAAAGCGCTGCTGAACGGGATGTCGCTAAGTTGCTGAATCAATACAAAGAAATAATAGGCCAAGAGACAGCCCTGCAATCTAAGCTCGGCTGAGAAAAAAACGAGGCTTTTGATTGCATTCAGCCTTTGTTCCCGGTATATAACGGCCACCGCCGGAGGCCCTTTGGGCTTTCGGCTGCTCCTTGCCCGGGGTTTTGATCCGGGCTTGATCAGTGCGGCTGATGCTTTGAGATTGGCTCAAACCAGCGATTGATCGTTTAGACCCGAAGGGAGTGTGGATCTATGCCATACTACGAGTCCGTCTTTATTGTGCGTCAGGATATTCCGTCCGCACAGGTTGAGGCTCTTACGAGCCAGTTCGCCGATATCGTCAAAGCTCATGGCGGTGAAGTGAAGAAAACCGAACAGTGGGGTTTGCGTAACCTCGCTTATCGTATCCGCAAAAACAAAAAAGGCCATTATGTGCTTTTCAATCTCGATGCGCCGCATACGGCTGTGGATGAGATGGAACGCAACATGCGTCTGCACGAAGACATTCTTCGCTTTTTGACCGTGAAGGTCGATGAGTTTGAGGAAGGGCCTTCGGTCATGATGCGTCGTGACGAACGCGAAGAACGCGGTGATCGTCCCTCGCGTGGTGGTCCCCGCAGTGATCGTGGTGAACGTAGCGACCGCGCCCCGCGCGATGTCGTCGCGGATGCTGAATAATTGTTTTTGTGAATAAGGAGATATGCTCATGAGCATTCAAGAAACATCAGGTTCTTCCTCTGACGACAGCCGTCGCAGCGGGAATGGTGGTAAGCGTCGCGCTGGCGGTGCTGGTGGCGCTGGCGGTGGTGCTGGTGGCGGCCGGTTCTTTGGTCGTCGTAAAAGCTGCCCCTTCAGCGGCTCAGAAGCCCCGAAGATCGACTATAAAGATGTGCGCCTTTTGGGCCGCTTCGTTTCCGAACGCGGTAAGATTGTGCCTTCGCGCATCACGGCTGTGTCTGGCAAGAAACAACGTGAGTTGACCAAAGCGATCAAGCGCGCCCGCTTCTTGGCTTTGCTGCCCTTTGTTAATGATCGCGCTGGCGCGTAAGGAGGATTGACCTATGATTGAAGTTATTTTGATGGAACGCATCGAGCGTTTGGGCTCGATGGGTGATGTGGTCAAGGTGAAGCCGGGCTTTGCGCGCAACTTTTTGTTGCCGCATAAGAAGGCTTTGCGCGCCACCAAGAGCAATCTTGAATTGTTCGAAAAGCAACGGGCTGAGCTTGAAGCCAAGAACGCGACGCTTCGCGTTGAGGCCGAAGCTGCGGCGGTGAAGATGGACGGTTTGAAGGTCGTTATCATCCGTCAGGCCAGCGAAATGGGCATGCTGTTCGGTTCTGTCACGGCGCGTGACGTTGCTGACGTTGCCAAGCAAGCTGGTTATGTCGTTGACCGCTCGATGGTTCAAATCGACACGCCGATCAAGATGCTCGGCTTGTTCCCGGTTAAAGTGAAGTTGCACCCCGAAGTGATCGTTAAGGTCACGGTCAACGTTGCGCGTTCGGCTGAAGAAGCTGTTGTGCAGGCTGAAAAGGGCGCTGCTTTGATTAAGGCTGCTGCGGCTGAAGCTGTTGCTGAGGCTGAACGGGAAGCCGTTGAAGCTATCGGGACAGAAGCTCCGGTTGTTGCCGCTGAAGAACCCGCCGCCGAAGAAGAGGCCCCCAAGAAGGCCAAAAAGAAGGTGACGACGAAGAAGAAAAAGGATGAAGAAGCCGCTGAATAAGCGCTTTCTTTCTTCAAACGTTAAAAACGCCGCTCCTTGCAAAGGGGCGGCGTTTTTGTTTGGGGGGATGGGACGAGGTAGGCTGGTTTTGGTTCTTGTGGCCCTGGATCTCCGCCTTTGCGGAGATGACAGATGAAAGGAAGGGCGCTCAGCAGCTTGTGCCCGGAGGAAGCGTGGCAGGGCAGGCCGGGGTGGGGCCTTGGGCTTTGTCGAGCGCTTTGAGAACGATTTCAGGGGTGAGGAGTTCTGGCAAAGGTAGCCCATTGGGAGCTTGGGGGCCAAAGACGATGGCAAACGGAACACCGTAACGTCCATGGCGTTTGAGAAACGCGGTGATGATGGGGTTGGGGTTTGTCCAATCGGCTTCGAGCGCAACGATATTCGCTTTCTTGAAGAGGCGGTTGCTGACGCTCTCTCGTGACAGCGCAAAGCGTTTGTTGAACTTGCACGTCATGCACCAATCGGCGGTGACATCCACGAAGACGGTCTTGCCATCGAGGAGGTGGCGCGTGAGCGTTTCTTCATCGAACTTTTGCCATTTACTGGATTCCGTTGGGGCGGCGCTTGTGGGCACGGCAGCGAGGAACGCCAGTATGAAAGCCCCTATAAGCGCACAGGCAATGAGGGGACGAGTCAGGCGTTTGTGATGCGGCCAGGCAAGGAGCGCAATCATGACGGCCATAAGAAGGCCTGTGGCAAGCGTTGCGGGTGTGCCCATTTGCGCGCGTAAAACGACCAGAAGCCATAGAGCCGTTCCGGCTAAGCCAAAGCCAAGAAGACGCGAGAGTTTCATCATCCATGCACCCGGCTTGGGTAAAGCCGCAGCGCAACGCGGCCAAGCGGCGAGAGCAAGATAGGGTAAGCTCATGCCGAGGCCGAGGGCCAGAAAGACCAACACAATATCGACAAAACCGGACGCCATGGCAAAGGCGACGGCTGTGCCTAAGAACGGCGCGGAGCAGGGTGTGGCAAGTAAGGTAGCCAAAGCGCCTGTTGCAAAATCTCCCGCCAGCTTGGGATGGTGGTGGGGGTCGGCGAGGTCCGTGAGAGCGGACGGGGTGCCAATGGTAAAAAAGCCCCACAGGTTTGCGGCGAAGAACGAGAGAACCGCGATCATAAAGACCAAAAAGACGGGATGTTGAAATTGCACGCCCCAACCGATGGCTTGGCCTGTGGCCTTTAGCCCTGCCGTCGCAAAGGCCAGAAGAGCGAAGGAAAAGAGGATGCCGCTGGCTGTTGCGAGAAAGGAACGACGGATGTGATGCTTTTGGCCTCCGCCATGACGGATGAGCGCCATGACCTTGAGCGACAAAACGGGCAAGACGCAGGGCATGAAATTGAGAATAAACCCACCCAACAGGGCGAGGAGGAGAAGACTCCGGGAGGGCAGGTTATGCTGGGGGATATCCGAAGCCGTGGCTTGAGGCTCGATGTGTTTTTCGAGCGCAATGTCATCGTCAACGACGGTTAGTGTCAGGGGGAGCGTTTTGAGCGACGTGGCTTTGGGCGCGTCTTCTCTCAGGGGAATGGTGAAGCGGGCTGTGAGGCCATCGGGGCTGAGAACGGAGGTGGGCGTGTTAAAGGTGAGGCCCTGTTCATCTTCGATAAAGAGGTCGGGGTGGCGCAGTTTCTCGCGGCCTTGTACTGTGATTTGGAGGGCGTTTTCACCTCGTGTAACTTCTGAAATAAGAAGCGCATCACTTTGAGATTCTGGAATCTTTTCTAATGCGCGATCAATCAATGGCGATTCAAGGCCTAGCTCAGCTGACTGCGCGGGCAGCGCGAGTGTGAGGTGAAATTGTTTGGGTAGGCACAACGTTTTGCAAATGAGGAGTGTGAGGTCGGCGTTTAATGTCACCGCTTCGCCCTGTTTTTTGAGCTTGGCGCGCAGCGGGAAGGTGACGCGTTCTTTATAGCCAATCGTCTCAAGGCCAAGGGAGCTTATGCGCTGAGGGGCTGGGTACAGCAAGGTGGCGCTTGCAAGATTGTCTGAGCCGTTCCATGTCAATTGCGGCGGCGCACCGGATTCACCTGGTGTGCGCCAGTAGGTATGCCAACCTGTTGCAAGAAAAACTTCAAGTCCTAGATTCAGTTCCGATAGGCCTTTTGTCCCTTCGTTGGCAGCGATGAGGCGGACGGCGACTTCGTCGCTTTGCTGCCATGCGCTTGATGCGGCCCAGAGCGGCGTGGGTATGAGGCACAGGAAGAAAAGGATAGAACGCAAGAACATACGCATAAAAAGGCCCTTCGTGATTCAACGCTTTGGATTCGCGCTATTATGCCATAAAATGTGAAGGCACAGAGAAAGTCGAGAAGCAGGGTATGGCATCTTCCGTTGAAGAAGACGAGAAAAACAAGATTTCCTCCGGTTGGCTTACGGGCCAGCTCCTTATTGCTATGCCTTCACTCATTGATCCTCGATTCGAAAAAACCGTTTTGTTGATCTGCTCGCATGGGCCAGAAGGCGCGATGGGAATTGTGCTCAACAGGCTGTTTGGTGATTTAAGTTTTCAAGGGCTCTTGGTTCAACTCGGTGTCGAGATAAACGAGACAAGTCCCGAACTTTCCATTCATTACGGTGGCCCGGTCGATCCTGTGCGCGGGTTTGTCATGCACACGACGGACTATGTCCGCGTGGGCACAACTGAAATTACACCTTCAATTGCGCTGACGGCAACCGTTGAGATTCTGCAAGATTTAGCCAATGGCAGTGGGCCAAGCCGCGCGGCGTTGGCGCTTGGCTATGCGGGATGGGCGCCGGGGCAGCTTGAATCTGAATTGCAGGGCAATGGCTGGCTCACCGCGCCTGCCGACGACGATATTGTCTTTGATGAAAATCTTGAGACGAAATGGACGCGTGCGCTCGCTAAAATCGGGGTGAGCCCCACTATGTTGGCAAGCGATTCCGGTCACGCTTGAAGTTTTTGGGCCTCAATTTTGCGCAGCGTGCTGATAAGTTTTCTGCGCAGGGGGCCTCGGCTGTCCGCCGCTTTTTCAAGCGCGGTTCTTGTTTCCTTTGTAAGGTTTAGACCGGCGGCTTCCGCATGATGAAGCGCTTGTTCGGCAGGAAGAAAGGCGACGATGGACGGCGCTTTTTCAGATTCAGCATAATAATATTCAAACAAGGCTGTGTGGGCGTTTTGGGCCGCTTTTTGGATTCGCGTTTCAGCGATCTCTCTGGCTGCTTGCGGGGCGTGGTCATAATAGAACCGAGCCCTTCTGCATTCTTCTTCCGGCTTTAATGTAATAAGATCGACAAGAAATGCAGGGGCATTGCGCAGGCGTTCCATTTTTGTGATGGAGGCTTCAATTTGCCCGCGTGTGAGGCACTCTTCGTTTTTCATTTCGTTGTCCTTTCACGCATCGAGCTAATATGGGGCTTTGAAATACGGCCCCATATTAGCTCAAAAACGGCGCGAAAGCGACGGCAGGCATTAGTTTCAAGAGGCTAACGGGCCACTTGCTTTGGTTAATGGCTGCTTTTCTGCCTTTTGACTTCATACAAGGCGGCCACGGCGGCGTTCGAGACGTTGAGGCTGCCGATGGGGCCTTGGGTCGGGAGGCGAACCAGCTCGTCGCAATGCTCGCGTGTCAGGCGGCGGAGGCCTTCGCCTTCAGCGCCGAGGACGAGGGCGATGCGGCCAGAGCTGAGTTTGGAGCCTGAAAGTTCTTTCTCACCTTCTTCTGCTAAGCCTATGCACCAGAAGCTTTCTTCACGAAGAGCTTCGAGCGTGCGCGAGAGGTTGACCACGGAGACCAACGGCACATATTCAAGTGCGCCGCAAGCCGTTTTGGCTAAGAGCCCCGTTGTGCCGGGCGCATTACGCTCGGTGACAATCACGGCATCAGCACCAAAGGCCGCTGCCGAGCGCATGATGGCGCCGACATTATGCGGATCAGTGACCTGGTCCAAAATGACGACGAGCGTCGGCGTTTTGTCTTGGCCCAAAAGATCATCAAGTGACAATTCGGGTAAGGGTTCGACATCAAGTGCGATGCCTTGATGTACGCTGCCGCGCGGGAGGCGTTTGTCCAGCTCTTCACGTTCCACCATCGTAATGGTGGGGCGGGGAAGGCCGCGTTTTTCGGCTTCGGCAAGAGCGGGCTCAAGCGTTTTTTGGCCCGACGGGGTCAGCCAAAGCGTGAAGCAGCGACGGCGCGAATTGAGCCAAGCTTCACGAACCGCGTGGAAACCCCACAACAGTGAGCCTTGGGTTTGAGGGGCGGAACTGCTTTTAGCAGAACGGCTTACGCGGGGTCTTTCACTTCTTTCTTCAAACGGTTTTGGTTTGAAGGCGCTGGGCTTACGGCTGGGCGCTTTGCTGCGGAAACCTTCTGCGCGTGGGGCGGCATCATCACGGCGCGGGCGGAAACTGCGTTCACCGGAAGCGGCGCGGTCGTCAGGGCGTTTGCCAAAACGCGAAGGGGCTTTGCGGAAGCCATCGTCGCGGCTTTTGAAGCGACCGGGCTTTTTATCGAAAGCGGGGCGGTCATCGTCGCGACGTGGCGGACGGGCACGGAAGCCTTCACCACGCGGGGCGGCTTCATCTCGGCTTTTAAAGCGACCTGGTTTTTTATCGAAAGCGGGGCGATCGTCATCGCGGCGAGGGGCGCGTGGACGGAAGCTGCGTTCGCCAGAAGCTTCGGCGCGATCGTCAGGACGTTTACCGAAGCGCGAGGGCGCTTTGCGGAAGCCCTCAGCGCGCGGCGCGTCGTCGCGGCTTTTGAAGCGACCGGGCTTTTTATCGAAAGCGGGGCGATCATCGTCGCGGCGCGGCGGACGGGCGCGGAAGCTGCGTTCTTCGGAAGGATCCTCGCGGCGACCTTCTGGTTTTTTTGCAAAACGAGAGGGGCCTTTTCTGAAGCCTTCGGCGGCCGCGCGGGGGCTGTCTTTTCTCTGGCTTGAGCCAGCGGGTTTACGGCCAAAAGAGGGGCGCGCGGCAGAGCCGGCACTACGGGGAGGGCGATTTTTCATGTTTTTGAGACTTTCCACTATTTTTTCTTCCGCAGTGAAGCCTGTGGGATTGACAAGCGCAAGCAAATTCCGTTAGGTGACGGCCTTCAACTTGAAGATCCTGTGGAAGGGTGGCCGAGTGGTTAATGGCAGCAGACTGTAAATCTGCCCGCGCGAGCGTACGGAGGTTCGAATCCCCCCCCTTCCACCATTAAAAAACCCCCTTGTTTCAAGGGGGTTTTTTAATGGTGGAAAGAGGACGGTGAACGGAGGGCAGGTTCGACAAAACTGTTCATGCGCGACCTGTCCTCCGAAGCCTTGGCGAAGGAGGAAGCGCAAATATAACGTGAACAGTTTTGGACGCCGCAGGCCGAGGTGCCGCTTGACGGGTTAAACGCGTAAGCGTTTGGAGCAATCCCCCCCTCGTTCATCATTCCCCGAGGCCTCCTCGTTTCAAGGGGGGGCATGACGGTGTTTTTTTATCTCCTCATTGCGAGGTGTAAAGCGTCGTGGCAATCTAGAGTCACAGAAAGCAACGTTCATTCTCATGACTCTGGATTGCCGCGTCGGCTGTGCCTCCTCGCAAAGACGGGAGGTGGGGCACGCGGGGGCCCTTGTTTTTCTTAAGGAGAAATGGCCTTGGTTCATTCTTTACCGCGTTTTTCCGTTCGTCCGATGCGTCGCGCTGATTGTGGGGCGGTCGCGAAATTATCTCGCGAGTCTTTTGCCTATTTTCGGGCTTTGGGCAGCAAAGGGGATAAGCCTTCGCGGGCGGATGCACTTTGTGCGGGCGGGTTTGGGCCGAAACGCGTTTTTCGCGGTTATGTCGCCACGTGTGACAAACAAATTGTTGGCTATGTTTTATGTTGCGATGGCTGGGATTCAGTTCCGGTCGGCCTGAAGGGTTTCTGAGCGATTTATTCGTGACGGAGCCTTGGCGGCGGCAAGGGATTGGGGCTTTGCTTTTGCACCGCGCGGGAAACGATTATGCCCGTTTGGGTATGCGCCGGTTTTACTGGTTTGTTTTTTCGCCGAACACAGCGGCCAAAGCTTTTTATGCCCGATGCGGCGCGAAAAAGCTTTCTTCTAAGCTATTCGTTATGTCGCTTGCGGCGCCTCGCGTGAAGCGCAAGCTATGAAGAGATGGGGAACCTCTAATCCCTTGCGTGGCGCTGGGTCTTTGTCATTGTTGTTATGGCGTTGAGTTTGATGTGTGTTGCGGCGCTTGATGGCCAATCAAGTTTTTTGCCTTTCTGGCGTTTAGTTCAACCGAGAGGATAGCCTTGAAAATTAATCATTATTACAGCTTATTTTTAGGCTTACCAAAATTAATGAAACGCAACACTACGAAAGTAATAAGATAAAGCATATAAGTGAGATGCCATACCATGATTGAGGAAGGAAATTTCAGATGTTCAAGCGAACCAGTAATACAAATCAAGAAGAGATAAAACGTGAAATGAAAATTAATCGCGCTCGTGAGTATTTCGCTATGCTTTCTCCTGGGAAGAGTAAAGTCGAAGGCGAAGGGTTATCTTCTCTTATTAAGGATTGTCTAGAGGCCGCCGGTGTTGGCTATGAGGCGTTGGATCCAAGTGGCAAAAAAACAGGGCAGGAAATGTTGAGCGCTTTGGAGCATCGGTGCCGTGAGGGCTATATCAAAGAAGCGCAAGGAATTTTTGCTGATTTAGCAACGACAAGATTTTCTGACATAGTGGAAACTGAAATTGAACTGCTCGAAAAGGCATTGAAGAAAGCTAAGGCTGGCTATGAGGCGTTGGATATTAGCGACAGAAAAGTCGCAGCGGAAATGAAAGCCGAACTTGATCAGCGCGTTAAAAAGAATTTTATTTACTCTGCTTGTTCTGAATGGGATGCTCTTTCAAAGTTTCAAGGGGATCGTTTTTTGACAGAGAGTTTTCTTTCCCGTATAGAAAAAAGACTAAAAGCTGCTGGCGCTGGATATGAGGTGCTGGATCCAACGGGCAAGAAATCAGCTGAAACTATAGAAAAAGAAGCGCGTACATTTCTTTCAAATGCCGGCGTATCGCGCCCCGCTTCCAGATCTGGAAGCGTTCAGCAACCGTTAGATTGTTGCAGTAAATAATAAAAAAGCCCCTTACGGGGCTTTTTTATTATTTCCGCTTCGCGTAGGATGCGAGCCGTTGCGTTATTCTCTTTTCGTAAGGATTTCTCCTATGGATATTTGCCCTTGTGGTTCTGGCGTTGAGTTTGATGTGTGTTGCGGCCCTTATCTGGCTGGTAAGCTTGCGCCGACGGCTGAGGCTGTGATGCGCTCGCGCTATTCCGCCTATGCGGTGGGGAATATTGAGCATTTGGAGCGCACCTGCACCGCCGAAGCGTTGAAAGAGTTTGATCGCGCCGATATCGAACGTTTTATGGAAGAAGCGGAATGGTTGGGGCTTGATATTCACGAAACCACCGATGGCGGCCCTCAAGATGAGACGGGGCGCG
>Ga0209467_1001657_pt1 | contig 18412 bp, 16 predicted proteins | sample Higcelwee11metaG_FD_187175 | JGI IMG/M metagenome (GOLD analysis project Ga0209467, IMG submission 187175) | Freshwater pond sediment microbial communities from the University of Edinburgh, under environmental carbon perturbations - High... | ecosystem: Environmental > Aquatic > Freshwater >...
CTTGCTAAACGAATTAATTCGCCTTCTGCTTTTTTAATTTGACGTTCAAGTTCTTCTAAATCGGCATCCAAATTATCCAAGCTTGCGAGTTCTACTTGGCGACGATCGCGCAGTTCTATTAGCCCAGAAACATCCGTGCGATATTTTCTTTTGAGACGCTGAATCAACGCCAGTCGTCCATTAGCCTTGTCTATTTCTGCGGGGTTGATGATCGAATGAGACTCCGCTTTGCGTAAAGAATATTCGATCTCTTTCAGGGGGTCTATGATCTCAGTAATTTTTTGATTCCACTCTTCGTATTCTGAAATTTTGGCGGCGAGTTGGCGCGTTTTTCCTTGAAACATCTGGAATTGATTCATTAATCCGTTTTCGCCATCCATAATTTGGCGTAACTCCGTGAGAAAACGTTGTTGTGTTTCTCCGCGAGCGGCCGCAGCAGTTTTGTCTTCCAGTTCTTCTTCTTCGCCAACTTTCAAACTAGCTTTGGTCAGTTCTTCAAATTGGAAACTCAAAAATTCTTTTTGTTCAGAGAGTGTTTGAGCATTTTCTTCTGTGGTGGCACGTTTTGTTTTTAGTTTATTCCAAAGACTCCAGGATTCACCATATTCGGCGAGGGTCTCTGTATTTCCACAGAAATTATCGAGCATTTGTTGCTGGGTATGCACATCCCGCAAAAGAAGCTGATCACTTTGCCCATGCATTTGTACAAGCGCATCGCCGAGAGTTTGTAAGTCATTTTGTGTGACCAGAGTTCCGTTGATGCGGCAACGACTTTTGCCTCCAGACAAAATATCTCTATGGATCACCAATTCTTCATCGGCATCAATTTCTAAGGACTCCAATAACTTTTTGATTGCGGGATTATTGGATATTTCAAACGTCGCTTCTACCCATGCTTTTTCTGCATCGTTGCGAATCATTGTGGCGGTGGTTTTATCTCCGCAAGCGACGCGGAGGGCCTTCATGAGAACTGATTTTCCTGCACCTGTTTCACCGGTAATGGCGGAGAATCCAGGGCCAAAATGGATGGTGCATTCGGCTATTAACGTGAAATCATAAATAGACAGTTGCTTTAACATAGTGATAATTTAATTATTTCTCAAAAACGATAACGCTACGGTAGATAGGTCGTCCTTCCTTGCGGTACTTTTTTTCGAAATTGGTCATGATGCCTTCCGTGGGTTCTGCGATATTTCGTTGTGTGACGGTAGCACCGGTGAAATTGTCGAATATATCAAGTGCCACTTCGTTGTATTCTGCATGGTCTGTGCCCCAGTAGAATAAACGCTTCCCCGGTTTGAGTACGCGGGCGACTTCGGTTAAAAAGTCTGGGCGAAGCAAACGATTTTTGTGATGCCGTTCTTTGGGCCACGGGTCTGGAAAGTACATGTGAAAAGCATCAATGGTGTTGTCCGATACGCAATCGCGTAGGAAATAATAAATATCTCCCCTCAGCATTGCGGAATTATCCAATACCTTTTTTTTGACGAGTCTTCGCGCGGCAAAATAAGCCCATGTGGCATCCCATTCGCTTCCGAGAGTGAATATTTCGGGGTGCTTCGCCGCATATTCTAAGAGGAATCCGCCTTTCCCTGAACCGACTTCTATTTCAATATGATCATTGTGATTGGGAAAAATGGTTTTCCAATCGATCTTATTTTTGTGCGGTTGGTTATCTTCCGTTTGGATGGGTTTTTTACTTCCTTGCAAATGGCGGTGAGTAAAATGCCAAACGCCGAGGCGTTCCTCATCTTTGCGAAAATCGCGATAAAATTCTGGAATCACTTTTTCTTTGTTCATGGGCCTGTTTTCGTTTTCAATGTTACTCATATTAGATGAACGCGATTACTTTATCCCGGAACGCTTCGGGAATATTCTTTTCCAAGGTTTCTTGAATGTGCTTCTCGGAGTACTTCATGGAAAAGTGGTTGAGAACGATCTTTTTACATTGGATTTCTGATCCAAATTCATTAAGACATTGAACTATTTGCGAAAGGTGTGTATGTCCTTTTTTATTGGCCATTTCCTCTTCGCCTTCATCCAGGAATGTGCATTCGGTGACGAGTATTTCCGAATTCCAAATGTGTTTCTGCTCCAATAAACTTTCTCCGAGGGTATCCCCCATAAAGCTCACGAGAGGCTCAAAAACTTCACGGGTAATTTCCACTTTCTCTTTGCGGAGCGCAATAATTTCAGCTGTGTTGCACGGAAGATATTCATCTTTGAGTTTGTGCTTATGAAGGTACAACGTGCAACCCATGGCGGGGATCGCGTGTTTTACAGGGAACGCCTCGATCATAAGATCCTTGCGGTATTCCAAGGGGATCTTTTTGTGGGGAGAAACGGGGACGATTTTGGGTAATTGAAACCGATATTCTGGGACCCCTTCAAACATGGCTTCTGCATGAATCCAGTTGGCTGCATTTTCGACGAGGTTTTCAGGAATGTAATAGACGGAAGGTTTGGGAATACCCATCATTTTCCGCAAACTGTGGTGCCGCATGAGGCAACGGCTGTGATCTCCGTGGGCATGGGTGAGAAAAATGTGATTTAGGCTCACCGCTGAAATGGGACATTCTCCCATATCGACGCCAAAATCAAATTCTGGAACTTGTAAGTAAGAGGCAAGTCCCGAAATTGCAAAGCCGTTTAAGTTAAAACGTTCTGTTTTAAGGTGTACCTGCCGCAATGCATTGTGTAAACCACGATTTTCTGTCGGCAAAGGAGCATTTCCAGCGTAAAGATGATAATTGAGGGCAAAGATAGAAAGAGCTCTTGAATATCCGTTTGTGTGATTTTTTAGGAGAGGGTCAAATGGGGACGAATTTTTAGAATTCTTATTTTTTTATGCCTATTTTACTTTCTATAGAATATATTCTAAATTGGAATATAACGTAACGCAAAAGCGTAAAGAGGAAACACGAATGAATCGTTATGATTTGGTTCTTCTCGGGCTTATTCACGAGCATGAGTGCAGTGGCTATGATATTATCACGCAGATCAAGAAGCGTGAATTAGATCGTTGGGCTAAAATTAGCACCTCCACCATTTATAATCGCTTAATTCGATTGGAAAAGAATGAATTTATTGTGGGCCGTTCAGAACGTGATGGTAACCGCCCGGAACGTACCATGTTCAATATTACAGAGAAAGGCCGCGATCTTTTGCGCAAAGAAGTGGTGCGTCACTTGACGGGATTTAATGACGATCCTCGAACATTGGGCTATGGTTTCTTATATGGAGTAGATCCGCGAGATGTGGTTCGCTCTTTAGATGTGCATGAAAGAAAATTAATCGAAGAAATTGAACGCTTGACAGTGATGATCAATGAAGAACCTCGTCCGACGCTTTATCCGGAAGGTCCTTTCTTGAATTGTATGTCTAGAGATCACATTCAGGTGGAGCTTAAGTATGTGCGGGCCGCTATCGCCATTTTGAAGGACCCCATTCGCAACAAACAGCTGGGTGGATATTTTTATATCAATTTCGGCTCTCGCGATTTTAATAAGCCTGCGACTACTTGAGAAATATCCTTATAAGATTTTAAAAACGGATGTCTCAGAAATATTTTTGATGCATTCGTTTTTCTGAATATAGACTTCAATAACCCCCCCCTCTCACGGAGAAATCATGGCAACAAAGGCAAAAAAGGCTCCCGCTAAAAAAACACTGCGGTTTGGCTATTTTGATGATGCAAACAAAGAATACGTTCTTACCACTCCTGCAACACCCATCAAATGGTGCAACTATGTGGGAACCATGGAATTTGGTGGTATTGTAGATACCACTGGTGGTTCCTTAATTTGTAAGGGTGACCCCGCTCTGAACCGTATCACCAAGTACATCGCCCAAATGCCTTCCTCTGACTTTAAGGCGAGTACCATTTACATTCGAGTGAAAAACGGCAAAGGGTACAAAGTATTTTCCCCTTTTGTAACTCCAACTCTGACTAAGATGGACAAGTGGGAATGCCATATTGGTCTTTCTTACAGCCGCTGGATTGCTGAAGTCGATGGACTTCGCGTTCAAGTGACGATTTTTGTGCCTACAAAGTCTCACACACTCCTTCAGGACATTCAGGTGACAAACCTTGGTGGTGCCGCAAAGGAAGTGGATATTATTCCTGTTTATGAGTTCAGCCACTTTGAAGCAGAAAAGCAATTGACGAATGCAGACTGGGTTCCACAAACCATGACGCTCAAAGCGCATCCAGAAAAGGATGGTCACTTGGTTCTTGAGCAGTATGCATACATGAAGCGTGATTACGCGGTGAACTATGTGACTGCGGATGGTAAGGTCTCTAGTTTTGAAGGCGACCGTCGCGTATTTTTGGGTATGAATGAAATGGGTTCTTGGATTAGTCCCCTTTCTTTGGAGAATAAAGAGTTCAGTAACAGTGAATGCGATCGTGGTGATAACGTCGCGGCTTTAATGATTCACGCAGGGAAGATTTCTGCTAAGAAGACTTTCCGCACTTGCACTCAGCTTGGTCAGGAACAGAGCGTTAAAGCGGCTGCTCCAGCAATCAAGAAGTATCGCGATTTGAAGAATGTCGACAAGGCGTTTGCTGAACTGGCTGATTTCTGGGCGGAATATCTCCAGGCGATTCAGGTCAATACACCGGACGCCTCGTTTAACTCTATGGTGAACGTTCACAATCCGCGTCAGTGTCACACCACCAAAAATTGGAGTCGTTACCTCTCCCTTTATCAGTTGGGCTACGGAACTTCCCGTGGTATCGGTTATCGTGACTCCAGCCAAGATTTGCTTGGGGTTATGAGCCACATGCCTGAAGAAGCTTTAGAGCTTACTAAGAATTTGCTCTCTGTGCAACGTCCGGAAGGCAATGCCATGCACCAGTATCTTCCAGGGAGACTGGCTTCCGATTCCGGTGACGAAGCGAACGAGGGCGACTCTCGTGAAAAGGCTGCGGATGGTTACTACAATTGGTATGGTGATGATCATCTTTGGATCGTTCTCACTGTCGCAGGTTATTTGAAGGAAACGGGAAAACTTGATTTCCTCAAGGAACAAATTCCTTTCTACGAAAAGGGTAAGACTCGTGCGGAGCGCAAGAAAGGCACCGTTCTTGATCACTTGCAGCGCAGTCTTAAGTTCACCCGCGAACATTTGGGCCAGCATGGACTTCCTCTCTTAGGTTTTGCGGATTGGAACGATACCATGAATCTTGCTCCAGGTGCGGAATCCACATTCAATGCGAGTCTTTATGGTAAGGCTTTGCTTGAAATGATGGCGATTTGTGAAGCAACGGGTGACAAAGCAAACTTGGATCTTTATAAAGTTTGGTACAAGGATGTGAAGGACGCTTTGAACAAGAACACTTGGGATGGCCAGTGGTGGACTCGTTGGTTTGATAAGGACGGCGTGGGCTATGGTTCTAGTAAGCAGAAGTATGGCAAAATTCACTGTAACGGTCAGTCTTGGCCAGTGATTAGCGGTCTCGCTGATGGTGAGCGCGCGAAGAAGGCTTTGGATAGCGTCAACAAGTACTTGAATACTTCTAATGGTATCAAGCTTTCTTGGCCGGGTTATAAGGGTTTTGATCCACAAGTGGGTGGTATTTCTACTTATCCTCCTGGAGCCAAAGAAAACGGCGGTATTTTCCTCCATGCGAATCCATGGGTGATGATTGCTGAGACTATTATCGGCCGCGGTGATCTTGCTTTTGAATATTACAACCAAATTAATCCAGCGGCAAAGAATACGAAATTGGAAGAGTTCGAGTCCGAACCTTATTGCTATCCGCAGAATATCTTGGGCGATGAACACAAGATGTTTGGTATGGGTCGCAATGCATGGCTCTCCGGTACGAGTTCTTGGACCTACCAGGCAGCGACGCAGTACATTTTAGGTATCCGTGCGAACTTTGATGGACTCGTTGTGGATCCTTGTATTCCTACTAATTGGAAGGGCTTTGAGGCGACTCGCCGTTTCCGCGGTGCCACTTACCAGATTACCGTTAAGAACCCGAAGGGCATCTGCAAGGGTGTTGAAAAGATGGTTGTGGATGGAAAGGAGATTGATAGCAATGTCGCTCCGATTTTCACGAAGGGAGTTCATTCTGTGGAAGTGACTCTTGGGTAAAAATCGAGTGATAAGCGGCGCGATACTTCGTTGCTCGGCACTTTGCGTACTTGAGTACGCGTCAGTGCCTCGCGCCTCGTCTCGCTTGCTTCTAACTCGATTTTTTTGATATTCTATTTGGAATTCAAAAGCCCCGGTGCTGTTAGCACTGGGGGCTTTTTATGAAGAACAAAGAGTTGTTTGTTGGGTGAATGAGGCTTTTTGGGTGTGAATGCGAGACCGTGTTTTACTTGAGATTTTTTTAACTGACTTTTGTCGCTTTATTCTGTTTCGATTGTATGGAATTCAAAAGCCCCGGTGCTGTTAGCACTGGGGGCTTTTTATGAAGAGCAAAGAGTTGTTTGTTGAGAGAATGAGGATTTTTGGGTGTGAATGCGTGACTGTGTTTCACTTGAGATTTTTTCAACTGACTTTTGTCGCTTTATTTTATTTGTATGGAATTCAAAAAAATGCAATTCTTAAGACTGTTGGTTTTAGTAGAGGGATATTTCTTTGCTCGCTTTTTGCCTACGCGAGTATGCCTCAGGGTCTCATGCCTAGTCTCGCTTGCTTCTAACTTGATTTTTTTCAATTTTATTTTTTTAGTTGAAAGAACTCATTAGGCTCTTCGCGGCTTTCTTGATATACTATGTGGGAACGCTCAGAGGAGTTGAGATACTTGGCAATATCGATTTCCGTCCAGGGATTCCTCAGCACTACGGCGGCTGGGTCGGGTACAATGTTCTGCGACTAATGAAGATTGAAATCTTTCAGTTGGTTCGGAGGCAGAAATATTATGGGACAAATCCATACTTTATACTATATTTTTGCATTATGAGAATGAAATTAGGAGCAGTATTGTTGGGAGTCTTTCTTTGCGTTGGCTGTGCCGTGGCTCCGTATGTCGAAAGTGTGACTTTGCCCGGTTATAAACTCACGGGGAAACACCTGTTTGTAATCATCAATGAAACAGGGGAACTTCCAGAAGCACTGAAAGATTGTCCGAATTCCATAAAGGATGTATTTGATAGTGTTGGGGTTCCTACTCAGGTATATTATAACGAATATCTGGTTTTGCAACCTGTCACACCCGATTCCCTTTTCCTCCAGTGTGGGGACGGCGCGGTGATGGTATTCGGAACGACGGGAGTCACAACTTATGATGATGTCAAAAAGCCAACATCTTATGCCGCTACCATTTATCGTTGTGAGGATCGGAAAGTTGTGTGGCGATTTGAATTTTCAAAAGACATGATCTACAATACAGAAAAAGTCTTATTACAGCAGGTGATAGAACAGGGTAAATCTCAAGGAATACTGGAGTGAAATTATGCGTAGAGCATTGATCGTTCTGACTTTTGTGGCGTTTGTATTCTCTTTGATGGGTTGTGCTATTTCTACACAGGTTATGTCCAATTATGATGCTCCCGTTCTTCTAAATGGTAAACGAATTGTATTGACAGGAGCTGCTAATAAGCAGGCGACGAATGTGAGAGATGTCGTCATTAAAGTGGGTGTTAATAGATTTGCCTTACAAGATGTATCTGTGGCTGGCTTTTATCCACCGAAGTCTCTGACGTTGAGCGAACATCCTGAGGTGGATTTTGCAAAAGAGAATAAAGCAGATTACCTGTTGTTTTTTAATTTGACGCATCTTTACTATACGGGTGGAAGCTTTTCCAGTATGGACGCATTGTGTGTATTGTTTGACGTGAAAACAGGAAAACCTGTCTGGAAGGCTGACATCGAATGCCATCCGCAGGGATTGTCAAGCGGGGCTCATTCTAAAATAATTAAAGCTTTGGTCGATGGTGTCATCACACAACTCACCACCGATGGGTTCCTACAGAAAAAGAATCCGTAACAGAGCCTTCTTTTTGCTTCGCGCACAAGGTGCCCCCTGCGAGGATTTAGATTGCAGGCTTTTGTGCTTTGTATAAAGCATCGTAAGTGGCTTTGTCGATGCGCTTGTAGCCGGTGGTGATGGTGCCGAATTGATAGTAGGCGGAATCGCCTTTGACGCTCATGGAAAATGGCATGTCGAGAGAATTTTTCCCCGTTAAGGTATCGTTTTCAATACTCGCTTGCAAGTCGCCATTAATATTGCGGATGGTGAATTGATTTTCTGCCGTTTTGAGGACTTCAAAAATGAGATTGTCTTCGCCTTGCCAGTAGCCGATATAATTGGCTTTGTCTTTGGATCCACAGGCAACTAAAACAAGGGCGATGAGGGTAAAGGCGAGAAGCAAAAAACGTTTTTTCATAGGATTCTCCATTGCTGGTTGAATGATTTCTTTAAATTACGGTGATTAAAATAGTATTTTGATGGGGAGTTATGCGTTATCTTTCCCTACTTCCGGTCCTTATGGCCGTTGTGTTATTCGCAATTGTTATTAATCTGCGGATAGGGAACGCTTTTCCCGTGCGGGGGCAAAAACCAATGCAACAAATAATGACGGTGCCTCAAGAAAACGATGTTGTTGAGGGGCCGCATTGGACTGAAAATGACGTTCATAAACTGTTGCTGATGAGAACGAAACAAAAACAAGGCGTTTATCTCTCTCGTTTAGAGCCGGCTTTGGATTCTGCTGGTTTGGAAGTGGTGGCGGTTTATCACCAAGTTTTGGGTGATGATTATATTCCTGTGATTACGAGCGGTAATGACTATGCGTGGCATGCGAGGAATTCTAAACACTATCAGAATAAAGCGATTGATTTTCGCCTGATAGGGCTATCTAAAGCACAAAAAGTACAGATTGTGGCGGCATTGCAAAAAAGATTACCTTCTTACTATGGCATTATTTGGGAGATGCCAGGTGCTTCAGGCGAACATCTTCATGTGGAGATGAATGAATAGTTCTGAGATACAATGGTTGTGATGCGTGACCAATGCTTTGCTGCGTTTTTGCGTGAGGCATGCGGATGGGCCGAAGGCGTGCGGCTTGGCCGCACCGACTGGAAGGTAGCCAGTAGCTCGCCGACCCCTCGGGGGCACGCCCATTACTGTGCGTTTTTGCAGCAGCGGAATCCGACGAAGTTGTATTGATTCTGGGGATAGAAGCTGAATTTGCTTTCGCTGCAGGAGCTAGCGTTGTTGGTGTCCCAGGCACCACCGGCGACGAGATAGAGCGTGTTGCGTTCTTTGCTGGGTGTGGATGTCCATTCCCACAGGTTGCCGTTCATGTCATACATGCCATACCAACTGCGGCATTGTTCTTTGCGGCCGGAACGCTTCGCTGCTTTGGTGTTGGTGTTGCATTTAGTTTGGTTGTAATTGTTGCCATAAGAGTATTTGAGGTTGTCCTTGCCATGACAGGCGGCTTGCCATTCGTCGATGGCGCAGAGGCGTTTCCCGGCCTGTTCGCAGAGGCGAGTCGCTTGCTCGTGAGAGACCATATCTTTGGTGATTGCGTTTGCTTCGTTGGGATATTCGTAAGCATCGACGCAGATGGTTTTTCCATGTACGGGGATGGGGTATGCATTTTTTCCGCACACATTGTCGCTTGCCATATCGTAGTGGCCCATTTGCCAAGGGCTGAAGTTCCCCGCAGAATCTTGGGCACGGAAGAAAACGTCCCCTGTTTTGTTGTAGTCTACGCCCTGAGAGGCTTCGATGGCGTGGGTGGTGTCGTTTACAGAGAAATAGGTGTTGCACTTTATTTCATCACACTGGACTTTGAGTTTGATGGGTTCATAGTAGCGCCCTGGAGGGGGCACGATGCTTGCTTCTGGAGGAATGCTGTCGATCGGGCCTTTGGGAATGACGATGGTGTCTTTTTTCGATGCGGCGCTATCTTGTGTGTTTGTTTGAACTTTTTGTCTTTGTGAGCCTTTGGTGCTGAGCGCTGAAAGACTGTCTGCGATACGGGTGCTATCCGCACGACGGATGCTGTCTGTTTTCAGGCTATCTTTGAGGCGGAGCATTTCTAGTTGTTGCAAGCTGTCTTCGAGAGATCGCAAATGGGCTAAGCTATCCTGGGTTGCATTTTGTTTCTGGAGCGCGTTTTCTTTGATATCACTGAGGTGGCATTGCACTATGAAAAGCGTGATGAGCAACAGAAACATGAGAACCAGTATCACTATGCTTTTGCGATTTCTGGTTGTCTTTTTTTGAGGTTCAGAATTTTTTGATGTATCGGACATGGGACGGTTCCTCACGTATTGGATTTGCGTTCGGTATCTTCAAAGAGGTCGTGCCAATGACGTTTGATTTCTTCTTCCAATTCTCTCGCACTGAGTTTCCGACGCAAGGTGCTTCGATAAGCAATGGAGATGTAGCCTGTTTCTTCAGAGACGACGATGACCATGGCATCACATTCTGCGGCGAGTGCTTTGGCTGCTCGGTGGCGCATGCCGAGACCGGAATCTTGTTCGGATGCGAGTGTGGGTAATGGGAGAATGCAACCGGCGGCGACAATGCTCTTGCTGTTTAAGATGACGGCTCCATCGTGCAATGCGGAGTTGGGGAAAAATAGAGCGCGTAAAAGACGGGTGCTGATTTTGGCGTTCAGAATTTCACCGGTATCTGCGTAATTGCGAAGGCCTACACGCTTTTCAAGAACAATTAGCGCGCCAAATTGATTTTTAGAAAGATCCATGATCGCCGCCGTAATGGCTTCGGTCACGCTATCCAAGCCGCTTTGATGGAAAAAGAGAGAGCGGAAATTAGTTTGGGATGCACTTTGGCCTATACGGGTTAAGGCACCGCGGATTTCTGGCTGAAATAAAATCACGATGGCGAAAATACCAAGGGTGGCGACATTGCTTAAGAGCCAAACCAGAGTGTGGAGATCCCACCACTGAGCGAGAATCCAAGCCACTAAAAGAAGAGCACCGCCAAAGAACATTTGCACAGCGCGCGTTCCACGAAACAAGAGAAACACGTAGTACAAAATAACAGAGATCAAAAAGACATCAAGGACATCCGCCATGCGAACGTCAATAACGCCAAATAACTTAAACGCATTCATCGGTACGGAATGCCTCCAAAAGGGTTAGCGATTCTTGAGCCTCGCGCACATCGTGCACGCGGATTACGGTCGCTCCGCCGAGAGCGGCAAAAATTCCAGAGACTACGGTAGGGATGAGCCTATCGCTTTGCTCCAAGCCTTTCACTTTACCAATATACGCTTTTCTCGACATTCCCAGCAATAGGGGATAGCCATCGGGGAGGTACTCTTCGGTGGCTGCGATGAGATCTAAGTTGTTTTGGAGTGTTTTTCCAAAGCCAATGCCAGGATCGAGACAAATGGAGGAGGGATGGATGCCCAGGTCTACAAGCTGTTGAACAGGCTTTAACAAGTCTTTTCGGACATCGGCCACAACATCTTGATAGGGCTCGAAGTCTTGCTGCATGGTTCCAAAATTACCTCGCATGTGATTCAATACGGAGCTTGCCCCTGTTTCGTAGATCACATTTGCCATTTTAGAGTCGAAGCGGAGAGCACTAATGTCGTTGACGATATGAGCGCCTGCTTTTATGCTTTGCTTTGCGACTTGACTTTTGACGGTATCGACAGAGATGAAAAAGGACTTTTGCGAGGTGAGTGCAAAAAGTTTCTGCACGAGAGGGAGAACTCTTGCGAGCTCTTCTGCTTCGGGCACAGGGGTGCTTCCTGGACGTGAACTTTCTCCGCCGATATCGAGAATGGTAGCTCCTTGATCTAGGAGCATTAAGGCGTGTTCAAGGGCAAGGTCGGTGGTGTTGTGTTTGCCACCATCAAAAAAACTATTGGGGGTGACGTTGACTATTCCCATGATCGCAGGAGTGGGGTTCCCTGTGATGGTTCTTTCACCAACACTCCAAGGACGCGCTCTTGCATTTTTGAGAATAGCCTTAAAGGTCATCAATTATTTGTCCGTTTGCGATTCTTCCACAGGAACTTTGTTGGGGACAACTTCCTCTGGAGTATTTTCTACAGGCCTACCTGGATCAGGAGGGGGGGCTTCTTCGCGGGCGGTTTGTGCGGCGTGTTCCAGTTGAGATTGATATTGACGGCTTTTTTTTGTGCTTTCCAGTTTTTCGCCTTCCATGACGCGGTCGATTTCTTCACGATCAAGGACTTCGTTTTCAATGAGCGCTTCGCCAAGAGCGTTTAATTTGTCGCGGTTGTCGATCAGCAAGTCCTTGGCTTTTTGGGAGAGGTTTCGCACGAGATTGTTGATTGAATCATCAATGGTCTCTGCCATTTTTTCGGACATTTCTTTCGGTTTGTTAATTTCGCGACCGAGGAAAATTTCTCCATCGGCTCTGCTGTAACAGAGAGGCCCGATTTTTTCGTCAAAGCCCCATTCTGTGACCATTTTGCGGGCAAGTTCTGTGGCGCGCGCAATGTCATTGGAGGCTCCCGTGCTTTGATGATTGAATACAATCATTTCGGCGAGGCGTCCAGACATGAGGATCATGATATTTTCCTCTGCCTGTTCTTTCGAAAGAGAAACGCGGTCGTTTTCAGGAAGAGACATGGTCACACCCAGAGCGCGTCCCCGGGGGATAATGGTGATTTTGTGAAGTGGATCCGCATGCTTACAAAGAAGGGTCATCAACGCATGCCCCGCTTCATGGTATGCCGTGTGCTTCTTTTCTTCTTCAGTCATGAGCAAGGTGCGACGTTCCGCTCCCATGGCGAGTTTATCGCGGGCTTCTTCAAAATCGAGCATACCGACTTCGGTGTTTCCGAAACGAGCGGCGAGAAGTGCGGCTTCGTTGATAAGATTTTCAAGATCGGCACCGGCGAGTCCTGGGGTTCCTTTCGCAACAGCACGGATATCGACATCTTTGGCGAGAGGAACTTTGCGTTTTCTGAGATGCACGCGGAGAATTTCATCACGACCAATAAGATCGGGGAGACCGACCATGATTTGCCTATCGAAGCGTCCCGGGCGTAAGAGCGCTTTGTCAAGTACATCGGGCCGGTTGGTGGCGGCAATGAGGATAACGCCTGCATTAGATGTAAATCCGTCCATTTCCACAAGAAGCTGATTGAGGGTCTGTTCGCGTTCATCGTGACCCCCGCCGAGACCTGCACCCCGCTGGCGACCGACCGCATCAATTTCATCTATGAAAAGAATACAGGGGGCGTTCTTTTTTCCCATTTCGAAAAGATCACGGACACGGGAGGCTCCCACACCGACAAACATTTCGACAAAGTCCGAACCGGACATACTGAAGAAGGGCACTCCGGCTTCGCCAGCAACAGCGCGTGCAAGGAGCGTTTTACCAGTCCCCGGAGGGCCTACTAAGAGAGCTCCCTTTGGAATGCGGCCGCCCAAAGCATCAAATTTTTTCGGACTTTTTAAGAAGGTCACCAACTCTTCCAAATCTTGCTTGGCTTCGTCGCAACCAGCGACATCTTTGAATGTTGTCTTGTCTTTGCCGTTTTCGTTCAATTGGTGGGCTTTACTTTTTCCAAAGGAGAAAACGCCTTTACCACCACCGCCCGCTTGGCGAGACATCATGAACCAGAAAAAGCCAATTAACAGAATAGCAGGTAAGAACGCAAAAACGTGATCCAACCAATTGGTGGTTTCGTGGACAACCTTGACTTTAACGCCTTTGAATGTTTCCCAAGCCGTGATTTGTTCATTGCTGATTTCCAGCATGTGGCTCGTGAACGCAATCGTATTTTTGGTTGTCGTATCTGCTTTGGTAAATTTGGAAAGCGCGCTTACGTGTTTCGCCGCTTCCGCAATCTCTTTGGGCGTCATGGCCCGTTCGCCTTCAATGACGATGCCATCTGCCATTTTCTGCAAACGCAACTCTTTGATCACTACGGTAGAATCGGCCATCATAGCCAAAAATTCGGTACGGGAGAGGTCTAGTTTGGTGTCTTCCGAATAGAGACGCATTAAGAGCAATACCATGAGAAGCATTGTTACGATGACAAAAAAATTCTTATTGCGGAAAGGAGATGCCGTCTTGGCCTTATTCATATAAACCCTTTATTGCCAATCAAAAAAATCAATGTTCGTGTTTGCCTGCAATTTTCCCGATTTGGCGATGCCGGGAATCCACAGTACTTCGGAATCTTGAGCGAAAACGGGAATACAATCACGAACGAATGTAGGAATCCCATTTTCCTGAAACCACTTTTTTAACTTCCGTTGCGAACAGCGAAGGCCTGGAGGAGAAAAAACATCACCGTCACGACGATAACGCCATTCACCCGCGGCATTCTTAAACTCAGGCAAAAGATACAAATTGTCGGTTTCTTGGATAACTTTTTTGTGACAAAACCAAAGGAGTTTCTGGGATTTTTCCATCAGAAAGTCCGCTGTTTGTATTCGAGAAGGGACAGGGAAAAAATGGGAGCCTTCTTCCTTGCTCATCGGGAGGGGAAATCCCTTTTCATGAAGCCATAGACGGAATAGTTCAAGTCCGCCATTTTCCAAAGGCTTTAGTTGGTTTTCTAGAGCACAGGCATGGATGGCGAGTGTTTTTTCATAGGGGGAGAATCTAGCCGGAAATGGCCATAAGCGAGGGGGCACTACCATGGGTGCAAATAGTATTTCCGCCTGGGCGATGATTTTAGGAAAAACGCTTTGAGAAAGACTTGCTATGTGGGCGAGTTGTCGAATGGCTTCTGGGACGTCATTCTCAAGACGGGGGAGGCTTGTGTGGCGCGTGTAGTTTCGTCGGTAAGAGGTATCTTGGTTGGTTTCATCTTCGTGCCACTGCAATTGATTTTGTTCTGCATAGAGACGAAGGTCTTCTTTGGTGAGAGAGAGAAATGGACGGTAAACGCGATCATCCCGTTCTACAAGAATTCCTTGTAAGCCTTTGAGGGAAGTGCCGCGGTAAAGCCGCATATAAAGCGTCTCCGCTTGGTCATCGGCATGATGTGCGGTGAAAATGGCATCCAACTTTTTTTCTTTGAGAATGTCGCTAAAAATGCGGTAGCGTTCCACACGAGCTTTTGCTTCGAAGTTGCCTTCTGCAAGCATGGCTTTGCCATTCAAATAGCGGAGTTCCAAAGGAATGTGGTAGTGTTCGCAGAGGGTTTTCACCAAGGAAGCGTCTTCGTCCGCACTCTTTTCTCGGATGCCATGATGCACGTGACACACGACAATTTTTTCAATTCCAAATTGTGTTTTATGTGTTGCCACGTAATGGAGAAGACACACAGAATCCAAACCGCCCGAAACTGCAAGGAGCAGATGATGAAATCCTCCCAACGGCAGTGTTACGGGGAACAAACGATCCTACCCTTTTCTAAAGAAACAGCTGCGGGCTCCCGTGTGGCAAGCGACTTGAGGACCGTGCATACGGACCTTAAAAAGAAGAACATCCGCATCACAATCCACGAACCATTCGACGACTTCCATTACATTTCCGCTGGTATCGCCTTTGTGCCAGTATTCTTTTCGACTCCGGCTCCAGAAAACCATTTCACCCACGTTTAATGTGCGACGAAGGGCTTCTTCATCCATCCATGCCATCATCAAAATGTCATTTTTATCGGCATCTTGAACGATCGCGGGGATTAAACCCTTGGAATCATATTTTAGTTCTTTTAGTAAGGATTCGTTAATCGCAAATTTCATCGACGTACCTGGCCCTCTCCGCGGAGAATCCACTTATAGGTGCAAAGGCTTTCGACGCCCATAGGACCACGGGCATGAAGTTTATCGGTAGAAATGCCCACTTCGGCACCGAGACCGTATTCACCGCCATCCGCAAAACGCGTACTCGCATTGACCATGACGCTTGCGGAATCCACGTTCTGGACAAAGTATTCTTGTACGGTTTTGTCTTCGGCAAGCACGGCTTCTGTATGTCTGCTACTGTATTTTTCAATATGGTCACAAGCTTCTTTGACATTTTCCACAAAACGAACACTCATCTTGAGTGCTAAATACTCATGATGATAGTTTTCAAAGTTACCGATGTCTTTGACGCCAGAAATGCGACTCTGAGATTCTGCATCCCCGAACATTTCCACCCCTTTCACAAAGAGAGGCGCAAGGAATAGAGTGATGTCTTTATCGCGCAAGTGACGATCAATCAAGAGCGTTTCCATCGCATTGCAGGTCCCTGGACGTTGGGTTTTCGCATTTTCGAGAATCGGTCCCACTTTACTTAAGTCTGCACTCTGATCCACGTAAATGTGGCAGATCCCATTGAAATGCTTAATCACTGGAATGCGACTTTGCTCCACAACGGAGCGAATAAGTCCTTCTCCACCGCGGGGGATCACCAAGTCGATAGCGTTGTTCATTTTCAATAGTTGAGCCATGAGATCGCGGTCAGGTGTATTGACGAGTTGCACGGCATTGATATCAATCCCTGCAATTTCCAGCGCATTACGGAAAATATCTGCAAGAATTTTAGAAGACACCAACGATTCTTTTCCGCTGCGGAGAATGACCGCGTTGCCCGATTTAAAACAGAGAGCCGCGCCATCAATGGTCACATTCGGACGGCTTTCGTAAATGAAAAAGACAGAACCAATAGGAACGGCGACGCGTGAAATTTCGATTCCGTTCGCGAGAGTACGACTTTCGAGTACACGCCCGAGAGGATCAGCGAAGGCCGCAATTTCTTCAACGCCTTTGGCCATACTTTCGATACGAGCCTCGTTGAGAGTCAAACGATCCATCATTGCTGGAGATAAGTTGTTCTCTGAAGCTTTCAAGTCGCGGGCATTGGCTTCGAGAATCTCTGCTTTTCTCACGCGAAGCGATTTCGCTACGGTATTCAAAACACTATTGCGTGTTTCTGTGGAAATAGTACGTATGGCTTGAGATGCTTTGCGGGCATTTTCACCCAAAAGGACTGCATATTCTTGAATTGAAAAAATATCACTCATAATGGTTGAAAATAGAAAATTCTATTCCGAAATATTACCAGGTAACACCGAGGCTCCCTTCGATTCGCATGCCTTCGTAGTCGCCCACGTATACGCTTTGTGCATAACGGGCCCACAACCATTCCCAAGGGGCAATCGTGATGGCGAAACCATATTCCTGGTACGATTTTGTGGTGGCATCGGCGAGGAACTTTTTATCAGTGGTCATTTTGTATGTCTCGGTGGCGGGCACCAGTTCCGGGTTTTCGGGCGTGATGTGAATATCGCTGATGTTACTCCCGAAGGCCGTATCTTTAGAGACTCCAGAAGCATGGAGGGAAAGTTTGAAAATTTTCCATTCCATATCGAGTTGCGTATAAAGTTCCTGGGAGTTGGGTCCTAGCTCACTTCCTAAACATTGCCCGTAGTTCGTGTATTGGTGGCTTGCGCCTAAGTGGTGAGTGTACACCCAGGGTTCAATGTGCGTGTATTCGCTCATCCATGATACCAGTACGGGACCTACCGCGCGATTTTCTGTGGACGCTCCGATGGAGGCTCCCCATTTGTTGCCCCACCAGGAATCATCAAACATGGAGGTCACATTATTCATGTCATCCCACAAAAGTTCTCCATAAATCTCCCAATTCGGAATAGTCTTGATGCTTAAATCAAAAGAAAGTCCCGCATTGTCTTTATCTCCTAAGTAATTTTGAGCAAAAACATAAGGAACAAAAGGAACCGCGTAAACCCATTCGAAGTCCCGATCCGTGCTGTCGGCGTCATGGTTGAGGTTGGGTTCATCGGTTGTTACGGTGGAGCCATAGATGATCGTTTCACTGACGCCAAAATTTATTTCAAAAGGGAGCGCAAAGTCTAGGCGATTGGCGTGGAAAAATTTGTTCTTGTTTTTTTCATAGAAAAGTTTACCGGAGTATTGAGTGTAAGTGATGGGGCCGGTGCTGAATTGAAAACCAAAAAAAGGTGTGGGTGCGGGTTGACTGAGAAAATAGGTGGTGTCCATCCAGGGTCTGTAATTATTGCTACTGCCGCGCAGCACGAGTTTATTGCGTTTTGCAGGTCCCCATTCCAAATAGTCAATGCCTGCCATGAGTTTTCCAAACGCGGAGTTGTATTCGCTATAGGCCGTAAATGTATCCCAGGAACGACCATTATCGCCCTGGAGATTGTAAGGAAGCCCCTCTTTTGGTTCGTAAAAATGGGGCTCTATCTCTCGATTGGTTTTGTCGCTATAAACAGTGCCCGAAGCTCTCCAACGAAACTGGGGGGATATTTCTCCGTTAACGCGAAGTCGAACATAAGCACTGTTGTCAATATGAGTCTTTGTGTCTTCATAATTTGTAGTAGCAAGAGAATCGGAAAGTGTGGCTCGTATATTGAAAAAAATGGTGGAGTCACCCACGCGGATATGCCCGGGACGAGATTCTTCGAGAGGAAGTGCATGGAGAGTTCCACTGAAAATTGCAGCGAAAAGAACGGTGATGAGGTAAAATGATTTTCTCACAGGTGCCCTCCATTGTTTT
>Ga0209467_1001658_pt1 | contig 18397 bp, 16 predicted proteins | sample Higcelwee11metaG_FD_187175 | JGI IMG/M metagenome (GOLD analysis project Ga0209467, IMG submission 187175) | Freshwater pond sediment microbial communities from the University of Edinburgh, under environmental carbon perturbations - High... | ecosystem: Environmental > Aquatic > Freshwater >...
CGCCACCGCCCTTTCAGACCCGAGTCTGACGAAGCGATCAAATTCTACATCTCTCTCAGGCAGCGGCTGCGTGATCACGACGGGGTGGGCTCCGGTTTCAGCGCCGAAATTGACGCGCTTACCGAAAAAATCGGGAACAGAAAAAAAGAGTGAAATGATAATGGGTGCAACCGCAGTGTACGCAAAGTCGTGCATACAATTACCGACTCCCGGCGACAGTCGTTTTACTCTTAATCAAATTCCAGTTCATTTCAAAAAAAATTATCAAATTAATAGACTTGTTGCGTAACTAAATAAATGAGGTTAACTACCCCGCCCAGCGGGCGGGGTAGTTAACGCTTGATTATCAGATTCGCAAAAAGTTAAATGATGATGCAAAAAGTATTTTATATTTGCACCAGTTCATCAGGCTTACTGAGCATTGGCAGATGTCCGGAATCAATGTCAATAACTTGTTTTGCATACAAGTTATTACTCATACGAACCTGTATGGTTTCGCTTAGTGCTAGATCGTTTTTCAGATGTATATACAATGAATCACTGCTGTCCCATAGAAATAGGGTAGAAACTATAAATGCTATTAATTCCCGGGCCTTTGTTTAGATTGGAGTTGCTAGAAACCAATAAAAGAAAGGGTTCCGGTCGATTTTCATTGTCCTTTCTCTCCGAAGTTCGGGGTTGTTTCGCCAATATACTGTGATACTCACCGGGCATCGCAACCATATTTTATTTTTCAAAATTTTCTTGCCACAGAATTCACACTGGATAAGCATGATGCGGCGGGGGGATGCGATGACGAACAGGGATGCTATTCTCGCGGGTGCGCAATTTATCGACCGCAATCTTACCAATGAAATCGACATACTCACCGTCGCGCAGAAGAGCGGCTTCTCGCTCTACCACTTTATCAGAACTTTTCACGGAATTACCGGCTATACTCCTTACGCCTACCTGACCAGGCGCAGGCTCACCGAAGCCGCCCGCGAGATCGTCACTTCAGATAAAAAAATCATTGAGATAGCCTTCGACTACGGATTCGGCACGCATGAATCGTTCACACGCGCCTTCAAAAAAGAGTTCGGCATCTCGCCGATGAAACTGCGTCAGAAGAACAATCTCAGTCGCTTTTCTCTGGTCGAAGCGGTCGACGCACGAAGCTGCCATTATAATTCAAAATTGAATGGCAGTGAGCCGCAGCTCGTTGAACTCGATGAACTTCTCTTTATGGGGCATTCTTTTTTTCTTGCCGAAGAGGCTGACACCTCAAGGATCGGCACCATGTGGCGGCATCTTCAACACGAGATTGCCGACATCACCACGAGAGTGCTGCCCGAGAAATTCTACCAGCTGCAGTACTGGTCCGACAGAAAGGATTACGGAGGTCTGTTCTTCATGACTGCCGTCGAAGTCAACGAGATCGCCTACAGTCCCGTGCTTGTTTCCAAAATCATCCCCCCGTGCCGTTACCTGAAATTCATTCACAATGGCAGGGCGGATGAAGTCGGATTCACCTACAAGTACATCTACAACCGTTATCTACCGGAAAGCTCGTATACCCCCGCCCACCCGTTCAATTTCGAATACTACGGCCCCGCCTCAACATCGCCTGACGACGAGAACTCCGAGAGCGAGATTTATATACCGGTAAGGTTCTGAACCCGTTTCAACCGTGATAATTGAACCACCGGAAAAACAGACCGAAAGTCCGAGCTGCAATCTTTGCGACTATCACCGAATCATAATTTTATTTTTGTACAAAATCGAAATTAATGCAGCAATTATAACCCTGCAATTTGCTTGTTAATTCAAAACATTCCAATAAATACAATTTTTCCAATAATTTGGTTGAAATTAATTTTTGATCATAGTACATAAACATTATTATTGATTATGCCACTTCTTAATATCATTATTTAAATTTAAAGATAGTGTGAAGTTCGTGTTTTTACAAGGTTCCGTTTTCTTTATTTTCAGTCCGCCGGTGCCTGAATATTGTTACAACGGCGGTCCTCTCTCTGTGCCTGACGATCAGTAGTGATACATTAGCGGAGATTCCAAAATCGACTTCAAAGAATTTCATGACGCGGTTTTATCTGTTTCACGAACAGCGGCGCGGGGTGTGATTTTGCGAATTCCCACATCAAGTGAGGAGTAATATGATTGCAGAACGTACGTCTGAATTTGCATCAAAGATCGAGAAGGGAGAGACTGTCGGATTCTCTTTCTATTACTACAACCAGGAGAAGAACACCTTCGTTTCTTCGCTAACGAAGAAGATCCTTGAACGAAGCGACAAGATCTTTCTTCATGACACACTCACCTCGGTTCTTAAAGAACTTATAATTAACGCGGTAAAGGCCAACTCAAAACGCTATTTCTTCAAAAGCAACAATCTGAATATCACGGACAAGCTGCAGTACTCACTCGGTATGAATAAATTCAAAAGCTATATTGTAAGCGAAAAAGATAAGATCGAAGAGAAACTGAAAAATGACAATTTGAAGGTCGAGGTCTATTTCAAAAAGACGGCCGACGGCACCAGAATAATGATCAGGAACAACACCCCTATTCTTCCTTACGAGATGAAGAGAATTCAGGACCGGATAAACTCTGTAAAGATGAGCGACGATTTCGCCGAGCTTTACGCGGCAAACCGTGACGAGAGTGAGGGCGAAGGGCTGGGGCTTCTTTTGACGCTTTTCTTTCTTAAAAACTCGGGCATGGGCGAGAATTCACTTTCGATTGCGTCTAACGATAAGGTGACGCAATCAATTGTCACCATCCCCCCGGTTCTCAAGCCCCTTCAGATTACCAATGAGATTCACCGCCAGATTCTCGAACAGATCGAGGAGATTCCCTCTTTTCCCGAAAACATCAGGGCACTTCAGGATCTGTGCCAGCTGCCCGACGCGAATATCCGGGATATAATCGGGCGCGTCACCGTCGACCCGGGACTCACCACCGCCGTGCTTCGGCTGGCAAACTCGGCCGGGTTCATCTCCAGAAAGAAGATTGAGTCGGTCGATGATGCCGTCAAAATTGTCGGTATGAAGAACCTCTCGGCAATAGTGGCCGCTTCAAGCGCGAAAGCCCTGATGGATCAGAAGTATGTGCAATATAAAGAGATCTGGACACACTGCAACCGAGTCGCATTTTACGCACGCGAGATTGCAGCAATGACAGGACGACACAAAATTACCGACAAGATATTTCTCTCCGCAATGCTTCACGATCTCGGAAAAATCGTTCTGCTCGCATCAAGCGACACCCTCGGCAGATGGATCAATGAGATCGCCGAAAACCGCGAGATGAAGAGTTCCACCATAATCGAAGAGATCTCGATCGGGATCAGCCATTCGGCGATCGGCGAGAAGATCTCGCAGAAGTGGAACCTGCCGCAATATGTCACCGAGACGATAAAAAACCACCATTCACCGCTCATGACGCACCCCGAGTTCTATGATGTGGTCTTTATCACCTACCTAGCCAACGAGATGTGCAATATCGAAAAAGGCAAATACACTTATGACCATCTCGAAAATGATGTACTGAAGATGTTTGCCCTCGGAGACAAAGAGAGATTCGAAGAGTTTCACCGCAAGATCAGAGAGAACTTCTCAGAGGCCGCTTCATTAAATATTTGATCCCGGACGCTGAACCGGCGCTTTCGACTTGCAAAACAGCGGGTGCCGGTTCAGCGCTGCAGTAATCCCGCACGGGGTTTCTCAACCTTCCCTGTGCGAGGCATTCACTTTGCACTGTGCAGAATTACACTTGAGGTCCTCGAAAAATTACCTTCAGCCGGGATTATACCGCATTTTTGCCTGGAATTTTTCGAGGCTCCTGCTGATAATATTGATTATTTGAGGTTCCCGCTTGCAGAATTATTGCACACTTCAAAATCATATTCATCAGGAGTGTGGACATCATGGAATGCCGCATCGACGAAAGAGTCTTCACCGATTTGCTTGCCAGCAACATCCCCCACGTCTACTCGACGGCCTTCAGGCTCTGTGCGGACAGGGAGCGCGCCGAAGACACCGCACAGCAGACGCTCATGATTGCGTGGCAGAAACGCGGCCAGCTCTCTGATCAGGCCAAAATCACCCACTGGCTTCGTAAAATCTGCATCAATCTCTTTCTTGAATCAAAACGGCGAGAGGGCATCTTTGTTCAGCCCGAGGATGGTTTCGAAGAGTTTTGTGAGGATATCGCCCCCGCTGCTGTCGACGAAATAATCGCCGATGAATCGGTGCGTGAGCTTCAGGACGGATGTTTCACCGCCATGGCCTCGCAGCTCTCTCTGGGGCAGCGGGGGGCCTTCATTCTCGTTGAGATGTTCGGACTGACTCTTGACGAAAGCGCACGCTCGCTCGGGATCTCGCTCTCATCGCTCAAATCGCTTCTTTTCAGGGCACGTAAAAATATGAATGCCTTCTTCGGTCATCACTGCCAGTGGGTTCTGGAGGCGAACCCGTGCAGCTGCAGCGCCTGGCTCGAATTTGCCGCGATGCGCGAAAAGAACAAAGACGAGGTCCGCAGGGTCATCAAAAAGCCGGATTTCTGTGATCCCGCGTACGCGCAGAAAAGCGATCCGGCGACGCTGCAGAGGGTCATCGCTCTGTTCCGCAACCTTCCGCAGCGCAGACCCGACAGTGAATGGTATCAGAAGACCGCGAAGCTTATCGGTTCGCTTCTGTAAGCCCGGGAGACTGCGCAGGTGATGGGCTCGCCCCGGTGCCGGACGGCGCGTCAGGATGCGGCTTCCCCCCGCTCAGCTGAAAACAATTTTGTGCGAATGGTTTTTCTGTTAACCAGAACAAGCACAAGCAGCGAAGCGCCGAAAAGCGTAGAAACCGTTCGCCAGTCACCCATCACGATATTGAGCCGTTCGACTTCACTCGCGATGAACTTATCCTGGGCGAAAGAGTAGAAGTACCCCGAAAATAGCAGCGCGTTCCAACTGAAATGAAGTATCCACGAGAGATAGATGCGGCGGGTCGCCACGATCAGGTAGTTTCTTATGAAACCTGCGAAGAAAAGCGAGAGCAGCACCGGCAGCGCGAGAAAGCCCCGCTGAAGGGGGGTGAGAAAAAAATAGAGACCGTGCATAAGGCTGAAGACCAGCGCGACCAGCACCGATATAACCAGACCATTCACCTTCGGAAACATCTTCTCTATGGTGAACAGCGCGATCGCCCCGATGACGATTTCGTCATTGAAGGTCTGAAAAAAATGATACAGGTGAAAATTGAGAAGATAGAGCTTCGAAAGCGGGGGGAACCACTGCGACAGCAGTGAAAAGGGATATACCAGCGCCTGCACGTAATACAGATCATGCTGCCACGCGATATTCTCGAAGAAGAGGTACATCGCCGGCAGAAGTGCTGCGGCGAACAGCAGATACCAAAGGGCACTTCTGCCGGAGAGGGTCAGACCGGTTTTTGCGGCGAACTCATCTTTATAGTGCATACGTGAAATCGCCAGCAGCAGGATGGTTAGCGCAAACGCAAAGACCCACCCCACGGGAAGATCGATCCTGAAAAAAAAGTGCGGATTGTAATTGAGCGCAAAATAGAGCAAAATCACAAGCGTAAGAAATCTTTTATCCTGCAGTCTGATCATCACACCAGTCATCAATATATAATGTTTATAAACAGCCGCCATCGATTATGGATGCGCTGCCCCGGACAACAACCATCCACCCGCTGAAAATTTTTGTCAACACCTGTACGGCCCTCAAGTACGTAAGCGCCCGCCGGAAAACCGCGGTATTTGAAAAAATTTTTATCGCGCCCGCACCTTTCGGCACCCCCGTTCATCTGATATATCAGCGGGTATAGTGTAACCCGCACTACATTACGGAGGATTTACATGACCAGAGAAGAGATAATCAGCAGAGTCGCCCCCTGCGGAATCGATTGCTCCCGCTGCGCAAACTTTAAGGAGGGCAATATCGCGAAATACAGCGGAGCCCTGCAGGAGGATCTCGGCAATTTCAGAAAGATGGCGGCAAAGATGTCCGGTTTTTTCGCCCCCTTCAAGGATTTCGAGGCATTTGAAAAGATTCTCGGCATCTTCGCCGGCGCTTCATGCGAAGGATGCCGCGCGGGAGGGGGCAAGGTGCCCGACTGCGCCGCCAAAAGCTGTTATAAAGAAAAAGGAGCGGATTTCTGCGGCGAGTGCGGCGATTTTCCCTGTCAGGTGAATAAGGTGCGGGGGGATCTCTACGAAAGGTGGCTTGCCAACGGGAAATTCATCAAAGAGTCGGGGATCGAACGCTTCTACGACGACGCGCGGCAGAAGCCTCGCTACGAGTGATCCCTGGGCGTCCGCCGTAAGCGATCGGTGCGCGCACTCCGCGGAGTTTCTGCCTGCGGAAAATACCCTTCGGGCCGCTTGACGGCTATTCAGGGAACCTCGATTGAATGCTCCTTGATGTTCCCCGTTGGCCCGCATCAGGCAGCGATTGCGGCTCGCTTATTGGCGGCGCAGCCGTCGATCAAGCGACCCGGGTCGCAACGCGTTGAATAAACAGCGGTTTTCAGTACTTCTCACCCGCAAGGGGAGATTCCAAATACAGTTTTTGAGAGTCCCCCTTGCGTATTCAATAACCCCTCAAATTAATCGATCAAATATGCTGAACACTTCACAGCGGCTGCAATATCGGCCATTTTGCCGCATCCATGACCCCCGGAAGTACTATCCATCCCGCAATTTCATATGGCGGTCCCAAAAACCACAAAAAGAAATGATTAAATCTCGATATTCATCGGGTTTTTGGGATCCGCGAGTTGAAAAGATTATTTTTGTGACTTCCCTTAGTTTTTCAGATTTCTAATTGACTTATTGTACTAGTACAATAATCTTTGTACTATATGAGTAATACAATGACGGAAAAAAAGATCACCTTTGCGCTGGACTCGTCGAACGGGGTTCCCTTCTACCGGCAGATCATTCAGCAGATAGAACTGGCAGTACTTTCGGGGCGGCTTCAGGCGGGATCAAGGCTTCCCACCATCAGGTCGCTTGCGATCGATTTGAAGATCAACCCCAACACGATCGCGAAGGCCTATAACGAGCTTGAGATCCGCGGCCTTGTCATCACACAGGTCGGAAGCGGAACCTATATCTCGGATAAAAAGCCCGACACTGATGATACAGAGAAAAAAAACAATATCATGAAGCTTGTCAGACACTTCATGCGTGAACTCGACGCCCTCGGTGTCACCCCCGACGAGGTTCACGAGATCATGAAGCAGATGAAGGAGGATATATGATCTTTTCAGATAAAAAGAACGGCGACAACACCCTCGTGCTGGTGAAAAACCCCCGCAGGCGGCCCGTACTCAGGACCATCGCCGGACGCATCATATTTATTATTTTTGCGGCGGCTCTGGGCCTGGCTGTGCAGCACTTTGCGGGGGCAGCGCCCGGCTCTCCGGAAAAAATTCATCTGGCCCTCATACCGGTAATCATCGTCCTGCTGCTCTCACTGTCGCTTCGCAAGATGGACGAGTGGGACAGGGCGATCGTTCTGCGCTTCGGCAAATTCAGCCGGGTCAAGGGGCCGGGTCTTTTTCTGATAATCCCGTTCGTCGAGCGCATCGCGCAGGTCGTCGATCTGCGAATACGGGTCAGCGACTTTACCGCCGAGACCACCCTCTCGAAGGACTCGGTTACCGTCACCGTTGACGCGCTGTGCTTCTGGCTTGTGTGGGATGCCGAAAAGGCGGTCTGCGAGGTGCAGGATTACGAAGAGGCGGTGATTCTCTCGTGCATGACCGCTCTTCGCGGCGCCGTCAGCGGCCACGACCTGTCGACCTTTCTTGAGCACAACGACATGATAGAGGACTGTATCTGCGCGACCGTCGACAAAAAGACCACCGACTGGGGCATCACCGTGCAGCATATCGAGATAACGGATATTCAGATTCCCGAACACCTGCAGGATTCGCTCAGCCGTGTCGCGCAGGCCGAGCGCGAGAAGAAGAGCCGCATACTTCTGGCTGAGGCCGAAATTGAAGTAGCGCACAAATTTGAACAGGCGGCAAAAATCTATTCCGCTAACAGTACGGCCCTTAATCTCAAAAATCTCTCTATACTCAACGAGGGGCTTAAGGCGGGCAATTCGATGATGCTGGTTCCCAACTCTATTACCGAAAAACTCGAAGGCAGGGATATTTTCGGACTGCAGGCGCTTAACGAGATACGCCGGCAGAAGGACGAAAAAGATCTCTCATCTGAAGGAGATTCAAAATGAGCGTAATCACGACAACCGATCTGAAGAAAGAATATTCACTCAACGGAATAGTAATAAAGGCCCTGCAGGGGGTGAGCCTCTCTTTTGAGGCGGGCGAATTCGCCGCGGTGGCGGGCCCTTCGGGAAGCGGGAAGTCCACCTTTCTGCATCTGGTCGGCTGCCTCGACACCCCCACCGCCGGCTCGGTTTTTATCGGCGGCACCGACGCCGCCGGGATGAAGCGCAACGATCTGGCACTGCTTCGAAGAAGCACAATCGGCTTTATCTTTCAGGCCTACAATCTGATCCCTGTGCTCTCGGCGATAGAGAATGTATCCTTTCCGCTGGTACTTCTCGGAAGTTCGCGCGCGCAGGCCAATGAGCGCGCGCTGCAGGTGCTCGATCAGGTCGGCCTCGGCGGAATGGAAAACCGCCGTCCGAAGGAGATGTCGGGCGGACAGCAGCAGCGAGTGGCGATAGCCCGCGCGCTGGTAAAGAGGCCGAAGCTTATTCTCGCGGACGAGCCCACGGCGAATCTCGATTCAACAACAAGCAGGGAGATTCTCGAACTGATGCTCAAATTGAACGAGCAGGAGAAGACCACATTCATCTTCTCGACACACGATCCCCTCGTCATGGAGTTCGCCCGCAGGCTTATCAGCCTCAGGGACGGCATGGTTGAAAAAGAGGTGCGCAGATGAAAATTGACGAAATCGGCATGGTCGCGGATATGGCCTTTCGCAATCTCACGCGCCACCGTGTAAAAACGATTATTACGACGAGTGCGATTGCAGTCAGCGTCGCCATCTATATCTTCGTGGATGCGTGGCTTCTGGGCATGAATATCGAGTCGCGCAGAAATATCATCGTCTACGAAATGGGCGCCGCGAAGATACAGTCGCCCGCCTATTTCAGCAGGAAAGACGATCTTCCCATGTACGAAAGTTTTTCAGAGTGGCAGGAGCTCTCTTCGGCTCTCGAGAAATCGGGCTACCGGAGCGCTCCGCGCTTCGTCTTCACGGGCACAATGTATTCTCGAACTGGCAGCGCGCCGCTGGTCATCAACGCGGTCGATGTGGCGAGAGAAAAAGAGCTTTTCAGGTATCCCGATTATATCGATGCGGGCTCATTTCCGGCGGAGGGCACGCGCGGCATCGCGATCGGGACCTTTGCCGCCGAAAAGCTTCACGTAGGAATCCCCCAGCGGCCCGACGGTGATGAGCTTGAGAATGAACTTGTCGCCGCCGCATCAGGCGACGGGGAGCGCGCCTTTATCCGCTCGCTCTATGTTCCCTACCGCAGTGTAAAAGAGAAGAAGCGGCTCTTCACGGTCGAAGAGGATTCCGCTCTTGCCGACAACCGGTATATTCTGCGCAGCGATATCTCTGAATCGGATATGCGGCGATTCTGGAATATTCTCGCAGGTGCCGGAAGAATGGACGTGCGCATTTCAACCACTATCGACATCAAGGCGCTGCCGGAGCGTATCGCGGGCGAAAAATTCACACACGACGTGCTGCCGTTATTTTCGGGTGATGACCGGGCTGCGCTGAGCGCCGCCTATACAAAAGATCCGCTGCTCGGCGACTATATCCTTACCGGCACTGACGAAAAGAGCAACGCCCGGGTTCTGGCCCTTCTTCTCGAAGCCGATTACAGCGGAGCCGTGCGTCACGTGAATCAATTGATCGACGCGGTTATCACCGGCGTGGTCAACTCGCCCAACCCCAAGACCAACGGCAATATCGCCTTTATTCCCATAGACTCACTGCAGGACGAGACCGGTCTGCTGCTTGACGGACGTGTTACCGAGCTTCTTATCAGATCGGCGAAGGCGAAAGATTCGCAGCTTCCCGGAAAATTCGAGTCGGTCGAATCAATCCTCTCTGCGCTCAGTAAGAGCTCATGCGCGCCGCGATTCAGCGGCTCGGCGGGGACGACAGTTCCGGAGCTGTCGATATTCAGCTGGCAGTCGTATTCTGCCGACTACTTCGCCGCCGCGGCGGGCGACAATATCAGCACGCGCGTCATGATTCTTTTTCTTTTCATACTCTCATTTATCGGGATCGCCAACACTATGCTCATGGCGATACTCGAGCGCACCAAAGAGATAGGCATGCTGCGCGCGCTGGGCATGACCGACGCGCAGCTTCTTCTCAGCTACATGATAGAGGCCTCTCTTGTCGGCGTGATCGGCAGCACGATCGGGGTGATTGTCGGGTGTCTGATAAATATTCCCATGGTCAATTACGGCATCGATTATTCGGCCGTTACCGAAGCGATGGACGGAAATATCGGCTACCGGATATCTTCATCCTTCAAATCGATGTGGAACGCCGGAACCATCGTCGCCACCTTCTTCGCCGCATCGCTGCTCTCCGGCTGCATGGCGGTCGTGCCCACTCTTCGTGCGCTGAAGATGCCGGTAACCGAAACGCTCCGGTTTGAATAAAGGGAGAATGAGTATGAATATTATTATACAAAAAAAAGGCGGATTCAACGCACTACTCACGATAGCCTGGCGCAATATATGGCGCAACAGACGCAGAACATCGCTGTGCATCGTCGCGGTGGGCATAGCCGTCTTCTTTATCATCTTCATGCAGTCATGGATCGAGGGGATGATGATCGGCATCGAAGATGTGGTGCGCACCTACGAAACGGGGGATGTCAGCGCGGTAAGCGCACGTTACGAGGCGGACCGCGAGTATTATCCGGTGCAGTTTCCCCTGGCTGAGGGCAGGGACGCGGGCGAAATTATCGATGAAATCGAAAAACTTCCGGGAGTCCGCGCGGCACTTTCGCGCACGACAGTCTACGCGAGCCTCTTTGACAGCACAGTGAAACACGCGATCGTCTGGGGGATCGACATCGAAAAAGAGACCCGTCTGAACAATTTCAATCTCACCGAAAGAAGCGACGGCATCATCGAAGGCCGCTACCCGCATAAGGACGCGAACGAGTGCGCTATAGGCTTCTCGATGGCGAAGAAGGCCGGATTCAAAGTCGGCGACTCGATTGCGCTCAAGATGGTATCAGCCCAGTTCTCGGACAAATACTGGAACCCTGTCGTCACGGGGATCTTCGAATTCGATTACCAGAAATACGATGAGGACTCGATAATCGTTCCCGCCGAACGCCTTCAGCGCATTCTGGGTCTCGGCGGCGCGGCCCAGCAGATTGTCGTCTTTGCCGACGACCACCGCGATGCCGGGCGGATCAGAAATCAGATGGCCGAAATGCTCGGCAAAGATACGGTCGTCAGAGAGTGGAGCGAGAACTACTGGGTCGCGATGATGCGCTCGATGAGCGGGATGTACCTTATTATTTTTCTGGTCTTTCAGGTTGTGGCGAGCTTTCTGATCATCAACACCATGCTCATGGTCATTCACGAGCGCATCAAAGAGATCGGCATGATGGGCGCGCTGGGCATGACGCGCTTTGAGATTGTGACGGTCTTTTTCCTCGAAGCCTTTCTTCTCGCCACACTCGGCGCGGCGGCGGGCGCGATCGTCGGTGCCGCAAGTGCGTGGGCCGGTTCCCAGTTTCCGATAGACATGACCGTCATGACCGGCGGCGGCATGAAAGATTTTCCGATATCGGGTACGCTCTATCTCTCGTTCTCTATACCGCTTATACTCAAGGGCTTTCTTTTCGGCGTCGCGGTTTCGGCATTATGCACGCTGGTGCCGTCGATGAAGAGCGCCTTTATCGAACCCGTCGAAGCGCTTCGACGTTGACTGCAATCATAAAAAATAACGGGGGGGACACCGCCAATGAAATTTTTAAACACAAAACAATCCGTCACTTTCGCGGCACTTCTTGTTTCAATTTCGCTTTTCGCACAGGGCACCGAACCCGCCGCGAAATCGATTCTTGAAAGGGTCGACGACAACGAGATATACAAAAGCATCACCTATGACGGCGAGATGACCATCGAATACCAGGGCAAGCGCTTTGTGAAGAAGTTCACCGCCGCGGGACGCGAAAACAAAGACAGCTTCGTCGAGTTCACCAACAGCGAAGACCGGGGAACGAAGTACTTAAAAAAAGAGGGGAGACTCTACGTCTACTCGCCCGACACCGAGCAGGTGATGCTGATCTCGGGACACATGCTCAAAGAGTCCATGATGGGTTCTGACATGAGTTATGAGGACACGATCGAAAACGATAAGCTCTCGGTGCGATATATTCCCGTCATCGCAAAGAGCGAGGCGCTCAACGGCAGAGAGGCGTGGGTGCTTGATCTGAGTGCTGTCAAAAAAACCGAAAGCTATCCGAAGCAGCGTCTCTGGGTTGCCAAGGACAACTATGACGTGCTGCGTAACGAGCAGTTCGCGCTCTCTGGCGCGAAGCTCAAAGAGTACACGCTGATCCGCTCTGAAAAGATCGGCGGCAGAAGTTTCCCCGTCGAAACCGAAGTGAAGGATATGCTTCGCAAGGGCAGCCGCACCGTTTTCGTCATGAGCAACGTCGTGCTCGACGCGCCGGTCGCCGATTCAGTTTTCAGCATGAGGAACCTTGAGAAATGATGCGCCCGCTTTATACAATTTTTATTGCCATGGCCGCGCTGCTGTCGGCCGCTCTTCCGCTTAGGGCCGGCGCGCCCGTTTTTTCGGGTATAGTCGAATCCAATGCAGGTGAGGCCAGCGGCGCAGCCGACGGGTTCACGTGGAGAGCGGAACAGTTCGCGAATCTCCGCATGAAGGCCGATGCGGGTGATCGGGCGAAGATTTACGCCGCATTCAACGCCAGCGCGGTATCCGGGAAAGAAAAGGAGCTTGCCGCCCGGACAGAACTCGAGCGGCTCTACATCAGCATCAACGGCGAAAGTGTCGACGTTGACGCCGGCTACATGCGCATGGCCTTCGGCTACGGCCAGGCGTTCAGGCCCTCGGATTTTCTTAACCCCCCCAACCCCCTCTACCCGGAGGCCCGGCAGAAGGGGGCTCTGGGCGCCATCGCCGCGCTCTATCCCGACGAGCAGACCAAGCTGCAGCTTTTCGGGGCTGACCGCACAGACCCCTACGTGCAGTACCGCGGATATTCGCGTCCGCTCGCCGGGGCATCGGGCGAGCTTCACCGCAGTGAATTCAGCGCCCAGGCGCTTTACGCAGTTCAGACCCCCGTCGAGCGCGGCTCATCGGATGCGGTCAACTACCTGGGCGCCTCACTCAAATTTGACGCAGTCGCGGGATTCGCGCTCGACTCTCTGTATACCTACGACAGCGCCAAATCGCCGTCGACAGAGGGACTGCAGTTCGCCTTCGGCGCGGACTACTCGCTGCTGAAGGGCGATCTGTATCTGCTCGGACAGTATTTTTATAACGGGGATGGAAGTCTTGACGGTGACGAAGAGATCTCGGATCTGTACGGAAGCGAGCGCTGGAACAGGCTCAAATTGGAGCAGCGCGTTCCGCTAGAGGGCTTCTCCGATTACTACAGAAAGCACTACCTCTACTTTTCTGCACTCTACGCATTTGACGATTTTACAAGAGTCACCGGGTCGATCCTCTGCGCACCTGAGGACGGCTCATTCGTACCGGCGCTGCTCACGGAATACGAGCCGTTTCAGGGGCTGACCGTTTCGCTCACGGGAAGGTTTCCCCTCGATCAGTACGCCTTCGGCGGGGGCGAGCGCGGCGAACTCGGCGCCGATCACTGCGGTTATTCCTCGTCGCTTCTGGGGTCAGTCAAATTAAAATTCTGATCGGCGGGAACGCCGTTTAGAATTTCCGCGAATGCAGCGTGCCGGCCTTTACAGTATTCCCCCCTTACGACGGATCATGCGCCCCTGCGCTGTTTCGCGCTCAGAAAAGCGCCGCCGCACACGGCCAGAAACACCGCAAGCACACCGCACCAGAAAAGCGGCAGAAGCGCCATACCGCCTTTTTTAAAGACCGCGCCCGACACCGAGGGAAAGATCGCGGCGCTCAAGGTGCCGAAGAAGAGAAAAAGCCCGCTCACCGTACCGCTCATACCCGGAAGCGCCCTGTCAAACGAGACAAGAAGCGTCGGGAAAATACATGCGAGAAGCAATCCCGCAAGCGCGATATAGACAAGAAGAGCGAAGAGATTCATGCCGAAGAGCGCCCACACGATCGAAAGAAGAATCGCCGCGGCACTCACCGTGATGACGTATCTGCCGTCGCCGAGCTTTGAAACCACCGGACCGCCCGCCAGCCGCCCCAGCGAAAAGGTGATCCAGAAGAGCGAAACCGCGAACCCGGGCCGGATCGAAGTGGAGGCACTCTCGAGTGAATCCCAGTAAATGGGCAGCCATCCGTAGACCGTCGTCTCGGCGCCGACGTAGAGGGCCGATGCCAGAAGAAACAGGGCGACTGTCAGAAACGTTCTTGGGTTCAGCGCGGCCTTTGCGGTCTCGGGCAGCGCCGCGGCGAAATTGTCGGTTCTGAAAAGAAGAATCGAGCAGATGAGCGGCACCGGCAGAAAGAATATAAAGACCCCGTTCCACAGGGGAACGGCCATAGTAATCGCTTCAATCAGAATCGGGCTGATAATCGCCCCCAGACCGAAGAAGAAATGAAACAGGCTCGTGCTCTGCGCCTTCGTCGCGGGATACGCGATTGTCACATAGTCAAGACACATGGCGTTGAATCCCGATTCGTAAAAACCGAGTCCCGCGCCGGCGATGAGAAAAGAGATGAGCAGAAGAAGATACGAATTGGCGGCTATTCCGATACCGAAGCCCAGGGCGATAAGCAGCGCACCGATATGCAGAAAACGCTTCTTTCCGATGATCTCTGATATCAGCATGCCGACAAATATCCCCCCGGCACACCCCCAGAACTGAACAGCAAGAAGAGTCGCCTTCTGCGTTACATCGAGCGAAAGTGCCGCAGAGGCCTTCTGCACCATCACCCCCGGATAACCTATCAAAAGCCCCATCACTATGAAGCCCGCCGCAATAGCTGTACTGTTTTTATTGATCATTTACATCCCCCGTTACGATATTGCTCTTTGTTTACTGTGTATTACAAAAAATGATTGTAAAAACAATGCACAATAATGAACTATAATGCAATAAGTCAAACATTTTTGTTAACAAAAGCGCATAACAATGAACAAAAATGAAGGAGCCGGTATGTTTCTCGAAGAGCGCCACTCTCAAATCATGGACCTGCTGCATGAAAAAAAGCGGATCGAAGTCGCCGAACTGACCGAAATCTTCGGCGTATCCGTTGACACAATACGCCGCGACCTGCGGATACTCGAAGCGCAGAATCAGCTCGAGCGCACCTACGGCGGGGCGCTGCTTCCCGAGCAGAGCGGCCACTTCGAGACGATGGAACAGCGCGTGGCCAAGGCAACCCCCGAAAAGGAGGCCATCGGCCGGGCCGCCGCCGCCTTTATCAGCGACGGCGACTCGCTGTTTTTTGAGAGCTCTTCGACTGTGCAGAATATGATTCATCACCTGACGGGCAGGCGCGATCTGAAGATCTACACCAACTGTCTGCGCAGCGCGAACCTGGTTATGCGCGCCCGCCTTGATGCGTCACTTTTCATGATAGGGGGGATAGTCGATCAGAAAATGGAGAACACCTGCAGCACCGACACTCTTGAGCAGCTGCGCCGCATTCACGTGGACAAGATTTTTACCGGGGCATGCTCGATTCACTCAGAGTGGGGTCTGTCAACGCCCATGATGTGGGAAGCCCCTCTGCTGCAGGCGATCTTTGACGCGGGACGGGAACACTACGTTCTCGTCGACAGCAGCAAATTCGAAAAGAAGAATCTCGTTCTGGTCTCGCCTCTCTTAAGGGGGATGACGATAATTACCGATAATCTGCTGGCTGCGCCGCTGCGGGAAAAATACGGAAAACTCGAAGATTCGGGTGTGCGGCTGATCGTTGCGGAATAAAAGGGGGAAGCCTTTTTCAGGCGAACATGTTTCGCAGCGGAAACAGCGCCGCGCCTTTAAGGCCGGCATCGCCCCCGAGATTCGAGAAGGATATCTGGAGCTCATTTTTCTTGTAAAAGCGCGACCCTGAGGCCACTATGTCGATGATCAGCGGAAGCAGCGTCTCTCCGAAGCGGGCTATCGACCCCCCGATGATAATCGCGCCGGGGTCAAAGATCAGAAGAAGATTGCCGACCCCCGCCGCAATATACCCCGCATACTCGATGATACTCTCCCTCACCGCCGAATCATTCCGGCTTCTGGCGAAGACATCTTCAAGGCTCTCGAAGACTATCCCCCTCTCTCTGAGCACCTGCAGCAGCGCCCTCTCGGATGCGTACTGCTCCCAGCAGCCGATGCGCCCGCACTGACAGGGGCGCCCCTTAAGATCTATCGAGAGATGGCCGATCTCGCCAGCGCGATGGTGGGTGCCGTTGACGAGTTTGTTCTTTATGATCAGCGCCCCGCCGATCCCCTCGGTGATGGAGATGTAGCAGAGAGAATCTTCGATTTCGCTGTCGTCAAACTCGGCGAAGGCGGCGCACTTGGCCTCGTTCTCGATAAATACGGGAAAGGGAAAGGCCTTTTTAAGAGAAGAGAGATCTATCTGTGAAAGCCCCATATTGGGTGCGTTGATCAGAACCCACCGCTCGACATCCACAACACCGGGAAGGCTGATACCGATGCCGAGGATTCTCCTGTCCGCATGTTTCTCACAGAAGGCTTTTGCGATACGTATGCACTCGCCGCAGAGATTCCCGGTATCCAGCGCAGGCACATACTCTTCATCTGTGACAGCGAGGTCAAGATTCAGCAGCGCGATGCGGGCATGTTTCTCTTTCAGTTCAACCCCGATAGTAAAGGCCGCATCGGGTGAAAATTCGACTATCTGGGCCTTGCGCCCGCCGGTGCTGTCATCAAACCCTGATTCGCTTACAAATCCCTCAGCCTGCAGCGCCCGCACATTGCTCGTTATGGTCGTTATACTCAAATCAAGCTCGCGCGTGAGGTCAAGCTTGGTAATCTTTCTATTCTTGCGAATACAATTATATATTTTCCGGCGATTGTTGTTTTTTACAATTTTCTGGTATACGCCTTCGATCTCAATCATTGTACGTCCAACCCGTATCTGAATAAGGGGACACCGATATATCGGCTTTACACGAACTCACACAGCCTGTCCGCACCCCCGCCCCATTACATCGCATCCGGTCTATTTGCTGTAAAGACTAATTTTATTCTTTTTAAAACCATTATAAGAATCAGAAATATGTACTGAGCTTAACCGACAAAGAGGACTCTTCGCGCACCATCTCCCTTGAAACATCAGCGGAAAGGGCAAATGAAGAGCCGAAGGGGATGAGAAAGCCGCCTGTTGCCGGACAAATGAACACTTTTTCGCGTGGATAATACGCGGGAAGTACACCAAAAGAAATCCTGGCACTCTTATTAATCCTGAAGACAAAACCGGTGTCGAAACTCAGGGGAATAGTCAGATCATCATCTATTTTTAAAGCGGCTCCCGGCAGGGAGTACATGACAAAATCGCGGCTGCCGAAGGCTATCCCCGCACCGCCGGAGAGCGCGAATCCAAGCCCCGCATCGACAGGCGGATCACGCCATACCCCCGTGGATAATCGCCATGAAAGGGGCGCCTGCAGCCGGTTGATGCGGTTCACCGACGCAATTCTGACGAGCGTGATCTCTTCGAGCGAGGGCTTGCGCTTACCAGCCGGATCATACACTTTCATTGATGCTGACGGAGCGACCAGCTCGCTGGCGGGGGCGAATCCGAAGAGGGGATCTTCGGCATCATGATAGGCTATCCGCGCCGAGATAAGCGCATATGATCGTCCGTACTCATACCCGCCCCCCAGCTGAGCGCGCAGTGACCGATGCGAAAGCAGCGGATCCTCGCCTGCCGGTTTCACCGGCAGCGATACCGCAGGGACCCGGCTGCGCACGCGTGCTATCGCAACGGCTCTCTCATCGACCGCGCGCAGCTCCTGCGGCGTTGCACTGCGGGGATACTCTCTGCACAGCATGTACTCCATCGCGAAGTCGAGGATCTGTGACCTCTCTTCGACGCTGAACTCACCGGAGTCTGCCAGCGCGGCTGCACCGGCGGGATTTTCGCTTATTCTGACACCGGCGTCGATCTGCCGCGGGCTCAGGCGCGAGGCCCATCCTTCGACAACGGCCGACGACGAGGGCCTGTACGAAGAGGATTCAAT
>Ga0209467_1001659_pt1 | contig 18395 bp, 15 predicted proteins | sample Higcelwee11metaG_FD_187175 | JGI IMG/M metagenome (GOLD analysis project Ga0209467, IMG submission 187175) | Freshwater pond sediment microbial communities from the University of Edinburgh, under environmental carbon perturbations - High... | ecosystem: Environmental > Aquatic > Freshwater >...
ATGGGAACTGAATCAGACCCCTGAAATATCTAAAACTGATTGCACCTGCAAAAACTGTCACCAATAGCCACAGAATATGAAACTAACCCGTTGTGTCATTCCGATCGTGTTGTCAACAGTGTTGGTATTAAGTTCCTGCATCTCAAGAAAGAAACTTACGTATCTTCAGTTTTCGAACAATGCCAGTGGTTTTGATTTGCCGGTCCATGATGTCAGGACAATGGTGACTCCGGCTGTCTATAAAGTAATGTCGTATGATAATCTTTATATCAGGGTAATAACTCCTGATCCACAATGGTCGGCTATTTTTAACACAATGCCTGTTGGCGCGGGAGGAGCTGTGACGGAGGAGAGCGCTGCTTTATTCGGCTATATTGTTGATGCCGGAGGAGATATTGAAATCCCATTTGTTGGTAAAATCAAAGTAGTGGATAAAACCTTAGCTGAAATTAAAGTTGATTTGGACTCTATTTTTAAAAATTACGTTATGGATGCGGCTATCACAGTGAGGCTGGTTAATAATTATGTCAGTGTAATTGGAGAGGTTACTGCGCCAGGGAGATATCGCCTAACCAAGGACCGTGTAAACATCTTCGAAGTGCTTTCTTTGGCCAGCGATCTAACAGCGTATAGTAACCGTCAGAAAGTTCAACTGATAAGACCATCATCGTATGGACCGGTTGTCAAGGAGTTTTCACTTACTGACAGAAGCATACTCTCATCGGAGTTTTACTATTTGATGCCTAATGATATTATTTATGCCATGCCAATACGAGGAAGATCGTTTCAGCTAAACTCATCGGTCTGGACACTCTTCTTAACAACTATTACATCCGCCTTTGGCATTATAGCACTAGTAAGAACGCTTTAGTATTTCAATTATAATTAATCCCCTTCAGTCTGATCTATAATTCCTAAAAGCAGGTTGAAGATTAGAGTTAAAATTCTGAATTTTGTAATAGTAAATGACTGCGGAGATGGCAAAAATGATGAAGACTGCCGAAAATCTGAACAAGGAAAACCAGGATCAGAAAACTCATAATTCTAACGGACTCGATCTGGTCGTTATCTTTCCTTTAGTTCTAAAGTACTGGTATTGGTTTGTACTAAGTATAATAATAGCGTTGTTTGGTTCTTTTATGTATGTCAGACATACAATGCCGATATATAGGACAACAGCGACCATTCTGATTAATGAAACCGAGGCCAGACCTGTTATTGATAATTCTGAAATTTTGCAAGGCCTTGGCCTCCCCGGAGGCTTGAGAAACCTGCAAAATCAAATAATGATAATAAAGTCGAGAGATCTTACTGAAAAGACCTTGGCAGATTTGGATTTTGAGGTCGAATATTACTCACGTACATTTAGAAATAAGTTGCCTTTATATCCGGAGGAGCCAATAAAGGTTTTAGTTAACGATGAGAGTACATTCCCAAGGGATACAGAGTTCTCATTGGCCTTCCTTGGCAATAATGAGTTCAATATCGAAGCTAGTATCGGTAATTTCCAATTAAATAAAAAGGCCTCATATGGAGATACCATTATGCTTCCACGCGGAAGTTTTCAGATTGAGAGCTGGAATGAGAAATGGATTCAGAATAATGACAAGATATACTTCATTATACATAGTACCAGGAGGTTAGTTAATGACTATTATAAAAGAATTGAGGTTGAACAGGTGTCAAGGGAAGGTTCAGTTTTGCGCATCAGTATTGAGGGGACGAATCGGTTTAAAGATGTTGACTTCCTGAATAAGCATATAGAAGGTTTCCAGGCTATCTCACTTAGCAAGAAGAATACGGAAGCTGAAAGGAGAATACGATTTATTGATGGTCAACTTGTTGGAATTTCTGATTCACTGTCAGTGACAGAAAACAGGCTTCAGCAATTTCGATCCTCAAACAGGGTAATGGACCTTTCCGCTCAGGGTCAGTCTCTTATCGGACAAGTGACTCTTCTTGAGAATGAGAGGGCCAGGCTTAATCTTGAGGCAAACTATTATGATTATCTTTTTGATTACCTGTCCAAGGATGCCTCAGGGGAGGCCCCTATCATTCCTATCACTATGGGCATTACTGACCCTGGTCTTACGAGAATAGTTGAGGAGCTGGCAGAGTTGCAGGGTCAGCTGGCTGCAAAAGGCGCCGGTGGATTGAATCCTTTACAGAGAAATCTGGAACAGAGGGTTCGTACAGTAAAGAATTCTTTACAGGAAACACTCAATGGTTTGAGAAGAGCTAACAGCCTGGCAAGATCCGAGAATCAGGAACAGATAAACAGGACAAATTCACAGGCATCATCCCTGCCGGTCACAGAGAGGTTACTACTTGGTATAGAAAGGAAGTTCGAGCTTAACAATGAGATTTATACATTTCTGCTTGAAACCCGCGCCGGTCAGGAAATGCAAAGGGCATCCAACAGAGCCGACAGCGAAGTAATTGACCCTGCGGATGCACGGTTCAGTACTATGGTTTCACCACAACAGGCAATGGCAAACCTTATTGCCATATTTGCTGGGTTTATAATACCGCTGTTACTAGTACTTCTAAGACATTTCACCAATAATAAGCTAAATGAGGATGATATTCGCGGACTGACAAATATGCCTGTGGTTGGTAATATTCCCCATAGCGGGAGGACCACTAATACCGCAGTGTTTGACGACCCCAATTCTTCAATAGCCGAATCATTCCGTTTGTTGAGATCAAAGATGCAGTTCTTTACTAAAGAAGCCAAGTCTCCGGTTATTATGATAACTTCTACAATGCCTGGAGACGGGAAAACATTTACTGCAATAAATTTAGCATCAGCCTATAGCTTATTGGGTCTAAGAACAGTTCTGGTAGGATTTGATTTACGAAAACCAAAAATCTATCAGGATTTTAACCTGAGCAATGAAAAGGGTATTTCTACATGGCTGATTGGTAAAGACAATATTAAAGAAATTGTGCAGGACACTGAGTATAAAAATTTATCTGTAATATCGGCCGGGCCCGTACCTCCAAACCCCTCAGAATTGACAGCATTGCCAAAAACAGATGAATTATTCAGACTACTTAAAGAAAGTTACGATTATATCATTGTTGACACTTCACCGATAGGAGTTGTATCTGATACATATCACCTGGCTGCACTTGCCGACACATGTATTATGGTAGTCAGGCCCGGTCAGACGTTCAGGGTCATGTTTGAGAATACAATGCATGAGATTGAAATCAGCGGGATAAAGGATATGAGCCTTGTCATTAACGATGTACACTCTTACAGCAAACAATATGGTTACGGTGAAAAATACGGATATACAACCGAGAATAAGCAATCAAAAAGAGGCATATTTAAGAAAAGACAGGCAAAGCATCAAAAATAACCTGTAAGCTATGGTGAATGATCAATGATGATACATTGACTGCTTGACAGTGAGTGAGACAAAAAACCCATCGGATGCGTGTTGTTTGAAATGACGGACGGCAGGTACAACTTAATTATTTCTAAGGACACACCAGATAACCATTGAGGTTGAAAGGTCTTACATATAGCCAGAGTAATACTCATCAGGCTCTCTGGGTTGGAGTAGGGAGCTTTAGTTCTTTTGCTATTTCGCTGGTTAGTGCGGCAATCCTCTCGAGATATTTTAGCAAGGCGGAATACGGTACCTATAAGCAGATAATATATGTTTATGATACCCTCCTCATAATATTTGCAGCAGGCTTTCCCAGGGTCTTTAACTATTTCTTGCCTCGCTTTTCCCTGGCCCAGGGTAAAGAGATAGTCTTCAAAATTACGAATGTCTTATTTCTGGCCGGGCTGTGTTTTTCCGTTTTCCTGTTCGTTTTCTCCGGTGCAATTGCAGATATACTCAGAAACCCTGAGCTCTCACGAGGATTGAAACTTTTTTCCCCTGTGCCTCTTTTGATGCTTCCTACACTAGGAATTGAAGGCATATTTTCAACCTACAAAAAGTCAGTTTATATAGCCATATATAATACTTTGACACGGGCCCTGATGTTAGTCTTTATTGTTGTCCCGGTCATGGTGTTCTCAGGCGGTTACATAACCGCAATCTATGGATGGATTGGAGTCTCAGTTATTATATTAATCATAGCTTACTTTTTTAAAGGCATTCCCTTCAAGGGTGTCAGGCAAGAAAAATCAGGACTGGGATTTAAGGAGATACTGGCATATAGCATCCCACTTTTGTCGGCTACAATTGCAGGAACTATATACCGGGCGGCAAATCAGTTTTACATAAGCAGATATTTTGGAGCCGAAGTATTTGCTGAATTCAGCAATGGATTTATAGAAATTCCATTCGTTCAAATGATTACAGGAGCGACAGCGACTGTACTGATGCCGGTCTTCTCAAAGATAATTCATGAAAAGACTGATATCTCACAAATTACTGATCTTTGGCGCAGTGCTCTAAGAAAATCTGCAATAATAATTTATCCTCTTGTCATATATTTTCTTTTTTACGCCGAGGAATTAGTTACTATTGTATATTCAGGAGCTTATGCAGCCTCATCAAGGTATTTCTCCGTTGCAATGATTCTTAACTTTTTTAATATAATTGTATTTGCCCCGCTGTTGCTTTCTTTGGGGAAGGTAAAATTTTACGCGAGACTTCATTATGGACTGGCAATTGCAACGTGGGTGGTTGGATATCTTGTTATCCTGGTCTTTAACACACCAATCTCAGTAGCAATTAGTTTTGTTGTTATAGCAATTGGTGGAATACTTATATCACTTGGATATTCGGCAAAAAAGCTAGGTGTTACATTCTTCAGCCTTTTCCCGGTTGGGAAGCTCGCAATCATAGGTATGCATTCTTTCATTGCTCTTTTCCTGGTCAATCTGTTAGTTGGAAAAGTTTTATCTGGGTTCAATAACATATTGCTGATAACAACAGCAGGCATTGGTTACCTGGCTATATTATTAGTTTCCGGTAGGTGGTTTAAAATAGATTACATAGAGATAATAAGGCCCCTATTTAAAGTGAATCAATAATAGCAGATGACGAAGAAAAAGAAGATACTGATTGTCTGCCGCGGGTTTTTTCCACAAATCTCTCCGAGGTCTTTCAGGGCCACTGAGCTGGCAAAGGAATTTGCACGAAAGGAGCATGACGTGACAGTCTACCTACCCACGGATGGGAGGGATTATTCATCATTCGAGAGAGAGAATAATCTGAAAATCAAGAACCTTGGAACACTAAAATGGGGAAAGATAGAGCCGAAAGGAGGCAAACTGGGGAAATTATTCCTGCGAATGATTCAGAGAGGATTGCTACTTTTATTTGAATATCCTGACATCGAGTTGATGTTCAAAGTCTCCAGAGCGCTTAAGAAAGAGAAAGGATATGATCTCCTTATCTCAGTTGCGGTTCCTTTTCCTATACATTGGGGGGTTGCCAAAGCAAGGACAAAATTAAATGAAATAGCGGATACATGGATAGCTGACTGCGGCGATCCTTATATGGGAGATACAGCTGATTCTTTCCGCAAGTTATTTTATTTCAAGTATGTTGAGAAATGGTTTTGTCGAAAGGCTGATTATATTACGGTGCCGTTTGATGGTGCCTCGTCAGCTTATTATCCTGAATTCAGAAAAAAAATAAAGGTAATCCCTCAGGGATTTAATCTTGATAACCAGAACCTCCCCAAGTTCGAAAAAAAATTTGGTTATCCGATATTCGCTTATGCAGGAGCGTTCATTCAGGGTAAACGCGACCCTGGTATGCTTCTTGACTTCCTCTCTACATGCAACAGGACATTCAAATTTATTATTTATACTCATCAGCGATCTTTTCTCTTGCCCTATAAACCGACTTTAGGGGATAAGCTTGAAATCCGGGAAAGGATACCACGCGATGAGTTGCTGACAGTACTTTCGGGTGCAGACTTTTTAATAAACCTGGATAATAATATTCAGACCCAGCTGCCAAGTAAACTGATTGATTATGCCATTACAGGAAGACCTGTTCTCAATATTGAATCAGGGACCGATTTTGCAGCTCTTCTTAAGTTTATGGATGGCAATTATAGCGGGAAGATGGATCTGGGCTCGCTGGCAAAGTATGATATCAGGGTGGTTGCACAAGACTTCTTAAGGTTACATCATATTCCTTAAAATTGAACCGACTAAAGCTTGACAGATTGTATTGGAATTCCAGAGAGCTGAGAGAAGAGCTATATTATTATTTTAGCTTTCTTATCTGGCCTTTCGGGACAACTCTGGCTGGATTAAAGAATTGGGACAAATCATTTTCCAGAAATGTTTTCTGGTTGTTTTGTGTCTTTTTTGGTTTTACATTCGTTATTGCAGAGGCAGGAGGAGCTGATTCTGATAGGTATGCAACTTGGCTGATTGAGTATGCTCACTCTGACATGAATCTGAGGGAGCTCTGGAGTTCGTTTTATTCTGAAAGCTCCGGGTATGTAGATATTCTTCAACCTTTGATAACCTTCCTGGTATCACGGGTTACCGATAATCCTACAATACTTTTTACTTTATTCGGATTGATTTTCGGATATTTCTATTCCAGAAACATATGGTATATTTTGGATAGGATGGAGAGTAGAATTGCACCTGCTATCTTCATTTATATCCTAACCTTCGCATTATTAAACCCGATATGGAATATAAATGGATTCAGAATGTGGACCGCCGCACAGATATTTCTGTATGGTGCTCTTCGCTTTTTGTTGGAAGGGAAAAATAAAGGCCTCATCTGGGCTTTTGCATCAGTATTCGTACATTTCTCGTTTATGTTTCCGGTCGCTGCCTTAATCATATTTTATTTCCTTAAAAACAAGATTAATTTCTATCTGGGTTTTTTTATTGTAACCTCGTTTATCAAAGAACTTGATTTGGGAATTATCAGAGATTCATTGTCCTTCCTTCCTGGTTTTCTTCAACCGAGGGTTTCCGGCTATACAAATCTTGATTACGCTGAATTCAGAGTGGACCGTATTCAATTAGACAATTGGTATGTACAATTCTCTGTGGTTGGTATTAAGTGGGCTGTTTATGCTATGGCCCTTTCGATATACTTCTTCTTTATAAAATATATTAAGCAAAGGCAGGAGTTATTAAATTTGTTCAGTTTCTCACTTTTAATCTACAGTTTTGCTAATATTTTCAGCCTGGTGCCCTCAGGAGGAAGAATGATAATAGTGGCAAATACTTTTATGTTTTCTTTCTTCGTCATATTCTTTTCAAGATATCATGAGAATAGAAACTTAACGGTATTGAAAACTCTTACGATCCCCTTGCTCTTACTGTTTTGTATTGTCAGTTTGAGAACAGGGATGGACTATTATGGATTAATGACAATTATTGGAAACCCTTTATTGGCAGTGATTTATGCCGAAGCGGTTCCATTAATAGAACAAATTAAGGAATTCTTGTAGCCGCGATCAAATAACGTTCATAAGTGTTGATGAGAATCAGAATAAAGATCGGAAGCAAATGCCAGGAATAAATCTGTCACGAATTTTAGCAAATGTGCGTGGCTGGCATACTCATCGGAAAATCATCGTTTTTGAATCTGATGACTGGGGTAGTATCCGGATGCCTGACAGAGCAACCTATGATGTCCTCCTGTCCAAAGGGGTCAGGGTTGACAAATGTCCCTATAACAGGTATGATTGCCTGGCCAGTGAGGAAGACCTGACTTCGCTGTTTGAGGTATTAAGATCTTACAGGGATTACTTTGGAAATCATCCTGCAATAACAGCCAATTGTGTTGTAGTCAATCCTGATTTTGAAAAAATACGGAACTCGGACTTCAAAGAGTACCATTATGAGTTGTTTACCGATACTCTTAATAGATATCCAAATCATTTGAAATCATTCCGATTATGGAATGAAGGAATAAGCCAGAACATCTTCCATCCCGAATTTCATGGCAGGGAACACCTGCATGTCGCTAGGTGGATGCAGGCATTGAAACAGAATCTGCCTGAAACCCGTCTAGCTTTTGATCTTCACCTGTTTGGCCTGAGTACATTTATTTCTAAAGAAAACCGGAGAAGCTATCTGGCAGCATGTGATGTAAATACTTCTGAAGGCCTTGATCAGGTAAAAAATATACTTACTGATGGGCTATCGATTTTCCGTAAACTATTTGGACACCCTGCGAATGCATTTATCGCACCTAATTATATTTGGCCTTCACAGATCGAAGAATACCTTTCAGACCAGAATGTCAGATTTTTGAAAGGAGGAATTATTCAAAGTTCTCCTGTTCTGAACTCATCAAAGAACAAGATAATACGACACTATACAGGACAGATTAACGCATATAATCAGGTTCATTTAGAGCGAAACTGTGAGTTCGAACCAAGTCTTAATCCCGGAAAGGATTCAGTGATTAAATGTCTTTCAGAAATCAATACTTCATTCAGGTGGAACAAGCCGGCAATTATTACGGTGCACCGGGTGAATTTTATAGGTGCTATTGTTAAGCAAAACAGAGAGGAGAACCTAAGACAATTCAGGGAGTTATTACGTCGAATCTTAATTAGCTGGCCCGAGGTGGAGTTTATGACTTCATCTGATTTAGGGGACCTGATTGTCGGCAAAAGTGAAAGGAATTAATGAACAAGAGAGCAACTATTTTGGTTACAGGTGATTTTTGCCCTGTTAATAGAACGGGAAAAATGATCCTCAATAACAAGGGAGATGAACTGCTTAATGATTTTCTCAACATTGTCCGTGAGTCAGGTTTGGCAATTACAAATCTCGAATGCCCTTTAACCGACGATGGACCAGGTATAGAAAAAGTGGGTCCGTTGTTAAGGGCACCGGCAAATACGGCAAGAACGTTGTCAGATTGGGGTTTTAAATTGGTGACTCTGGCCAATAATCACATCATGGATTATAAGTCTGACGGGCTTGCCTCTACCATTAACGCATGTAAAGAAAATGGCATAGCTCACGTGGGAGCCGGTGCAACCAACACTGACGCCAAAATGGTATATTATAACAAAATAGGAGATCAAAGGGTAGCAGTATTAAATTTTGCGGAGAATGAATTTTCAACCACACACGGGAAATCTCCCGGCGCGAACCCGTTAGAAGCTGCCGTAAACTACCGTGACATTGTCAAGGCAAAGGAGTTGTCGGATTTTGTGCTTGTAATCGTCCACGGCGGTAATGAGATGTATAACCTGCCGAGCTTAAGAACAAAGAACACTTTACGCTTTTTTGCAGAAGCAGGAGCGGACGCTGTAATTCAGCACCATGCCCATTGCTACAGCGGGTATGAGCTATACAAAGGCGTACCTATCTTCTATGGTCTCGGCAATTTTATTTTTGATAAACCTCACATATTCAATTCGCCTTGGAATACTGGTTATGCAGTTGAGCTAACATTAGAACCACAATTTACATTTAAGATAATTCCTTATGAACAAAGCAACGGGAATGCAGGAGTTAGATTATTAAATAATGCTGAAAAGGAGAATTTCTTTCAAAATGTCAACAGACTCAATAATATAATAGGAAATGACGATCATTTATGCGAAGAGTTTGAGAAATACTGCACAAGGGTAAAAAGAATGTATGATTCATTTTTAGAGCCACACTCCATCCGGTTATTTCACTTCCTTCGGAATCGTAACCTTCTACCTTCATTTCTTTCAAGGCAGAAGAAAACATTGTACCTAAATTTATTCCGGTGTGAATCTCATAGGGAGGTTGTCATAAATATTTTAAAGCGTCATGAGCATGTGTAAGCATCATTTCAAAGAGGAATATAATCACTTTTATTTATAAAAAGTAATCAATTGCGACTTCCATGAAAATTGCCATACATTCATCCAAGATATCTTTTAGTGAAAGATGGATCGATTATTGTAATGAAAAACAAATTCCTTACAAGATTGTAAACTGTTATAGTTCAGATATTATCCGGCAGTTAGAGGACTGTGATGCTCTAATGTGGCATTTTTATCAGGCCAACCCCCGGGATTATATGTTTGCAAAGCAGCTGATCTATTCTGTTCAGGCTTCTGGTAAAAAGGTTTTCCCTGACTTCAATACATGCTGGCACTTTGATGACAAGGTTGGACAGAAATACTTGTTGGAAGCAATGGGGGCTCCTCTTGTTCCATCATACGTATTCTATTCAAAAACTGAAGCCCTGCAATGGGCGAGAAATACTACTTACCCGAAAGTTTTCAAACTCAGGGGCGGAGCTGGTTCAGCAAATGTTCGTTTGGTCAAAAGTAGAAGGCAGGCATTCAAATTAATAAGAAAGGCCTTTGCCTCAGGATTTCGACGTTATGACCCGTGGGGTGGTATGAAAGAGCGCTGGAGAAAGTATAAGTTGGGGAAATCAAACTTTGGTGATTTGGCCGAAGGTCTTGGCCGCTTTCTAATTAAGACTGATTTTGAAAAGATAGTAGGCAAGGACAAAGGCTATGTTTACTTCCAGGATTTTATTGAGGGTAACTCTTTTGATATTAGAGTAAAAATTGCAGCTGATAAATGTTGGGTATACAAGCGATTAAACAGAGACAATGACTTTAGGGCATCAGCGAGCGATTCACAGGTCTTTTCTCCTGAGGGCGTCCCGATGGAAGTCATAGAAACAGCATTTGCTATCAGCAGGAAACTAAAGTTACAGTGTGTAGCATTTGATTTCTTGCTATCAAAGGAATACCATCCACTCCTTTTGGAGATCAGCTACGGTTTTGGGTATAAGGATGATCAGCACTATGCGTACTGGGACTCGGAACTGAATTGGCACGAGGAGAGGTTTAATCCTTTTGGATGGATGGTTGAAAGTCTGATAGAGAGTAGTGGAAAGTGATGCTTAGGGGAGATAATTTATTGTTGGAATCCACCTACCCGGGGAAGTTGAAAGAGGCATAAAGAGCTTTGTTGGCAAGTTAAGAATTATAGAATGAAGGGCCATCCTATTCGAAAAATATGCTTGGTTATACCATCGCTACAGCATGGAGGTATGGAACGGGTGATGTCAGAACTGGCAGGTTTTTTTTGTCGGAGAGAAGAGTTAGAGGTCCACTTGGTACTTTTTGGAAAAGCACCCGTATTGTCTTATTATGTTCCGGGAAACATTATGGTTCATAAGCCAGCGACATTATTTAATGACAGACTCCGTCTCTATCATTCGGTACTCAGATTAAGTTACTTAAGGAAGTCAATGAAAAAAATCAACCCTGATTGCATACTAAGTTTTGGGGAATATTGGAATAGTTTTGTGCTACTGGCCTTGATAGGGTTGAGATATTCTGTATATATTTCGGACCGCGGCAGCCCCCAGAGTAAATACAGTTTTCTACATTTGTTTCTCAGGAAAATTTTATACCCCAGAGCAAAAGGAATTATTGCGCAGACTGAAAAAGCAAAACAGGCTTTCCAGGCCCAATCTCTTAATAACAATATTGAAGTTATCGGGAACCCCATCCATTTCATAAATTCCGGGAACAAGGTCAGGAAGAAAATTGTACTGACAGTAGGTCGACTTATTGATTCTAAAAACCATGATAAGCTGATCGAGTTATTCACTCAGATAAAAAAACCCGGCTGGCAACTGTTAATTGTTGGAGGGGATGCTTTAAAGCAAAACAACCTGGACCGACTAAGACTCCTGGTGAACGCCCTGGGGGCTGCTTCAGATGTTCACTTCACAGGATACAAGAGTTATCTCGAAGAGTTCTACCAGGAGAGTAGTATATTTGCTTTTACGTCTGATTCAGAAGGGTTCCCTAATGTTATTGGCGAGGCTATGTCGGCGGGGCTGCCGGTGGTTTCGTTTGATTGCATAGCGGGCCCATCGGAAATGATTACAGACACTGTGGATGGCTTTTTGATTCCAGTGAACAACTACTTTCTTTTTAGAGAACGCCTGGAACAGCTTATGGATAATGAGCTTTTGCGTCATAGAATAGGATCAAAGGCGAAGGAGTCAATTCGAAAACTTTCGATTGAAAATATTGGGTCCGAATACTATCAATTTATTCTTGGCAAATGAACGTGCTTCAGGTAAATGTTACAGCTAATACTGGCTCGCATGGCCGTATTGCCGCCGGAATCGGCCAGCAGCTTATTTCGGGAGGCCACAAAAGCTATATCGCCTATGGAAGAACCGGGAATGAATGTGGATCAGAACTTATAAAGATCGGCGGAACGATTGATGTTGGACTTCATCTTATAAAGACACGCCTTCTTGACCGACATTGTTTTGGCTCTTTTCATGCCACCAATGTTTTTATTAAAAAACTTAGAGAGATTGACCCCGATATTGTTCACCTGCATAACGTACATGGATATTATCTCAATGTAGCAGTCCTTTTCAGATACCTGAAGGATTGGGGTAAGCCGGTGATATGGACTTTTCATGACACATGGCCGATAACCGGACATTGCAGTTTCTTTGAACATATGAATTGTTATAAGTGGAAGACAGAATGTTTTGCCTGCCCCAATATCCATGGATACACAAAGAGCTGGTTTGTTGATAATTCCAGAAGAAACTACAGGGGAAAAAAAGCTCTGTTTACCGGTTTGAAAAATCTCGTGCTGGTATCGCCGTCTGAGTGGCTGGCCGGACATCTCAGGCACTCATTTCTGTCAGACTATGAGATCAGGATAATAAATAACGGGGTGGATATTTCTAAATTCAGCCCTGAACATAACGGGTCAGTCAGGCAAAAGTACTCTTTAACAAAGGATTATATTCTTGGAGTTGCAAACATCTGGGATGAGAGAAAAGGCCTTAAAGACTTCGTAAAGCTGCGGAAGGTCCTTGATAAAAATATTGAAATAGTCCTTGTTGGACTTTCACCAAGCCAGATTAAAACACTTGGTGAGGGAATGAAAGGGATTCGTCGGACGGAAAGCATTGATGAGCTTGCTTCGCTCTATTCCGGAGCGAAAATTTTTGTTAATCCTACATACCTTGACAATTTTCCTTTGGTGAACATAGAGGCTTTGGCTTGCGGCACTCCGGTCATTACCTATCGGACCGGTGGAAGCCATGAATCAATTGATATGACCAGCGGAAGAGTGGTGGAGAAAGGAGATATAGGTGCTTTGCATGAGTCAATCATGAACGTTTTAGGCGCGGAGGACTTATACACCACCATTCAGTGTCGTGAACGCGCAGTAAATAAATTTTCTACGGAAGCCAGGTATAAAGATTATGTCAGCCTCTATCATGAACGCCTGAACTATATTTGAATCATTACACGGTAATGTCTGTTTACAATATACTGCAGAATTTAAAGAATATACCAGGTTGGAAGTCATCACGCAAGATGATTATCATCGAGTGCGACGACTGGGGCGGAATAAATATGCCATCGACTGTCGTTTATGAGCGTCTGCTTGCTGCTGGATTAAAGGTCGGGAACAGGATGTGGAACAGGTTTGATACCCTTGAAACAGCAGAAGACCTCGAACAACTTTTTACAGTGCTTGACAGTGTAAGGGATGCCAGTAACAAGCCTGCCGTTTTTACGCCTGTAACGAATGTAGCCAATCCGGATTTTGAAAGAATCAGGTCTGAAGGTTTCGTAAACTATTATTATGAAAAATTCACCGACACGCTGAATCGTTACTATCCGGGTAAAAATGTGTTTAAACTATGGAAAGAAGGCCTGCAGGCAGGCATCTTTATGCCCGAACTGCACGGTCGCGAACACCTGGCCGTCCAACTATGGATGGAGGAGCTCAGACAAGGGAATAAGGATCTTCGCATCGCTTTTGACAGTGGCTTTCTATCACTGGATATTCCCCATTTATTGCCTCCCGCAAGAGGCTTCAGAGCCGAGTTTTTTTTTACCAGGGAGGAGCAAAGACCTTTCCTGGTTAATTCAATAATAGAAGGCGTTGGCCTTTTTGAAGAGATATTTGGTTATACACCGGCAGTGTTTGTGCCGGCAAATGGGATTTTTCATCCCGACTTTACCAGTACAATAGCTGCATCTGGGGTAAAATTCTTGTGGGTGAATCACTTCTTGCGTTATCCACAGGAAGGGGGTAAATTAAAGACCAAGTGGGTAATAACAGGCCAGCGAGGACCAGGAGGACTCACCTATTACACGAGAAATTGTTCTTTTGAGCCAAATAGCGAGCATTACAGAGGTGTTGATTTTACCGTGAATCAGATTGAAGCAGCTTTCAGGTGGGGTAAGCCAGCGATTGTCAGCACACATCGAGCCAGTTATGCTGGTGGTCTGGATCCAAAGAACCGGACAAGAGGGCTGACTGAGCTGAAAAAGCTGTTGATCAGGATTCTTAAAAAATGGCCAGATATTGAATTTATGAGTTCGGGCGACGCCCTTGGGTTCCTTAGAAGCGTTAACTGAAACACTTTGAACCACCAATAATTCTTGTCTGTTCTTGTTATAAGATCTCGCAGACCTGAAGCATCATAACCATTGTTGCAGGGAAACATTTTTACCAGTAGACACCCTTTTTTATAAGGAGTATATTGAGTAATCCGGGTATTTATGAATGTACTTTTTTTAACTATTCTGAGGATTGATCATATTTCTGACCGGGGTATTTATCCTGATCTTATGCGAAAATTCAGAAATGAGGGGCATAATGTGTTTATTGTAACCCCTGTTGAACGAAAATACAGACGGAATGCATCGCTGGAAAAAGAGAATAACATCTCAATTCTAAAAATAAAGTCTCTCAATATTCAGAAAACTAGTGCGGTTAAAAAATGGCTATCCAACTATTTACTTAATATCCAATATTCAAGAGGAATAAAAAAGTATTTCGCCGATATCAAATTCGACTTGATTCTATACTCAACTCCTCCCATTACATTTTCAGGCCTGATTCAATCCATTAAGCATAGACATGGAGCAAGGTCATATCTCCTGCTTAAGGATATATTTCCGCAGAACGCAGTGGATCTTGGATTTATAAAGCAGGGAGGACTTCTACATAAGTACTTTTTGTCCCAGGAAAGGAAACTCTATGGAATTTCAGATTACATCGGATGTATGTCACCTGCTAACGTTGAGTATCTTAGAAATAAAAACCCGGAGATTGAGGCCGAAAGAATTGAAGTGAATCCCAACAGCCACGAATTGTTTGAAGAGCCTTTTACTGTAGAAATGAAGAATCAGATTAGGTTAAAGTATCGGATTCCGCTAGATTCTACTTTATTCATTTATGGTGGTAATCTGGGAAAACCACAAGGCATTGACTTTGTTGTTGATTTTCTAAAAGCTCAACAAAAACAAAGCAGTGTATACTTCTTAATAGTTGGTTCAGGCACAGATTACAAAAAGATCAAAGTATGGATCGAGTTGGAGAACCCCCAATATGTAAAGCTTTTGCCGGAGTTGGCTAAAGGTGATTATAATAAACTTCTTAGATCAAGTGACGTGGGAATGATCTTTTTGGATCATCGGTTTACTATTCCTAATTTTCCCTCCAGACTGCTTTCTTATCTTGAATATAAGCTTCCGGTTCTGGCAGCGACTGACAAATGTACAGACCTTGGTATAATACTTGAAAAGAATAATTTTGGAGTATGGTCGGAATCCGGGGATATTCAAACAATTAGTCAGAATGTTAATAAGTTGTTACTGAATCCGACTTTACGAGCAGAAATGGGTGTGAACGGTTACAGATATTTCCTGAATAACTATACTGTTGATCATTCATACAATATTATTATTAAACACTTCGGGAATTAACCCGGGCTAATCAATCTACTCAAATATGATGCATGCCGAGAGGTTTCTTTATTTCATATATTATCTGGCAAAGATTGACAGAATCAAGTTTGGAAAGTTCCTCCGGATCGCTAAGATTAGGAGTCGTAAAGCTACTTTCAGCATTCTAATTGATATATTTTATTCAACACTCAAATATAATATTTCAATACTTGATTACTTCTATTTTCGATTTTATGAAATAAAAGAGGAGGAGAGAGGCAAATGGGCTGGAACAGGTTATATGTATGAATATCAATTAAAAATGAATCCCAAGGGAGCCCGGGATTTGCTGGAAGACAAGATAAAGTTTTTGAAATACTTTTCTGGTTTTGTAAAACGTGATTATGCGGCTATTAATCAACTGAAAGCGGACCAATACCATGCAAGTCAACTCCTTAATAATCTGTCAGGTAAATTGGTATTAAAAGGCTCGAGGGGGCAAACGGGCGCTGAAGTAGAAGTAATTCGTTGTCAGGACTATACTGTTGAAGAACTGTTACGTAAGATGGAAGATAATGGTTATGACCTGGCAGAAGAGTATGTTGTGCAGCACTCCTCCTTAATGGAACTTTCACCATCTGGATTAAATACAGTCCGGATTTTTACACAACTTTCAGGTAATGAAGTCGATTTCTTAGGAGTCCGATTAAGGATCTCGGTCAATTCTCCTGTAGATAACATGGCAGCCGGGAATCTGGCAGCACCGGTCGATGTAGAGACCGGCATTGTCTGTGGACCTGGCGTTTACAGTGATATATCTCTAAGTGATGAAGGTATTCATCCTATAACCGGGGTTCCTATCCTGGGCTTCAGGCTACCATTCTGGAGCGAAATAGCTAAGATGGCTACACAAGCAGCGATGCTTTGTCGCGCAAATCAATCTATTGGCTGGGATATAGCGATTACTAATGAGGGACCTGAGCTAATCGAGGGGAATCATAACTGGTGCAAGCTTCTATGGCAGTTACCCGTTAAAAATGGACTAAAAGAAGAACTGGAAAAATATAGGTGATGGAGCGGTTTCTGATCTTTATTAAACATCATGCAAGATTCCTCTGGATCATCATTGAATGGGGAAACGGCGTTGTGTTTTCTGTGCTTTACAGGGCAGGATTGCTGCGGGTACTTCCCGGGGTATTCAGGGAGTTTACCCTTGAGCCATTTACATTCAAAAGACTCAGCTCGGCCAACGCCGGGCAATTATGGGTTCTTATTAACAATCAGGATCTTGGAGACCTTGAGTTTTTTCACCCACATGGACATGACCTTGAGTCAGTTAAAAAGCAATTTAATGTCAAGGCCTTCCTGATGATGGGGGTTTTTGAGGGGAGCAATTTGATTGGATATTTTTTCCTGCGGTTCTTCAGTAACAGGAAGTGTTTTGTAGGTCGCTTAATTGACAAGAACTATAGGGGAAGAGGTATTGGCAATGTGATGAACACTATTATGTACCAAATAGCCTGGAGAATGAATTTCAGATGCCTTTCAACTATCTCACGGAATAATCGTTTGGTAATGCAAGCACACTCCGGAAATTCACATATAAGAGTGATCAAAGAACTGCACGATGACTATATGCTTGTTGAATTTATTCGAGAATAATTAATTTCAGACACACTTCTAGTAATAGTATATTAGTTATCAATACTGTCTGTAGCTTTGATGAAGAGGATATTTGATATAGTTGCTTCTTTTTTCGGGCTGATATTCATCAGCCCGATCATTTTAGTCATCTCGGTCTTAATAAAGTTATTCATGCCTGGACCGGTTTTATTCCGTCAGAGACGAACCGGGAAAGACAGCAAGTTGTTTACAATAGTTAAGTTTCGCACGATGATTATTAATAAAGGAGGCAGTACGACTTCTGTTTTGGGTGATAGCCGAATTACTCCTCTTGGTGCAGTACTTAGAAAGTATAAGCTTGATGAACTACCCGAGCTATGGAATGTGCTAAAAGGAGACATGAGTCTTGTAGGTCCGAGACCCGATGTCCCTGAATACACACAGAGACTTACCGGAGAGGAAAAGCTTATCCTTAAGCTTCGGCCAGGGATTACGGGACCAGCATCTATAAGGTACTCAAATGAAGAGAGATTGTTGAGTGAAGTTGCTGATCCACAAAAGTATACTGATGAGATAATCTGGCCTGATAAGGTGCGGATTAACCTGGATTATTATTACAACAGGAGTCTATGGAAAGATATTAAAGTAATTATTATAACCATATTCCATCTAAATCTACGATAAGTTTATGGGATTCATATTTTTTATTGTGCTGATAGCAGTGGCCATATTTACAATTGTCATTCTGATAATTGATTATAAAGGTCCTGCTTCAATTAAGCTGTGTGAGAGGTTTGCTTTTGGTATGAAATGTTTAAGGGCTAAAGAGCTGATAATCCAGGAATCAGATAGAAATGGTACCCTTTGGGCTTCCCGAGGATTGGTCTTGTATAAACTGGATAAGGGGAATCAGAAATTTATAAAAGTTGCACGTATCCCGGGTGGCTTCTCTTTATTCTGGTTGAATAATTTCACTTTGTTTAGAAGGTTGACTTTGCGTGCAGAATGTATTGAGATTGCAATTGATCGGCAGGGAACAATATGCGCGTTTTCTGCAGGCTCTATGTGGCAAAAAGGCGATAGTGAAAAACATTTTAAGAAAACAGGGACCATGCCCC
>Ga0209467_1001660_pt1 | contig 18365 bp, 13 predicted proteins | sample Higcelwee11metaG_FD_187175 | JGI IMG/M metagenome (GOLD analysis project Ga0209467, IMG submission 187175) | Freshwater pond sediment microbial communities from the University of Edinburgh, under environmental carbon perturbations - High... | ecosystem: Environmental > Aquatic > Freshwater >...
GTAGAGCAGCACGCCGCGGGCGTCCATGCCTTCGCCGAACTGGGCCAGGGCACGCAGAGGTTTGGCGGTGCCCAGGGGCCCTTGGGTGGCCTCGCTGATGCAGGTCTCGACGGTGGTGATGAGGGTCTTGAGCAGCGCGAGCGCGCCCTGATCGTAGCTCTCGGCCTGTTTTAGCGCTTCGTTCAGCGTCATCCAGCGTTCTCCAGCGAGGGTCTGCCAGCCGTTCTCAACGCTCATCACCAACCTCCATACACCGCTCAATGGCCTGAGACCGCGGTTGTGTGAACTGATCAATGAATCTCGCGCCGGAGGGCCGCCGGGTTGGCCTCGCCGTTGTGTGATCCGCGACAGCGCGAATCCAGCAGAGCCCGCCTCGGAGGCGGCTATGGTGGGGGTGGAGGCGCTATGAACCGATCCCTGTCCCTGCCCCTGCTCTTCGCCCTGCTCACCGCCGCCTGCGGCGAGAAGGAGACCGACGACACCGACGACACCACCACCCCCAGCCCCCTGGCCTGCGGCGAGCTGACCTGCGACGGCAACACCGAGTACTGCTACTCCTTCACCGGCGGCCAGCCCGACACCGACGGCGAAGACCCGCCCACCTGCGAGCCCTTGCCCGAGGTGTGTATTGGGGATGTGACCTGCGCGTGCTTGGAGGCGGCGGATCCCGACACCTCGCCGTTCTGCGATGAGGTGGAGGGGGGGCTCAACGTGAGCGTGGCGGCGCCGTAGGGGCGCGGAGGGCGTGACTCTTGTTGGAGTTACGCCCTTGATGCCGGTTGACGGTGGCAGCGCACGTCAGGTCTCGCCGCTCACCCGCTCGATGAACCGCGCAGGCACCTCATCCACCAGCCAGACCCGGTCGTTGCCACGGTAGAAGGCCGCTCCTTGCCGATGGGCCTCCTCGGCGGCTACCCTCAGCAAGACCGGCGCCCGGTCTTTGCGCTGTCCCACAGACATCGCGGTCTCACGATCTACGGAGAGGTGGACGTACTGCCGGCCCATGGGGAGCAGCCCTTCGCCGAGGATGATCTCGGCGGTGTCGGGGGCCGTGCCGTGGAACAGCTCCGGTGGCGGCGCGTGCCGCTCACGCTGGAGGCGACCAGGCAGAGAGTGCCCGTACAGCGCCCGGATTTGATCACCACGAACCTCATGCCGCGTCTTCTCGGAGGCCGAGATCATCTCCTCGACGTGCTCCCGTCGAAGCTGGCGCCATTCGCCACCCTTCTGTCGCAGCGCCGAGAGGAGCTGGTCCAGCGAGGCCCAGCCTTCGGCGTCAAGCTCAAGCTCGTAGACCCACGGCTCGTGGCGAAGGGCGTGTGAGACCGCCCGGCTGATTGAGGTGTGGTCGATCGCCATTTTAGGTGTCCTCCTGCTGGTCGTGCTCGATCATATCTTCGACGGCTTGCTGGAGCCAACTGTAGAAGTCAGGGTGCATGCGTCTACGCTCCCAGCCGGAGGTGGGGTGGTGGAGGGAAGGGCATAGGTCCAACCGTCCAAAATTCCAGTTCTCGCTGAACCAAGTCGCCGCATCGATCACTGCCCGTAATACATGAAGTAGTAGTGTAGTGCAGCAACAGAAGTAGGATCGTAGGTGCCGTATACATTAAAACATACTGGACCATCCAATAGGTCTGGAAACACACTCTGGACTTTGGCGTCATTCGGTGCCCAATAGACTGTTCTAATCCACTGCTGCCCATCTCTGCTAAACTCAATATCATACAAATACCAATGCAGCCCCACGTCCTCACAGAACTCCACACCCATCGGGCAGTCCACATCCTGAGCCAACCTCTCGTTACCCGCATTACGAAACCACACGGTTTTAATTTCATGCGGTTGCCTGCCCGTCAATGGATAGCGTTCGTAGTCATCAGACATAATATTAAACGTCTTACAGTGTGTGGGTGTAATGGTGGTCGCAACCGGCTGGTCCACGGTATTGTCGTCTTCGGTCATTGGGACGAGTTGCGCAGTGCAAGCACTAACGACTACCGTTACGCCAGATGCGATGAGGGAAGCGTATTTGTACATTGCTATGGTCCGAATAGTAGGGTAGTAGTCCCAGATGAAGTGAAGGTTACCTTTGACTGTGAGGCAAGCTCGCCCCGCTTGTCTGAGGCTACGTCGTTGAGAGCCGTGCGGGTCTGCGCGGTGACCCGGCCTTTGAGGTCATAGGTCAAGGTGACGCGCCCGGCGGTGTCGTAGACGTGAACCGGGCGGCCAAGGGCGTGGTTCGTCGAGGGGAGATCGCTGACGGCGTCGCCGAAGATGGAGAGGCTCACCAGCCGCTCGCCTGCGCCCTCGTCGATCCGCAGGCCGATCGGGCGCCGCGCGGCGTGCGGACGGAGGCGGTGGCCGCCGGGGCGTCCGAAGCGTGGGCGAGGGGATCGCGGCTCAGGCAGGATGCGCGCCTCTCCTTTGCTGGAGCATGAAGGTTAGCACGCGGGAGTGGCCCCGCCGCTCGTCCCCCTGCCGCGACTCACCCCGACCGCCGCCCCCGCTTCGCCCCGCCCGGCGGCGCCGTAGCTCCCTTCGGAGTCACGCCCCCAACCCCCATCGGCGGCGCGACCTCCCGCCACTCCCCCGGCTGCAGCCCATCAAGCCGGTACGGCCCAATCGCCGCCCGGATGAGCCGCAGCGTCGGGTGCCCCACAGCGGCGGTCATGCGGCGCACCTGGCGGTTGCGGCCCTCGCGAAGGCCGAGCTCAATCCAGGCCGTCGGCACGTTGAGGCGGTGGCGGATGGGCGGGTTCCGGGGCCAGAGGCCGGGGGGCTCGTCGATGAGCTGGGCGCGGGCGGGGCGGGTGAGGCCATCGGAGAGCATCACGCCGCGCCGCAGGGCGTCGAGCGCGGCCTCGTCGGGGACACGCTCCACCTGGGCCCAGTAGACTTTCTCTTTGCCGAAGCGCGGATCGGCCAGGGTGGCCTGGAGCTGGCCATCGTCGGTGAGCGCGAGCAGGCCCTCGGAGTCCATGTCCAGGCGGCCGCAGGCGTAGACGTTGGGCACGGGGACGTGATCTTTGAGGGTGGGGCGACCCTCGCGGTCGGTGAACGCGCACATCACGTTGAACGGCTTGTTGAGCAGGATCAGCATGGCCCGTGCCTGTAATGCGTCTTGGCCCAACGTCGAGGCGGGGGTACGATGCGCTCTCGCCTGAGGTGCCCGATGCTGCTTCCCGCTCTGCTCGTCTCGCTGCTCTGGGCCTGCGCGCCCGCGCCGGTCGGCTTCTGTGAGGGCGCCGTTCGGTATGACTACGCCCCGGATCGGGCCAGCTCGTTCACCACCTTCCCCGATGACTTCTGGACCGAGCCCGATGGCACGAGCCCCACGGGCAAGCGGGTGTCCATGGCCATCGAGGACAACCCCGTCTTCGCCGACTACCCCGAGAACTACGCCGACTGGTACACCCACCTCTCCACCCTGAGCGGCTTTGGGGTGAACAGCGGCATCTTCTTGCGGTTCACCGGGGATCTACGGCCTGAGGACATCACCGCGGAGCGGGTTCACGTCGTGAGCTTGGGCGCGGAGGGGCCCACGCGGCACAGCGTGGAGATCCTCACCACGGACCGGGAGGAGACCCTGTTGTTGCGCCCCTGGCGGGCTCTGCCCGAGGAGACGACGATCGCCGTGGTGCTGGAGACCGACCCGGCGGACCCCAACTGCGTCGCACCCTCAGCCACGCTGCGCGCGCTGTTGAGCCCAGAGACGGAGCTATCGCGCGGTGAGGAGGCCCCGGCGCGCTCGGCGGAGTTTGTGGCGGCCTTGGCGGCGGTGGGCTTGCCCCCGGAGCGGGTGGGCGCCATGACCGTGTTCACCACGCAGACGATCACCCGGGGCTCTCTGGCCGTGGCCGAGCACGTCTCCACGACGACGCCGACGGTGGACGGGGCGCGGGTGTGTGTCGAGGAGCTCGGCGGGATGCGCTGTGATCTGCCGCTCACGGTGAACGACTACCGCGGCCCCGACCGCATCGTGCCCGATGACTCCGGCGCGCCCCAGGCGAGCTACGCCTTGCCGGTGCGGGTGTGGATGCCCCTGTCGCCGGGGCCGCACCCGGTGGTGCTCTGTGGTCATGGCCTCGGCGGCGGGGTGAACGACTGTGACGTGCTCGTGCCCGAGGCGCTGGCGGAGGGCCTCGCCGTGGTCGCCGTGGACGCCGTGGAGCATGGGGAGCACCCCGCACGAAGTGAGCCCGAGCTGGAGCTCATCGAGAACTTCATGATCTTCGCCCTGCGGGTCACGCCGCCGGGCATTCATGGCCTTGTTCTGCGCGACAACTTCCGCCAGTCCACCTGGGACAAGCTCCAGGTGCTGCGCGCGATCGAGCTGGGGCTTGACGTAGACGGCGACGGCGCCGTGGATTTAGACGCCGAGCGCCTGGTCTACGCCGGGGTGAGCCTGGGGGCGATCATGGCGCCGGAGCTGCTCGCGCTCAGCGACGCGCCCGTGGCGGCCTGGATGGCGGTGGGCGGCGCGCGGCTCACCCAGATCATCCAGGACTCGCCCTCGTTCTCGATCCTCGTGGACGTGATGCGGCCCGCTGAGCTGGATGACGGCGACATCGAACGGGCCTTCCCGCTGTTGCAGACGATGGTGGACCCAGGCGACCCCGCGTCGTGGGCGCCCCATGTGCTGGAAGACCGCCTGCTGGACGACGGGCCGCCGCCGCACCTCGCGTTGTTGATCGCTCAAGAGGATGAGGTAGTGCCGAACTCCACAAACGACCTGCTCGCCTTGGCCTATGGCCTGCCCGGCGTCGGCACCGAGCTTTGGCCGGTGGAGGGGCTCACGTTCACCCCCGGAGACGCCCGCGCCAACCTGCCCGGCGGGCTCACCGGCGGGGTGGTGCAGTATGGCCTCGTGCATCGCGCCGAGGGGGCCGAGGCGACCCCGGCGGAGCACTCCCACCTGCACGACAGCGTCGAGGGGTTTGACAGCGTCCGGGCCTTCATCTTGCCCGCGCTCTGGGGCGAGACCCCAACCCTGCTCGCCGCGCCCTGAGGGTCTGGGAGGTCCATTGAAGTGCGCTGAAACGCGTTGAAACGATTGATTTGAGCGATTTGGGGGCGTGTGCGGCTATTCTTCGGGGACGAGAGACCCCTCGGAGGTGCTGATGCGTTCGCCCGTCCCCTTACTCACCCTGCTGGGTGTCGTCGGCTGCACCGGCGACGTCAACGTGACCAAGTTCAACTCCGAGCCCGTGGCGACGATCACCTCTCCTGGCGACGGCGACACGGTCACTGAGGGGCAGCTCATCACGCTGCGGGGCATCGTCTCCGACCCCGACGACCCGGCCTCAAACCTCGTCGCGACCTGGACCGCGGGGGAGCGCTCCCTCTGTGAGCGTGTGCCCGTGGGCGACGGCGGCGAGTCGTCGTGTGAGGCCACCTTGGCGGCGGGTGAGGAGGAGATCACCCTGCTCGCCCAAGACCCGGCGAACGCCGTGGGCCTGGACTCGGTCACCGTGGTGATCACCACCCCGAACGCGCCCACCTTGACTTGGATCTCGCCCCAAGACGGCGACCTGCTCACCGCGGATGTGCCCGTCGAGCTCGCGGTGCAGCTCACCGACGACGCCGATGAGCCCGCCGCCTTGGCCTTGGCCTGGACCGACGGCGACGGCGCGGCGCTGGACCTCAACCTCACCCCCGACGCGGACGGCGTCGTGCGCGACAGCCTGCTCTTGGCCGAGGGCAGCTACACCGTCACCCTCACCGCCACCGACAGCGACGGCCTGAGCGGCGTGGCGTCGATGAGCTTCGTCGTCGAGGCCCCGAACAACGTCCCCACCTGCGAGATCACCGCGCCGCTGACCGGCTCCAACGGCCCCGGCGGCGAGCCCCTGCTGCTCTCTGGCCTCGTCTTCGACGCCGATCAAGCCGCCGAGACCCTCAGCGTGGCCTGGTCCAGCGACCTCATGGGCCTGTTGGGGGAGGTCACGCCCAGCGCGGATGGAGACGTGAGCCTCACCGTGGACGAGCTCAGCGCGGGCACCCACGCCTTGACCTTGAGCGTGCTCGACGCCGTCGGCGCGTCTTGTGAGGCCGAGGTGCTGTACAGCGTCGGCATCCCCCCCGAGCTTGAGCTCCTCGCGCCGATGGACGGTGATCTGTTCAACGAGGGCGAGCTCGTGAGCTTCGTCGCCACGGCGAGCGACGCCGAGACGGCCGCCAGCGACCTGATCGTGACCTGGGCGTCGGACCTCGACGGCCTGCTCGATGAGTCCTTCGCCGCCGCCGACGGCTCGATCCTGTTTGAGACGACGGCCTTGAGCCCCGGCGAGCACAACGTCACCCTCACCGTCACCGACGGCGACGGCCTCTACGTCGTGGGCACGGTGCTGATCTCGGTGAACGACCTCCCCGGCGCGCCCACGGTGAGCCTGAGCCCGTCAAGCCCCGGCACCGATGACACGTTGACGGCCTCGGTCACCGGCCCCAGCGCCGACGCCGAGGGTGATCCGATCACCTACACCTACGCCTGGACCAAAGACGGCGCGGCGACGGCGTATAGCTCCACGACGGTGCCCGCGACGGCGACGACCAAAGGAGAGCTCTGGGCGGTCACGGTCACGCCCGATGACGGCTGGGGCGCGGGGGACGTGGGCACGGCGAGCGTCACGATTCAGAACACGGCGCCGACGCTCACGAGCGTGAGCCTCACCCCCACGGCGCCCTCTGAGACCGACACCTTGACCTGCACCCCGTCTGGGGCCGCCGACGTAGACGGCGACAGCGTCTCCTACGAGTACGCCTGGACGGTGAACGGCGTGCTGATCTCGACGACGACGAGCACCTTGGGCTCAAGCTTCTGGCAGAAGGGCGACACGATCTCCTGCGCGGTGACGCCCACCGACGGCGTGGACGACGGCGCGGCGGTGTCCTCGGCCTCGGTGACCGTAGGCAACGGCGCCCCGAGCATCACCGGCGTGACGATCTCGCCGAGCTCCGCCACGGTGAGCAGCACCTTGACCTGCGCGGTGACCGGCTTCTCCGACCCCGACGGCGACGCCGACGCCAGCACCTTCGCCTGGACGGTGGACGGCGTGGCCGCGGGCAGCGGCGCCACCTTGGCCGGCGCGTTTGTGGGGGGTGACTCGGTCACCTGCACGGCGACGCCCAGCGACGGCAGCGCCACAGGCGCCACGAAGTCCACCTCGATCACGATCGGCAACACCGCGCCGGTCTTGGCCTCAGTGAGCCTCACGCCCACGAGCCCGACCTCTGCCGACACCTTGACCTGCACCCCGGGCAGCACCACCGACGCCGACGGCACGACCTCGTTCACCTACAGCTACGCCTGGACGGTGAACGGCTCGACGATCTCCGCGACGGGCAGCACCCTGGCCCCCAGCCTGCACAGCAAGTTCGACGTGATCCGCTGCGCGGTGACGCCCAACGACGGCAGCGGGAGCGGCAGCGCCGTCTCGTCCTCGTCAGTGACCATCCAGAACAGCGCGCCGTCGTACACCAGCGCCACCTTGAGCCCATCTTCCCCCACAGAGTCCGACACCTTGACCTGCACCCCGGCGGGCGGCTCCGACACCGACGGCGACACGGTGAGCGGTACCTATGTCTGGCGCGTGAACGGCTCGACGATCTCGCCCACGACCTCCACGCTCAGCGGCACCTACTTCTCCAAGGGCCAGAGCGTCGTTTGTGACGCCACCCCAACCGACGGCACCACCTCGGGCGCGGCGGTGACCTCCAACACGGTCACCGTGCTCAACAGCGCGCCGACCCTCACCAGCGTCAGCATCAGCCCCAGCAGCCCCACGGCGTCGAGCACCTTGACCTGCACGCCCTCGGGCGGCGCCGACGCAGACGGCGACACCGTCTCGTACACCTACGCCTGGACGGTGAACGGCACGTCGAAGGGCAGCGCCAGCACGCTCTCCGGCGTGTTTGTCAGCGGCAACACCGTGGTGTGCTCGGTGACGCCCAGCGACGGCAGCGCCTCGGGCACGGCGAAGACGGCCACGGTGACGATCAGCAACAGCGCCCCGGTCTTGGCCTCGGTGAGCCTCACGCCCACGAGCCCAACCTCCGCCGACACCTTGACCTGCACGCCGGGCAGCACCACAGACGCCGACGGCACGACCTCGTTCACCTATACCTACGCCTGGACGGTGAACGGCTCGACGATCTCAGCGACGAGCAGCACCCTTGGGCCGAGCCTACACAGCAAAGGGGACGTGATCCGCTGCTCGGTGACGCCCAGCGACGGCAGCTCCAGCGGCAGCGCCGTCTCGTCCTCGTCAGTGACCATCCAGAACAGCGCGCCGTCCTACACCAGCGCCAGCCTCAGCCCCACATCCCCCACAGAGTCCGACACCTTGACCTGCACGCCGTCGGGCGGCTCCGACACCGATGGCGACACGGTGAGCGGCACCTACTCTTGGCGTGTGAACGGCTCGACGGTGAGCCCGACGACCTCGACGCTCAGCGGCACCTACTTCTCCAAGGGCCAGACGGTGGTCTGTCTCGTGACGCCCACCGACGGCACCTCTTCAGGCACGGCGGTGACCTCGAACACGGTCACCGTGCTCAACACCGCGCCGACCCTCACCAGCGTCAGCATCAGCCCCAGCTCGCCCACGGCGTCGAGCACCTTGACCTGCACGCCCTCGGGCGGCGCCGACGTTGACGGCGACACCGTGTCGTACACCTACGCCTGGACGGTGAACGGCACGGCTCGGGGCACGTCGAGCACGCTCTCCGGGGTGTTTGTCGGTGGCAACACCGTGGTGTGCTCGGTGACGCCCAGCGACGGCAGCGCCTCGGGCACGGCGAAGACGGCCTCTGTGACGATCAGCAACAGCGCCCCGGTGGTCAGCTCGGTGAGCCTCACGCCCACGAGCCCGACCTCCGCCGACACCTTGACCTGCACGCCGACGACGACAGACGCCGACGGCACGACCTCGTTCACCTATACCTACGCCTGGACCATCGGCGGCTCGTCGATCTCCGCGACGGGCAGCACCCTTGGGCCGAGCAGCCACAGCAAAGGCGACGTCGTGCGGTGCAGCGTGATCGCCAGCGACGGCAGCGCGTCGAGCGCGTCCGTGGCCTCGTCTTCAGTGACCATCGGCAACACCGCGCCGAGCATCTCCAGCGTGACGCTCAGCTCGTCGAGCCCCAAAACAAACGACACGCTCTCGGCGGCGATCACCTCCAGCGACACCGACGGCGACACGGTGAGCTACACCTACGCCTGGTTCGTGAACGGCAGCGCCGCCGGGACGGGCTCCACCTTGAGCGGCGTGACGGCCTTCTCTAAGGGCCAATCGGTCTATGTGCGGGTGACCCCAACAGACGGCACGACCGCGGGCAGCGCCGTGAGCTCCTCGACGGCGACGGTGGCGAACTCGACGCCAGGCGCGCCGGGCGTCATGATCGACCCCGAGTCCCCCGAGGAGGGCATCGACGACATCTGGTGTGAGGTGACGACCCCGGCGAGCGACGACGACGGCGACACCTTGAGCTACACGACCACCTGGACAAAAAACAGCGTCAGCTTCACCGGCACCACCACGACGGTCTACACGAACGACACCGTGCCATACACGGCGACCACCGACGGGGACGTCTTCGCCTGCCGGGTGACGGCGAGCGACGGCAGCGCCACGGGCGCGGCGGCCACAGACTCTGTGACGGTCTTGGGCGCGAGCTACACCATCGGCAACGCCACGCCGTTCACCAACCCCACCTCGGCCGGGGCGAACTACATCCTCACCGTCGCGTTGACCATCTCCGCGCCGGCCACGCTGGAGTCGCTCGGGGTGATTCACCCGTACAGCGGCAGCGGCCAGGTCAGGATGGTGTTGTACTCCAACAGCTCGGGCGCGCCCGGCACCTTGTTGGCCTACACCGACACGGCGACGGTCACCGCCGGGGCCCAAGAGCTGCCCGTCGTCACCCCGGTGAGCTTGAGCGCAGGGACGGTGTGGGTCGGCGTCGTGTACAGCGCCACCACCTACGTCTACACGAACAGCAGCGGCGCGTTGGTCACCTGGCGTTACATCTCCTACGGCTCCGGCTCGGTTCCCCCGACCTCCTTCGGGTCGTCCAGCACCTTTAGCTCCTACGCGCCCAACTTTTACCTCGTCGTGCGCTGAGCGCTCCCCCGCCTGTTCTGGGTCCGTTGAAGTGGCCTGAAACGCCCTGAAATGTCCAAAACAGGCGGTTTTTGGGAGTCGTGGGCTATCCTCAACCGCGGTGAGAAGCTCGGAGGTGCCCATGACGTTCGCCGTCCGGTTGTTGGCGCTGCTCGGTGTGTTGGGTCGCGCCGAGCCCGGTGACGGCGACACCGTGCGCTCGTCTACGGCGACCGCGACGCCCTCGACGCCCAACGCGCCGCGCGTCGAGAGTGATCCAGAGGCCGATAACGCCGGTGTGGACGACATTTGGCGCGCGTTCACGACCGCGGCGGGTGAAAATATCGGCGACACCCTGCGCTGCTCGATCCCATGGACCCAGTACGGCTCCAGCTTCACCGGCACGACCATGACGGTCTCTACGAACGACACCTTCGCCTGCTGGGCGACGGACTCCGTCTCTGTTTCTATCTCTGTGCTGGGCGCCACAACCACCGTCGGCGACGCCACGGCGGCGACGATCTAGGCCGCCAACGACGACATCGTCGTCCGCTCACCCCACCCAGTCCCCCTGTCCGTCCAACACCACAACACCCAGGAGTGAAACGAATGGAACCCTTCATCGGTCAAGTCATGCTCTTCGCGGGGAACTTCGCCCCGATGGGCTGGATGTTCTGCCAAGGGCAGATCCTCTCCATCAGCGAGTTCGAGGCGCTGTACACGATCCTCGGCACCACCTACGGCGGCGACGGAGTGACGAACTTCGCCTTGCCGAACCTCTCCGGCGCCACCGCCGTGGGCTCGGGCACTGGCCCCGGCTTGCCCAATTGGGACCTCGGTCAGCTCAGCGGCGGGGAGACCACCACGATGACCCAGGCCAACATGCCCGCCCACAACCACGTCGCGCTCGGCTCAAGCCAGAACGGCGAGGCCACCAGCCCCCAAGGCGCGGTGCTCGCGGGTTATGGCACCCAGTTGCCGCCGGTGGGCCCCTACACCAGCTCCGCGGCGAACACCACCCTACGCGCGGGCTCCTTGGGCAACGCCGGGTCGAGCCAGCCCTTCTCGATCATCCAGCCCAGCCTCGCGCTCAACTACATCATCGCCTACGAGGGCATCTACCCCTCTCCGGCCTGAGCCCCACCCCCTCCCATCTTCGTCTTCGGAGCTTCGAGCATGGATCCTATCTACATCGGCTCAATCTTCCTGTTCGCGGGCAACTTCGAGCCAAAAAACTTCGCCTTCTGTGATGGGCGACTGATGAGCATCGCCCAGAACACGGCCCTGTTCGCGATCCTGGGCACCACCTATGGCGGCGACGGCCGCGTGACCTTCGCTCTGCCCGACCTGCGCGGCCGCGTCGCCGTGGGCGTCGGGGGGTTCCCCGGCGGGCAGAACTGGTCGCTCGGAGAGGCTCAAGGAACCAACTCCGTCACCTTGACCCAAGAGAACCTCGCCACACACAGCCACAACGTCAACGCCAACAACGCCCCCGGCGGCAACTCCTCGCCCTCAAACAGCGTGTTGGCAGAGATCGGCACCAGCCTCCCGCCCCTGGGGCCCTACACCCAAGGCGCACCCAACACCACGATGAGCGCGCAGAGCGTGATGCCCGCCGGGAGCGGCTTCCCCGTCGGCATTATGCAGCCCTATCTCGGCCTCAACTACATCATCGCGCTCTACGGCGTCTTCCCTCCTCGTAGCTGAAACGGCTCACCCCCTCTCTACCTCTCGGAGTCAAACATGGATCCCATCATGGGCTGCATCTTCCTGTTCGCGGGCAGCAGGGCCCCGAAGAACTGGGCGTTCTGCAACGGCCAGCTCCTCTCCATCGCCCAGAACCAGGCGCTGTTCTCGATCCTCGGCACGACCTATGGCGGCGACGGCATCCGGACCTTCGCCCTGCCCGACCTTCGGGGCCGGGCGCCGGTCTCCCAAGGCAACCCGCCGGGCATCAACGGCGTGCAGCTCGGTGAGGCCGCGGGCTCGCCGACCACGACGCTGTTGATCACCAACCTCCCGTCACACACCCACACCCTGAGCGCCTCCACCAACAACGGCGAGTCCATCTCCCCCTCAAACGGCACCTTGGCGGCCTTCGGCACCTCGTTGCCGCCCGCCGGGCCCTACACGACCGCCCACACGCCGAACGCCCCGCTCAGCCCCGCCGCCATCTCCGTGGCCGGCCAGAACCAGCCGATCAACATCACCCAGCCGACCATCGCCCTGAACTTCATCATCGCGACCCAGGGCATCTTCCCCTCTCGGAGCTGATCCCGTCTGCGCCGCCTCGTGGGCTTGACCCCGCGGGGCGGCGTCTGTGTTGGATGGATTGTGTTGTGAACGTCTCACCCCACCAACGACTCCAGCCACCCCCGCAGCACGTTCACCGCGACGCGCTGGCGGTACTCCGCCGTCGAGCGCACATCGGCGATGGGCCGGATGTCGTTCAGCAGAAGCTCCGCGAGCTGGGGCCGCACGGGGCCGCCCTCGAGGGCCACCTCGACGGTGTGCGCGCGGAGGGGCACCGGGCCCAAGGCGCCGAACGCGAGGCGCGCCAGGGTGACCTGGCCACCTTGGCGGCGCACCCGGCCGCAGAACGAGAGCTTGGAGATCGACTGTGCGCGGCGGGTGCCGACCTTACGGAAGAAGGTCTCGTCGCCGTCTACCCGGGCGGGAAGGTAGATGGCGGTGATCAGCTCGTCACGCTCCAGGGCCGTCTTGCGGTAGCCCAGGAAGAAGCGCTCGATGGGCACGCGGCGCAGGCCGCGGCGGGCGGAGCCGAGCTCGACGACGGCGTCTAAGGCCAGAAGCGGCGGCAGGCTGTCTCCGGCGGGGGAGGCGTTGGCCAGGTTTCCGCCCAAGGTGCCGCGGTTGCGGATCTGGGCGGCGCCGCAGGTGCGGGCGGCCTCGACCAAGGCCGGGGCGTGATCGGCGAGGAGCGGGGACTGGATCAGCTCGGTCCAGGTGGTCAGCGCGCCGAGGCGGATCCAGCCGTCTTGGGCGTCGATGCCGCGTAGCTCGGCCACACCCCAGAGGTTCAGCACGCGGCTGGGATCGAGCTTGTTGGCCTCGATGAGCACCATCAGGTCGGTGCCCCCGGCCAACGCGACGGTCTCGGGGTGGTGCGCCTTGACCGCGAGGGCCTCGGCGAGCGTGCGTGGGGAGAGCACTTCAGCGTGGCTGGTCAGCACAGAGCGCCTCCTCGACGGCGTCGATGATCTTCTGGTAGCCCGTGCAGCGGCAGAGGTTCCCGGCCACGGCGTCGCGGACCTCGGCGCGGTTGAGCGTCTGGCCCCGCTGGCAGAGCTCGGCGGCGGTCATCAAGAACCCCGGCGTGCAGATGCCACACTGGGCCGCGCCGCAGCGCACGAAGTTGTCTTGTAGACGGGCGAGGCGTGGGTCGTCGGCGAGGCCCTCCACGGTGAGCACCGTGGCGCCTTGGGCCTGGGCCGCGGGCACCAGACACGCGCAGGCCGACTGGCCGTCGAGCAGCACGGTGCAGGCGCCACACTCGCCCTCGCCGCAGCCCTCCTTGGCGCCGGTGAGGCGCAGGTCTTCGCGCAGCACGTCGAGCAGACGGGCCATCGGGCGGACCTCGACCTCACGAGGGGCGCCGTTCACGACGAAGGAGAGCTTCATGGGGTGGCCTCCAGCACACGCTCAGGGGTCATCGGCAGGCGGTTGAGCACCGCGCCCGTGGCGGCCTCGATGGCCTGGGCCACCGCCGCCGCCGGGCCGTCCATGGGGATCTCCCCCAGGCCCTTGGCGCCAAACGGGCCCCCGGCGTAGGGGTTCTCGATGAGCAGCGTCACCATCTCCGGGGCGTCGGCCGCCGTGGGGATGATGTAGTTCGTGAGCCGATCGTTGAGCATCAGGCCTTTGCCGTCGGTGACGACCTCCTCAAAGGTGGCCCAGCCGAGCGCCTGGAGCGCCCCGCCCTCGATCTGCCCCGTGGCGAGCACGGGGTTCAGCGCGAAGCCGATGTCTGTGGCCGTGATCAGCCGCCGGTAGGTGACCTCGCCGGTGTCGATGTCTACGGCCAGGTCCACCACCGTCGCCATCCAGGCGTAGGTGGGGTAGGCGTCGCCGAGGTAACGCTCGTCGTCCCAGCGCAGGGTGGGGTCGGGCTGGTGCTGGGCCTCTACCCGCAGGGGCCCGCGGGCGCGGCGGGCGCGGGCGAGCTCGGCGAAGGCGCCCGGGCGTTTGGCCTCGGCCTGCAGCGCCGCGTGGAGCTTACGCGCGGCGGCGTCCACCACCCCACCCACGACCATCGCCGTGCGAGACGCCACCGTGGGCCCGGAGTCGGGGACGATGGCCGTGTCGTGGGGCGCCATCTCCACCCAGCCAAGCGGGATGTCGAGGATCGACGCCACGATCTGCGGGAAGATCGTGTCGGTTCCTTGGCCGATGTCCGTGGAGCCCGTGAGCACCCGCACCCGCTCACCGAAGAGCTCTAGGATCACCTTGGACTTGATCTTCGCCTCGCCGTTGCCGGTGAAGCCGCAGCCATGAAACACCACGGAGACGCCCCGACCGGGCAGGCGCCGCGCCGCGTCTCCGCCGCCGCCGGGGATGGGCGAGAGCGGCGGCAGCGGGGCCTCATCCGCGGCGGCCAGGGCCGCGTCTAGGGCGAGCAGGCCCCCCGGCGCCTTCACGACCTGGCCGGTGACGGTCAAGTCCCCCTCACGCAGGAGGTTCATCCGGCGCAGTTCGACGGGGTCGATGGAGAGCGTGCGGGCGATCTTGTCCAGGTGGCGCTCGACGGCGAACATCGCCTGGGGGGCGCCGAAGCCACGAAACGCGCCGTTGGGCGGGGAGTGGGTGGCCACCACGGCGGCGCGCACATGGGCCGTCTCCCAGCGGTAGGGCCCGCTCACATGCAGCGCGGCCCGGGAGATGACGACGGGGGAGAGGGTGTTGTAGGCGCCGCCGTCCATGAGCACGTCGGCGTCTAAGGAGAGCAGGCGGCCCGACTCGTCCACGCGGGTGCTGAGCTTCACCCGGGCGGGGTGGCGTTTGGTGGTGGCGCGTAGATCTTCGTCGCGGCGGTAGACCATCTTGACTGGGCGTCCGGCGCGCAGGGCCAACAGCGCGGCGTGGGCGGCCAGCATCGAGGGGTACTCCTCTTTGCCGCCGAAGCCTCCGCCCGTGGCGGCCTGCACCACGTTGAGCTTGTCGTGGCCGAGCACCCGGGTGAGGGCCTTCACGACGTAGTACGGGCACTGCAAGGAGCCTATGATGGTGACCCCGCCGTCTTCCCGGGGCACGGCGAGCACGCCCTGGGGCTCGATGTAGAGCTGCTCTTGGTGGCCGACGTTGTACTCCCCCTCGATGAGCACGCCGCCCTGGACGGCCTTCACGTCGCCTAGGCGCAGCTCCAGCTTCTTGAAGACGTTGTCTCGGCCAAAGATGCGCGGATCTTCGCCTTGGGAGCGGGTCATGTCGATGAGCGCGGGGAGCGGCTGGTACTCCACCCGCACGTTCCGCGCGGCCTCCAGGGCCTTCTCCCGCGTCGGCGCGGCGACCAGCGCGATGGGCTCGGTGACGTGGCGCACGACCTGCTCGGCCAAGGCGGGCTGGTCGTCGGTCATCAAGGCGATGACGTTCTCGCCGGGGATGTCCACGGAGGTGACGACGACGACGTCCGACCAGTCGTAGTCGAGGTTGAGGGTGATGCCGCGGATGAGCGCGTGGGCGTGGATCGAGCGCACCGTGGCGCCGTAATAGCAGCCGGGAACGTGCAGATCGTCGACATAGAGCGCGCGACCGCTGACCTTCGCGGGTCCATCAACCCTGCCGATGCTTTCGCCGATGAGCTGAGCCATAGAAGCTCCAGGGGGCGCCCCAGATATACCAGAGTTGATCCCCGAGCGCCCGTCGTCGCCCCCGCCTCGGTGTCAGAGCTGTGCCGATTCCCGCCCAGGCCGGTCCAAGCCGGACCAAGGAGACCCCCCATGCGCTTCACCGACCTCAAGGACCGCCTGCCGACGCTGCCCGAGGCCCTCGCGCCGCTCGGCGCCCTCGCCTTCAACCTCTGGTGGAGCTGGGACGCTGAGGCCACGGCCCTCTTTGGTGGCCTCGACCCGATGGGCTGGGAGCGGGTGCGGCACAACCCCGTGGCCTTGCTGCAAGACTTGGGCGCCGACCGCCTCTCGGCCTTGGCTGAAGACGCCACCTTCGTGGCCCAGGTCCGCTCGATCCAAAGCCGCTTTGAGGCTTACCTCCACGCCACGAACACCTGGGCCCAAGAGCACGCCCCGAGCCTCGCCCCCGGCGGCCAGGGCGGCGTGGCCTATCTCTCCATGGAGTTTGGCCTGCACGAGAGCCTACGCATCTACTCCGGCGGCCTCGGCGTGCTCGCCGGGGACCATGTGCGCTCGGCTTCAGACCTGGGCTTGGAGCTCGTCGGCGTCGGCCTGCTCTACCGCCAGGGCTACTTCCGCCAGCTCATCGACGACGGTGATCAGGTCACCGCCTTCCCCAAGGCCGACTTCAACCGCCTGCCCGTGCGCCAGGCCTTCAACGACGACGGCACCCCTCTGCGGATCGAGGTGCCCCACGGCAACCACAGCTACACCGCCCAGGTGTTTCAGCTCGACGTGGGCCGGGTGCGCCTGCTCCTGCTGGACGCCGACCACGAGGGCAACCCCTTCGATCACCGCTTCTTCACGCAGCAGCTCTACGGCGGCGACGGCCGCACCCGGGTGGCCCAGGAGGTGCTGCTTGGCGTCGGCGGCGTGCGCGCGATCCGGGCCATGGGCCTGCGCCCGGCGGTGTTCCACCTCAACGAGGGCCACTGCGCCTTCGCCCCTGTCGAGCTCCTCCGTGAGCGTGTGTTGCAGGGCGAGCCCTTGGGCGCCGCCGCCGAGGCCGTGAAGCGCCAGGTGGTGTTCACCACCCACACCCCGGTGCCCGCGGGCCACGACCGCTTCTCGTACTACACCGTCGAGGAGGCCCTGGGCGGCTACCGCGAGCAGCTGGGCTGGCCCCAAGGCACGATCATGGACATGGGCCGCGTGCGCCCCACGGACATCCACGAGCCTCTGTGTATGACTGTTCTCGCCCTCAAGCTCAGCCGGTCCACGAACGGCGTCTCCGCCCTGCACGGCGCCGTGAGCCGCGAGATGTGGAAGGACCTCTTCCCCCTCGTCCTCGACACCGCCCAGGTGCCCATCGGCCACGTCACCAACGGCGTTCACCCTCTGTTCTGGATGGGCCCCGAGCTGCGCGCCCTGTTTGATGACCGCCTGCCCGGCTGGCGCCGCCGCTTAAGCGACCTCGCCTATTGGGAGGAGTCGTTTGGCGAGGTCTCCGACGAAGACCTGTGGTCTGTGCACAACGCCCAGAAGGCCCGCCTCGCCCAGCTCGTCTCCACCCGCTGCCGCGGCGCCCACCTCGACACCCACGCCTTGACCTTGGGCTTCGCCCGGCGCTTCGCCCCGTACAAACGCGCTAACCTGCTGTTCACCGATCCCGACCGTTTGGAGGCCCTGCTCGACCACGACATGCCTGTGCGCCTGCTCGTCTCGGGCAAGGCCCACCCCCAAGACCTGCACGGTCAGGCCCTGTTGGGCGAGATCCTCCGCTTCACCCGCGACGGCCGCTTCCGCGACCGGGTGATCTTCTTGGAGGAGTACGACATGATCCTTGGCCGCGCGCTCACCCAAGGCTGCGACGTGTGGCTGAACACCCCGCGCCGTCCGCGTGAGGCCTCGGGAACCTCGGGCCAGAAGGCCGCGCTGAACGGCGTGCTCAACGCCTCGATCCTCGACGGCTGGTGGCCGGAGGCCTACGACGGCACGAACGGCTGGGCCATCGGCGAGGCCCGGGAGTACGCCACGGTGGAGGAGCAGGACGCCGCGGACGCGGAGTCTCTGTATCAGATCCTGGAGCATGAGCTGCGGCCGCTGTTCTTCCGGCGGGATGAGCAGGGGATCCCGCGGGGGTGGGTGGAGAAGATGCGGCGGTCGATCATCACCTGTCTGCCGGTGTTCAACACGCATCGTATGGTCGAGGACTACGTCACCGGGATTTATTTGGGGTGAGGCTTCGGGGAGGTTCCGTGACCCCGATCGGTCGGTCGGGGTCACGGAACGTCCGGAAGAGGCCCCCGATTGATCGTTCGGCCCTTCAGGAACGTTCCTTGGGTGCCCCCGATGGATCGGGCGTGGGTTCGGGACGTTCCTTGAGGGGCCCCGATGGATCGGGCGTGGGTGAGGAACGTCTGGAAGGTGTGAGCGGGGTTCGGGCGACCGGCGG
>Ga0209467_1001662_pt1 | contig 18349 bp, 28 predicted proteins | sample Higcelwee11metaG_FD_187175 | JGI IMG/M metagenome (GOLD analysis project Ga0209467, IMG submission 187175) | Freshwater pond sediment microbial communities from the University of Edinburgh, under environmental carbon perturbations - High... | ecosystem: Environmental > Aquatic > Freshwater >...
GGCGAGCATGTTCATCAAAAAGGATCAAATATAAATGGTGAGAGATTGCGTTTTGATTTTTCTCATGGTGAAAAAATGACCGATGAGCAAAAGAAAGCAGTGGAGGATTATGTGAACTCTGCAATTGTTGCCAAGATTTCTGTGGAAATGAATGAAATGAGTCTGGACAAAGCTCGAGAGAGTGGAGCCGAGGGAGCTTTTGAAAATAAATACGGCGAAGTGGTTAAAGTTTATAAAATAAATGGATTTTCCAACGAAATTTGTGGTGGTCCGCATGTGGCTAATACAGGGGATATTGAAGGAATATTTAAAATTCAAAAAGAAGAAAGCTCTTCTTCGGGAGTAAGGAGAATAAAAGCAATTATAGAGAATTAAGATTTTGAGAATTTATAGTGCCGAATTGTTTTATTATTTTGATGTTAATAAATTATGAAAAATAAAAAAGATATAAAAAAAATTGAAATTTATCAAGCGAAAAATGGAGCCATTGAGCTTTCGGTTGATGCAAAAAAAGAAACGATTTGGGCAACGCAGCAACAAATTGCGGATATTTTTAGCGTGGAAAGATCTGTAATTACGAAACATATTAATAATATTCTCAAAGATAATGAGTTAGACAAAAAATCAGTATGTGCAAAATTTGCACATACTGCCAGTGATGGAAAAATCTATCAGGTGCAGTTTTATAATCTAGATATATTGCTTTCTGTGGGATATAGAACTAATTCTCAAAAAGCTATCATTTTTAGAAAATGGGCGACTAAAACATTAAAACAGCATATCACAGAGGGATACACTATTAATAAAAATATTTTGGCAAAAAATTACGAAACATTTTTGCGCGCCGTAGAAGAAACGAAAAAACTTCTTCCTGAGGATGGTCGCATTTCAGCCCAAGATACTATGGAGCTGATAAAACTTTTTGCTGGAACTTGGTTTTCTTTGGACGCTTATGATAGAGAAAGTTTACCTATCAAGGGGGCTACTAGAAAAAAGGTCGATTTTGCTGGACAAGAATTAGTGAAATCAATTGGAAAATTAAAAACAGATCTTTTGAGAAAAAAGGAAGCAACAGATATTTTTGCTACTGAACGGGGCAAAGGAGGTCTCGCCGGAATAGTGGGAAATGTCTTGCAATCTTTCGGTGGAAAAGATTTGTATCCGACCATTGAAGAAAAGGCAGTACACCTTTTATACTTTATTGTTAAAAATCATCCTTTTGTGGATGGCAATAAGCGCAGTGGAGCGTTTGCTTTTATTTGGTTTTTGCAAAGAGCTCGCTTTAATTTCCGAGATAAGATTACCCCCGAAGCGCTTACTGTGATTACCTTATTTATTGCAGAAAGCAAACCCAAAGATAAAGATAGGATGATTGGGTTGGTTTTGCTATTGCTTAAGAAATAAAATTAATATTTAATATAGAAAAAATATGGAATTAGGAATTACAAAAGAGCAAGCAGAAAAATTATTGGATGAATATGTAAAAGATTCAATTACGAAATTGCATATGATTGAGTCAGAGGCAATTATGCAAGCCTTGGCAGAGAGATTGGGTGAGGATGTAGAGCAATGGGGCATAATTGGACTTTTGCATGATATTGATTGGGATTTAACCAAAGGTAATTCGAGTGAACATTGTGTAAAAGCGGAAGAGATTTTGCGCCAAGCGGGTGCAACAGATTTTCTAATTGAGACTATTCAATCTCATGGATATAGCATGGAGGAGATTCCAGCATTTAAAGATAAGCAGAGGACAACTATAATTCAATATTGTTTAGTATCGGCTGAGACGCTGACAGGTTTAATTGTGGCTTCAGCCTTAATGCAACCTGATAAAAAATTAGCCAGCGTTAGTTTCGAATCTTTAAAAAAGAAATATAAGAATAAAAAATTTGCAGCTAGGTGTAATCGTGATTTGATTGCAGAATGTGAAAAAGCAGGAATTTCATTGGATGAATTTTTGGCATTAGGACTAAAATCACTTCAGGCTATTTCAGATAAATTAGGTTTGTAATTTTTTAAAAATAAAAATATGAATAGGGGTGGACTAAATTTTTTCTTAGCGCTTTATATTGCTGTATTTTTAATTTTAATAACTCCTTTTGGGGCTTTGTTCTATGTGATATTTGGAGAGTTGTCGTTTTTTATTTCATTGGGCTCTTTGGCGCTGGCAATTATTGTTATTTATATGCAGAGACAAGAAACTGTGGGAGGTAGCTTACTATTTGACTTTGTGGTCTTGCTTCCAGTTTTAGCGACAATTGTTATTTGGAGGCTACTTTGGATAAAGATGCATAATAAGGATATAGGATTAGATATTTCTAACGGAGAGGTTGCTTTATATTTTGGAATATTGAGCGTCATTATCATAGCTATATTAATAATGGATAAATACCGATCTGAGAAAAAATAAAAAAAACACTCTAGATGCTTAATTTTGAGTATTTTTTATAACATATTTGAGACTTTAGTTAGAGATCTCCTCGATAATTATAATAGCGTGGTTATCCATTGCAGCATGACTTGTAATAATATTAGGGAGAATAATAAGGCAGAAAATTTAAAGACTTGTTTTATTTGTTTGACAAATTTCCAACTTTTGTATATTATTGTCTTGCGCTATCAAATAGCAGTTTTTTTAATAGTGAAATTAATTTTTTAGTGTAGTGTACCTATCTTAAAAGTGAAAGTTACCCTATATAAACCTAAGTAATGCCAACAATCAATCAGCTTAAAAAGAAGCCAAGAAAAACAGCAAAAAAGAAATCAAAGTCTCCAGCAATGGCCTTTGTTTTCAATACTTTAAAAAACAGATCAACTGATTCACAAGGACCATTTAAGAGGGGGGTTTGCTTGAGTGTAAAAACTACTACTCCAAAGAAACCGAATTCAGCTTTGCGTAAAATTGCTAGGGTTAGATTAACTAACGGAATGGAAGTAACTGCTTATATCCCAGGAATCGGACATAATCTACAGGAGCATTCAATCGTGATGATTCGTGGAGGAAGAGTGAAGGATCTTCCGGGTGTGCGATATCACATCGTAAGAGGTGTATTGGATACTGCAGGGGTAGATGGTAGAAATAGAGGGCGCAGTAAATATGGTGCCAAGCGACCAAAGAAAGCTGAATAATTTGAAATAATATTTATATAATTTAAAGTTTAAAGTCAATTTAAAATTAGAAAAAAGTTTTAAATTGAAAATTGTTACAAGATATGCCAAGAAGAAAAAGAAAATTCCCAAGTCATTGGAAAGTAGATTCTAAGTATGGTAATGCCTTACTTGGAAGATTTATCGGTTCAATTATGAGAGATGGAAAAAGAAGTGTTGCTGAAAAAGTTATTTACGACGCTTTTGATATTATTCATGAGAAAACCCAAAAAGGTGGACTTAATGTTTTTGAGCAAGCTATCAAAAATGTGTCTCCTCTTTTGGTGGTTAAATCAAAAAGAGTGGGAGGAACTAATTATCAGGTGCCAGTTCAAGTTTCTGGAAATAAAAGACAGGCACTTGCTATGACTTGGATAAAAGATGTTTGTCAAAAGAAAAAAGGAAAAAGTATGCCAGCTAAATTAGCTGATGAATTATTGGAGGCTTCAGAAAAAACTGGAGCAGCTATGAAAAAGAAAGATGATGTACACAGAATGGCTGAGTCAAATAGAGCTTTCGCTCATTTCGCGTAATTTTTGCGAATTTAAGAAGTTTGGAATTTAAGAAACTGAGAATCTTAAGATTCAAAAAAATGATAAAATAAAGTTGCAACTTCTTTTCTTGTGAGTAACTTTATTTTTTTTATTATAAAATTAAAATATCTAAAAATTCTCGTTTGCTATTAGGCGGGGATTCAAAATTATAAATTTAAAATTAAAAATTTTTATTAAAATATGGACATCAAAAAATTAAGAAATATCGGAATCATCGCTCATATTGATGGAGGAAAAACTACTACCACTGAGCGTATTTTGTATTACACTGGAATCACTCATAAAATTGGTGAAGTACATGAGGGTGAGGCTACTATGGACTGGATGGAACAAGAAAGAGAAAGGGGAATTACTATTACTAGTGCAGCCACTACTTGTACCTGGAAGGATCACCAGATTAACATTATTGATACCCCCGGTCATGTGGACTTTACTGTTGAAGTAGAAAGATCTTTGCGTGTACTTGACGGAGCAGTGGTCATTTTTGATGGAAAAGAAGGTGTGGAGCCACAATCTGAAACAGTTTGGCGTCAGGCTGATAGATATGGTGTGCCAAGAATGTGTTTTATAAATAAAATTGATAAAGAAGGTGCTGATTTTGATAAGGCCTTAAAATCAATTCATGATAGACTTAGTCCAAAGGCTGTGGCTATTCAATTGCCAATCGGAGAGAGAGGTGGTTTTTCTGGTGTGATTGATTTGATAAAGATGAAGGCTTATGAATTTGAGGGAGCAATGGGTGAAACCGTTGTTGAAAAAGAGATTCCTGCTGAGATGATGGAGAGAGCTCAAAAAACAAGAGAGACTTTAATAGAAAAAATTTCCGAAACCGATGATGAATTGACAATGAAATTTCTGGAAGGAGAGGAAATTTCTGATGAAGAATTAAAAGTCGCACTCAGAAAGGCTGTGATTGATGTGAAATTAATTCCAGTTTTAACTGGAACTGCATTACGTAATAAAGGTGTGCAATTAGTTTTGGATGCTGTTTTGGATTATCTGCCTGCCCCGACTGATTTACCGCCCGTTAAAGCAGAAGACGAAAAAACTGGAGAAGAAATTGCAATTCCACCATCTGAGGATGCTCCTTTCGCTGCTTTGGCTTTTAAGGTGGCAACCGACCCATTTGTAGGACAAGTAACTTTCTTTAGAATTTATGCTGGCTCACTTAAATCAGGTTCTTACGTTTATAATTCAACTAAGGGTGAAAAGGAAAGAATTAGTAGAATTTTAAGAATGCATGCTAATCATCGTGAAGAAATTGAATTTTTGGGAGTGGGAGAAATCGGAGCTTTAGTGGGACTTAAGAACACTACTACTGGAGATACACTTTGTGATATGGATAAGCATATTATTTTAGAAAAAATGACTTTTCCAGAACCAGTAATTGATATTGCCATTGAACCCAAAACTAAAGCTGATCAAGAAAGAATGGGAATCGCTTTGCGAAAACTTTCTGAAGAGGATCCTACTTTCAGAGTAAGAACTGATGAGGAGAGTGGTCAAACTATCATTTCTGGAATGGGTGAGCTTCATTTGGATGTTTTGGTGGATAGAATGAAAAGAGAATTTAAAGTGGAAGCTAACATCGGTAAACCTCAAGTAGCTTATCGTGAAACTATCAAAGGGCATTCAGAAGCCGAGGGTAAATATATCAAACAATCTGGAGGTCGTGGACAATATGGACATTGTTGGATTAGATTGGAACCATTGGTTAAAGAAGAAAAGACTGAAGAAGAAAAAGAAGCAGAAAGAAAATCTGGTAAGAAAAAAGAAGATACTATATTTGAATTTGCCAATGAAATTAAGGGAGGAACAATACCACAAGAATTTATCCCACATGTTGAAAAAGGTATTAAGGAAGCAATGGGAAATGGTATTTTGGCTGGATTTCCAATGGTGGATGTAAAAGCTACTTTGTATGATGGAAGTTACCATGATGTGGATTCCTCAGAAGCAGCCTTTAAGGTAGCTGGATCAATGGCTTTTAAAGCTGCTGCCAAATTAGCTAAACCAGTTATTCTTGAACCGATTATGAAAGTTGTAATATCTGCTCCAGAACAATATATGGGAGACGTAGTGGGTGATATTAATTCCAGAAGAGGAATCATTAAAGAGATTAATGATAAGGGGGAGGGAACAGCTATTATCAAGGAAATTGAAACAGAAGTTCCACTTTCATCTATGTTTGGTTACACAACTCAACTTCGAAGTATGACCCAAGGAAGAGCATCATCAGTAATGGAATTTACTAGATATGCTGAGGTTCCATCTAATATTGCTCAAGAGATAATGACTGGTTCTGAAAAAAAATAGAAGGACTTTCAATAAAAAACAACCCACCCCGCGTAGGTTGTTTTTATTTTTTGCATTTGACAAGCTGACCCATTTTCTATATCTTTAAATAGGAATTTTTGGTGAGTTCTTTTTTTATTTTCATTTTTCTTTTTGGAGGAGGAGGGATGAGAAGAGTTGAATGTTTGAAACATTGTCAATTTGTACACGATGGATACAGCGACGTAGAGTTGGTATCTGCATTATCCGAATGGTATTCTTTGTGTTCCCTGGACGGCTGCGTCTGGATAATTGTTGTTATTACTCAAGCAGCCGGAAGAGGAAGCGGAAAAAATGTAGATATTTACAAATTTAACCCAGATGTTAAAAAGTCTGATCTGCAAGATTTATTAGCAGAGAAAACTGTTAATGAAATAATTTTTACTTTTAATTGCAAGCGTGAATCTTTTGAAGAATTTATCAACGAAGTTGTCATATTCAGGGGGTAGTACTGCCAGTACTACCCCCATTTTTTATAAATTTTTTTAAGAAAGATAGTGTTTTTATCGGCTTAAGAAACATCACTGTTAAGGTTGAAAAATTCTCTTGTGATAGTTGTACTTTTGGAATCAATGTGGCTTATATTACCTTAGTTTATTTGATAAAATAGGCTTTTCGGTAAAATAGAAACAGAACTAGTTAAAGTCTATCTATTAATGAGCTAGAACTATTGACAAGAAAAAATAAGAATGATAATATGTTTAAGTAATACGACAGGAAACAAAATCTGTTTTTGTGTTGCATTATTTTTTTACAGAAATTTATTTTTAAAATAATAATTAATAAAATATAAAATTTTGCGAAGGTGGATTTTCTTTCGCAGTCCAAAAGCTATGGCAGTAGAAAAATTTGAAAGAACTAAACCCCATGTTAATGTGGGAACAATCGGTCATGTTGATCATGGTAAAACTACTTTAACAGCAGCTATTTTGCATGTTCTAAGTTTGAAGGGAATGGCTAAAGCTAAGAATATTGCAGAAATTGATAAAGCTCCAGAAGAGAGAGAGCGTGGTATTACTATTGCGACAGCTCATTGTGAATACGAATCAGCAAATAGACATTATGCCCATGTTGATTGTCCTGGTCATGCTGATTATATTAAAAACATGATTACTGGTGCTGCTCAAATGGATGGAGCAATTATTGTAGTTAGCGCTACAGATGGTCCTATGCCACAAACAAGAGAGCACATCCTTCTTGCAAAACAAGTAGGTGTTCCAAGTATTGTTGTCTTTATAAATAAGATTGATATGGTGGATGATCCAGAATTGATTGATCTTGTAGAGGAAGAGATTAAGGAATTGCTTTCAAAATATGAATTTGATGGAGACAACGCTGCTATAATCAGAGGTTCTGCTGTTCAGGCTTTGAATGTAGCTACAGCTGATGATGCTGCTGCTAAACCAATTTGGGATTTAATGGATGCTCTTGATGAAAAAATTCCAGAACCAATTAGAGATACTGAAAAACCTTTCTTGATGCCTATTGAAGATATCTTCTCAATTGAAGGTAGAGGAACAGTGGTAACAGGAAGAATTGAAAGAGGAACAATTAGTGTTGGAGGAGAAGTTGAGATTATCGGTTTGCGTCCTACTCAAAAAACAACTGTAACTGGAATCGAGATGTTCAATAAACAACTTGACAAAGGTGAGGCTGGAGACAATGCTGGAGTACTTCTTCGTGGAACCAAAAAAGAAGATGTTGAAAGAGGACAAGTTTTGGCAGCTATTGGATCAATTAATCCTCATAGTGAATTTGAAGGAGAAGTATATGTACTTACAAAAGAAGAAGGTGGACGTCATACTCCTTTCTTTAAGGGATATAAGCCACAATTTTATATTAGAACCACTGATGTAACTGGAGAAGTAGAGCTTCCAGAGGGAACAGAGATGGTTATGCCTGGTGACACTGTTAATCTAAAAATCAAACTTTCATCAAACGTAGCTATGGAAGAAGGAATGAGATTCGCTATTCGCGAAGGAGGAAGAACAGTTGGAGCTGGTATTGCAACAAAAATTATCAAATAATTTTGAGCGAACTTACCCTGCCACTCACGAGTGACAGGGGATAGTTCTCTTAAAAAGAGAATAAATTATTAATAGTGTAGATTTTATTACTACGATGAATAAAAAAGAAGACGTACAATCAAGAGTTAGAATTAAAATCAAGGCTTATGATAATAAAGTCATTGATCAATCTGCTAAGAAGATTATTGAAACAGCGCTTCGTTCTGGTGCTCAGATAGCTGGTCCAGTGCCACTACCAACTGAAATCCATAAAGTAACTGTTAACAAATCGACTTTTGTTCATAAAGATGCCCGTGATCAATATGAAATGAGAGTGCATAAGAGATTGATTGATATTATGGATCCTAAGGCGAAGACTATCGATGATTTAACTAATCTAGATTTGCCAGCCGGAGTGGATATCGAAGTGAAGATGATGTAAGCATTGACACAAGTTCACTTATTAGGGTACAATAGTCTTGCTACCTAATGAGTGAATTTGTGGAGATATTAAAATACAACTAGTTAAAGTCCATCCTTGGATACTAAACTAGCCAGAGAATTTAAAAACTGTTAATTATTAGTTTTTACTGGCTTAGAAAGACCAGTTTTTTGTTTGTTAAAATGTTTTAAGAAAATCAAGATGTTAAAGTTTATAATTGGAAAAAAAGTTGGAATGACAACTATCTATGATGGTGAAAAGGGTGCTTTGAATATTACTTTAGTTGAATGTTTACCAAACAAGATTGAGTTGATAAGAAACGAGGAAAAGGATGGCTATAATGCTATTTGCTTAGGTTTGAAAAATAAGAAAGGAAAGACTACTTTGAGAGAGTTTAGAATCAAAGCTGAAGAACAAGCTAATTTTGAATTAGGTAAGGAGATTGGTGTTGATTTGTTTGAAATAGATGAAAAAGTAGCTGTTATTGGAACTACTAAAGGTAAGGGTTACCAAGGAGTTGTAAAGAGACATGGTTTTGCTGGTGCTCCAGCTAGTCATGGACACAGACATGATCACAGGGCTCCTGGATCTATCGGATGTGCTTTTCCTGAACATGTTTTGAAGGGTAAGAAGATGGCTGGAAGAATGGGAGGCGAGCGAGCTACTGTAAAAAATTTGAAAGTAGTTTATATTGATAAAGAAAAGAATTTGATAGGTTTAAAGGGTGCGGTTCCAGGAATACCAATGGGAACAGTACGAATATTTACAAGATAGAAAATTTTAAAAGTTTTATTACTCTGAATTAAAAAAGATGAAAACTATAGTATACAATTTTGAAGGGAAAAAGGTTAAGGATATTGAATTATCAGAAAATGTTTTTAATGTTCCATTAAATGCTGAATTATTGCATGAAGTTTATGTTTCAATGGATGCCAATAAGCGAGTGGCAATTGCTCATACTAAAGGCAGGGGAGAAGTTTCTGGAAGTGGACGAAAACCATGGAAACAAAAAGGAACAGGTAGGGCGAGAGTAGGATCAGTTAGAAGTCCAATTTGGAAAGGTGGAGGAGTAGTTTTTGGACCAAAAAAGGATAGAAATTTTAAAAAGAAGATTAATAAGAAGGCTAATTCAAAAGCAATTTTGATGGCGCTTAGTGAAAAATTGAGAAGTGAAAATTTGATTATTGTTGAAAAATTTGAAGCAGTTAATAAGAAAACCAAGGATATCACCAATGCTTTGACAGCCTTGAAGATCAAGGGTTCAATTTTGATAAATTTAGCTCAAGTTGAAACAGAAACTTTCCTATATATCAGAAATATCAAAAGTACAAAATGTACACCAGTTGATAACTTGAATGTTTTGGATCTGTTGAATCACAAGAACTTAATTTTAAGTGAAGAGTCAATAAAATATTTAGAGAAAAAATATAATTAGAATTTTATGGGTTTATTTAATACTAAAAAAGAAGATGATATCGTTGAGGCAAAGGCTGTTAAAGAAGAGAAATCTTTGGCTGTGGAGAAAGATGCTAAGAAGGCAGATAAAAAGGTTGTTGCCACTAAGAATGTCGTAGATATTCCTAATGATGGACAGATGGCCTATGACTTCATTGTTAAGCCTTGGATTACTGAAAAAGCTCAAGAGCTGATGGCTTCAAATAAATATATTTTTAGATTGAGAGCTAAGACGACTAAGCGGGAAGCAAAGGTAGCAGTGGAAAGATTATATAATGTGAGAGTAGAAAGTGTTAATATGATTAATATCCCATCTAAGAAGAAGAGATTTGGAAGGAGTATGGGGATGAAATCAGCTGTTAGAAAAGCAGTGGTTACCCTTAAAAAAGGAGATAAGATTGAGATTTTTGAATAAAATTTTTAAATAAAATAGCTATGTCAAGAAGTTTAAAGAAAGGTCCATATATAGACGAAAGACTATTAAATAAGATAAAGAACAAGAAACCGGGTGATAAGGATATTATTAAGACTTGGTCTAGATCTTGTACGATTGTTCCAGAAATGGTTGGTTTTACCCTAGGAGTTTATAATGGAAGAAAGTTTATTAATGTGTATGTGGTTGAGGAGATGGTTGGTCATAAATTAGGAGAGTTTTCTTTTACTAGAACATTTTTCAAACATGGTGGAAAGATTCAGAAAGATTTGGAACAAGCTGCTAAACAAAGAGAAATGGATGCTGCTAAGGCCGCTAAGAAAAAGTAGGTTTTTAAATAAAGTTTATTAGATTTATTTTATGAAAGTTAAAGCAAAATTAAAGAACATAAGAATATCTCCAAGAAAAGTCAGAATTTCAGCTGATATTGTTAGGGGTTGCAACATTGAAGACGCAATTTTTAGATTGGATAATACTGTTAAGAAAGCTAATGAACCGATTAAAAAGATGTTGCTTAGTGCAGTAGCTAATGCTCAAAATAATTTCAATTTGGATAAAGATTCATTGACTATTGTAGATATCCAAGTTGGTGAAGGCGTAACTCTTAAAAGATGGATGCCTAGAGCTTATGGAAGAGCCTCTTCTATATTAAAAAGAAGTTCTCATATAAGTATTATTTTAGAGGGAACAGAAGGTGCTAATGATTTGAATAAGAAAAAGAAGAATGCAAAAAAGGCTGAAATAGTTGATAAAACTGAAGGAAGTGAAGAAATAGTTGAAAAAACAGCTGATGTTAAAAAAGATACACTGAAGATTAATAAGAAGAGTCATTATCAGGTAGAGTCAAAAAAGAAGGAGAGTAGAGAAAAAGGCTTTAGCAAGACAATGTTCAAGAGAAAATCATCATAAATAGATAATTTAGAAATAAGATGGCAATTAAAGTTTACAAAAGAAATACAGCGGGGCGTAGGAATATGTCTATTATTAAGCCTGCTGGCGTTACTAAAAAGAAACCGGAAAAATCATTGCTGGCTGCTTTAAATAAGAGTTCAGGTAGATCTGGTGGAAAAATATCAGTTCGTCATAGAGGGGGCGGTCACAAAAGAAAATATAGAGTAATCGATTTTAGACAAGATAAGCTTGGAATTCCTGGAAAAATTGTAGCGATTGAAAAAGATCCAAATAGATCAGCCTTACTAGCTTTACTTGTTTATGCTGATGGAGAGAAGAGATACATTATAGCTTCAGAAGGGATGGAAGTTGGTAAAACTATTATGTCTGATACAATTGCCAGTTTTGATACTGGAAATAGAATGCAGATGAAGAATATTCCAGTGGGTACAACTTTGTGTAATGTTGAGATGACAATTGGAAAAGGTGGTCAACTTGCTAGAAGTGCTGGTGCTAGAGTATTATTGATGGGTCTAGATGGAAGTAAAGCTCAACTAAAAATGTCTTCTGGTGAAATTAGATTGGTAAATAGCGAGTGTTTTGCTACTATTGGTCAAATAAGTAATTTCGAACATGGCACAGAGAAAATTGGTAAAGCTGGAAGAAAGAGATGGTTAGGATTCCGTCCAGCAGTTAGAGGAAGTGCGATGAATCCAGTTGATCATCCACATGGAGGAGGAGAAGGAAAACAAGGAATTGGTTTGAAATATCCGAAAACTCCTTGGGGAAAGATTGCATTAGGAAAGAAGACTAGAAATAAGAAGAAATATAGTAACAAATTTATCGTAAAGAGAAGAATTAAGAAATAATAATTTAGCTAATGAAGTATAGCATATCGCTTGCGAGAAGATAGCTTATATAAATTATATATGGGACAAAAAGTTAATCCAAAAGGTTTCAGACTAGGTATCACCACCACATGGCGTTCAAGATGGTTTGGCGGAAAAAATTGCGCTAAAAACTTGAAAGAAGATGTGCTTGTTAGGAGTTTCATTATGAAGAAATGGAAGCAAGCTTCTATTTCAGATGTTGAAATTGAGAGATCTGAGAATGATGTTAAGATAATAATATTAACTTCTCGCCCTGGAGTATTGATTGGTAGAGGTGGTAGCGGAATAGAGGATATTAGTAGAGCTATAAAGAAAGAATTTTTTGCTGGCAAGCGAACAGTTATAAAGATAGATATTAGGGAGGTTAAAGATTTTGAATCAAATTCGTCTATCGTGGCTCAGCAGGTAGCGGAGCAATTAGAAAGAAGAGTGCCATTTAGAAGAATATTGAAAACTACTCTTGACCAAGCAGATAAAAATAAGATTGTAAAGGGAATAAAGGTTGAGGTTTCTGGAAGATTGGGTGGAGCTGAAATGTCCAGAAAAGAGTGGTTATCTAAGGGAACAATTCCACTTCAAACTTTAAGGGCAGATATTGATTTTGCTAGGGCAACCGCTAGAACTACTTATGGAGCAATCGGTGTAAAAGTTTGGATTTATAAGGGAGAAGTTTTTGAAGAAAAAGTTAAGTAAAGTTTAGATAAGATTTATAATATTGAATTATAGAAAAAATATATGTTGTTAATGCCTAGAAAAGTAAAACATAGAAAAATCCACAGAGGTGGTCCTATCAAAGGTAAAACTACACGTGGAAGTAGCGTTAGTTTCGGATCCTTTGGGCTTAAGGCTATGGAGGGTGGATTAATTTCAGCTAGACAAATTGAATCAGCTAGACGAGCTATGACTCGACATATTCAAAGAGGTGGTAAGATTTGGATTAGAATTTTTTCTGATAAACCGATGACTAAAAAGGGAGATGAAGTGCCGATGGGTAAGGGAAAGGGTTCAGTCGATCATTATGTAGCTAAGGTTAGACCAGGAAGAATAATGTTTGAGATGGATGGAGTGACTAAGGAGCTGGCTAAAAAAGCAATGCAACTAGCTGCTCACAAACTGAGTGTAAAAACGAAGTTTATAGAAAAGGAATAAGTGATTTAAAGTATTATTTTTAAGAAGAATTAAAATCAGCGAAAAGATAAATTTATATAATAATTATGAAAGCTAAAGACTTAAGAGAAAAAAATATCAACGAACTAGCAAAAGACCTTGTGGAGAGAAAGAATGAAGCTCAAGGTTTGATGTTTGATGTTTCTGTGAAGCAGGCTAAAAATCATAGAGAGTTGAGAAAAGTTAAAAGAGATATCGCTAGAATTTTAACAGTAATAAGAGAGAAAAAATAATATATAATATATGACAGAGAACAAGCAAGAAAAATTGAAGAAGACGATTAAGGGTACAGTAGTAAGTGACAAAATGGATAAAACCATAGTTGTAGCTGTTGAGACTTTTAAGACTCATCCAAAATATTTAAAAAAATATCGTTCAACCAAAAAATATCACGTGCATGATGAGAATAATAAGTATAAGGTTGGAGACAAGGTTGAATTTTTTAGTACTAAGCCTATAAGTAAAAACAAGACATTTCAGGTTTTATAAGTTAGAGATTTAAATAATATGATACAATCAGAATCAAAATTAAGAGTAGCCGATAACACTGGAGCAAAAGTGATTGAGTGTTTTAAGGTTTTGGGTGGATCTCGTAGGAGATATGCCTATGTTGGTGACATTATTGTCGCTTCAGTTAAGTCTTCTGAGCCAAGAGGTTCTGTAAAAAAAGGAGATAAGGTTAAGGCTGTTATTGTCAGACAACGAAAAAGCCTAAAGAGAAAAGATGGTTCCTATATTCGTTTTGATGAAAATGCTGCTGTGATTGTAGATGGGATAGAGCCAAAGGGAAGTAGAATATTCGGTCCAATTGCTAGAGAAGTTAAGGAAAGAGGATTTAATAAAATTGCTTCACTTGCTCCAGAAGTATTATAAAAGTGAACTAACGCTAAATATTAGATAAATTTATGAGAATTAAGAAGAATGACAAGGTAAAAGTTATTGCCGGAAAAGACACTGGAAAGAGTGGCAAAATTTTGAATATCATTAACTCAAAAGGAAAAGTTGTGGTAGAAGGAGTTAATATTATAAAGAAGCATGTTCGTCCTAAAAAGGACGGAGAGAAGGGTCAACGTGTAGAAATTGCTGTTCCGATTGATATTTCTAACGTGATGCTTATTTGCCCATCTTGTAGTAAAGAAACTAGAGTGGGATATCAAATAGGTGAAGATGGAAAAAAAGTTAGAGTTTGTAAAAAATGTAAGAAGAATATATAATTTGAAATCCTGAAAATTAAGATTTCTATAAAGCAAAGTTATGAAAATGGTTAATGCTAAAGCTAAATATAAAGATGTGGTTGTGCCAAAGTTAGTAGAAAATTTTGGTTACAAAAACAAAATGTCCATTCCCCATATAGTAAAGGTGGTTGTTAATATTGGAATTGGTAAACTTGGCAAAGAAAAGGAAAAGATTAACGATATGGTGGAGGCTGTGCGAGCTATTACTGGACAGAGACCACTTATGACAAAGGCAAAGAAATCAATTGCGGGCTTTAAGGTGAGAGAGGGCACAGAAGTTGGAATTAAAACTACTTTAAGAGGCAAGAGAATGTGGGACTTTATTGATAGATTAAATAATGTGGCTTATCCAAGAACCAGAGATTTTCAAGGTGTTAAGGCTAGTAGTGTAAGTAAAGAAGGGGATTTAAATTTAGGAATTAAGGAACATATCGTTTTTCCAGAGATTTCCGCTGAAGATGCAAGATTTATCTTTGGTTTACAGATTAATGTAGTAACTACGGCAACTACCCAAGCAGAAGGAGATGTGTTGTTTAGGACTTTGGGGTTTCCACTCCAAGAGAAGAAATAGTGTAGATATTAATTAAATTTATTATAATTTTTGAAATAATTTAGATAAAAAAATATGGCAAAAAAATCAGTAATTGCTAAATCTCAAAAAACCCCAAAATTTTCAAGTAGAGAGGTTCGTCGTTGTTGGAGATGTGGAAGAAAAAGGGGCTATATGCGTAAATTTGAAATTTGCCGAATTTGTTTTCGTGAATTAGCAAGTAACGGAGAGATTCCGGGAGTGAGAAAGAGTAGTTGGTAAGATTATTAAAATTAAGAAGTTAGATATATAATTATTGAATTAACTTTAAATTAAACGAAGTATATGTTAGATCCAATTAGTGAAATGTTAACTAGAATAAGAAACGCTCAAATGGCTGGACACAGCGAGGTGATTTTTTCTAGTTCAAAACTTAAAAAAGCTATTGCTGGAGTTTTACTCAAGAGCAAATACGTTGAGGGTGTGAGTAATGTAAAGGGTGGTAAATTTGATATGATAAAGATTGACTTGAAGTATAATAGCAAAGAGGGATCAATGGATGTTATTCCAGCAATCAGATCAATCAGAAGAATTAGTAAGGAAGGACAAAGAATTTATGTAAGCAAGGATGATATTAGAAGTGTAAAAAATGGGATGGGAATAGCTATTTTATCTACTTCCAAAGGTGTTGTTACTGGTGAGGAAGCCAGAAAGGATGGAGTGGGTGGAGAGTTGATTTGTGAAGTTTGGTAATTTTTAAGAATTTAGATGACCGAGAGATTATGGATGAAAGGGGTTGCTAATATAGTAAGAATGATTTATAATAAGAAATTGATAAATATTATATAATGCATAGATATGTGGGATAGTGAGATGCTAATGTTCCATGTTATATGTTTGATGATTAATTAAATGAGTAGAATAGGTAAAAAACCAATTGAAATACCACAAGGAGTAACAGTTGAAATGGTGGATAATAAAATTTTTGTTTCTGGTTCCAAGGGAAAAATGGAGTTAGTCATTGTTCATGATGTAAAGGTTGTGATTGAGGGTAGCACCATAACTGTTGAAAAAGGTAACAGTAGCAAGAAATCACGGGCTATGTGGGGAACTACTAATCGCTTGATCGGTAATATGATCGAGGGTGTTTCAAATGGTTTTTCAAAAACTTTGGAGTTAAATGGTGTGGGATTCAGAATGGAAGTTGTTGGAAATAAAATAAAGATGGCACTTGGCTTTTCTCATCCTGTAGAGGTTGAAGTGCCGACTGAATTGGAGGCTAAGGTAGAAAATAACGCGCTAACAATTACTGGGATTGATAAACAAAGAGTAGGGCAATTCACCGCTGAAATAAGATCTCTTAAACCAGTTGAGCCATACAAAGGAAAGGGATTTAGATATGCGGGTGAAATCGTAAGAAGAAAAGAAGGCAAGAAAGCTTCATCTTAAAACTAGAATTATTTAGATTTAAACTATTACAATTATGACGAGTAAAAATAATAAAAGATTACATAGAAAAAGGAGAATTAGAGCTAAGATTTCTGGTATTGCCAGTTGTCCGCGCCTTTCTGTTTTTAGAAGTTTGAAAAACATTTATGTCCAGTTGATAGATGATGAGAGAGGTGTTACTCTAGCTTCTGCAAGTGCGCTAGTTTTAGGTGTTAAGCCTAACATTGAAGGTGCTAAGAAGGTTGGAAAAGATATCGCAACTAAATGTAAGACATTAAAAATCGAGCAAATAGTTTTTGATAGAGGTGGTTACAGATATCATGGTAGAGTGAAAGCTTTGGCTGATGAAATGCGAAATGAAGGTCTTAAGTTTTAATAAAATATATTTTTGAGGTTAAAAAATTATGAATGATGATAACAGATCAAAAAAATTTAAAAATTCTGATAAGAAAAAACGGGAAAAACCTGAATTTGAACAAAAGCTTTTAGATTTGGCTAGAGTAACTAGAGTAGTAAAGGGCGGACGTCGTTTTAGCTTTAGAGCTACTATGGTGATTGGAGATAGAAAAGGACGAGTAGGAGTGGGTGTAGGAAAGGGTTCAGATGTTTCTAATGCTATCGGTAAGGCTGTTAATGATGCTAAGAAGGGGATGATAACTATCGATATTAGCAAGGGAACTATCGCTTATGATATGAGTGTAAAAATGGGTAGTGCTAAAGTGATGATTAAGCCAGCTAAAGAAGGACGAGGAATTGTAGCTGGTGGAGCTGTGAGGGCAGTAGTTGATTTAGCTGGAATTAAAGATATCGTTTCTAAATCATTGGGAACATCTAATAAATTAAATGTAGCAAGAACTACAATTAAAGCTTTGAAGGAATTTGAAACTAAAGCTGAAATTAAGAAATAATTTTAAAGGTATGCAGATACATGAATTAAAAGTAAAACCAAAGAAGTCTCGTAAAAGAATTGGACGTGGTGGAAAACGAGGAACTTATTCTGGGAAAGGTAATAAAGGGCAAAAAGCCAGATCTGGTGGAAATGTTGATCCATTATTCCAAGGAGGAAGTACTTCTTTGATGAAAAGATTAAAGAAAGTAAGGGGATTTAAGGCTATCACTCCAAAGAAGAATGTCTTAAAATTGTCTGAAATTGAAAAAGAATTCAATGATGGTGACACAATAAGCTATGCAACTTTGGTGGAGAAAAAAATCTTTAGAAAAAGTGAAATTAAAAATGGAGTAAAGATTTTATCAACTGGAACATTAAAGAAAAAAGTCACTATTTCAGAAGAGATTTTAATTTCTGATTCTGCTACCCTAGCTATCAAAAAAGCGGGTGGAAAAGTTGAGGGAGCTGAAGTAGTTAAGGAAGTTAAAAAAGAAGCCGAGGAGAAATAAGAATTTCAAAAACTTTCAATAATAAAAATATCCGCCCAAGGCGGGTATTTTTTTAATATGAAAATAATTTATTTAGTTTAGATTATATGTTAACTCCTATTTAAATCTCCAGCTTGTTTAAGTTCTCTTATGGAGAGATAGAGAAAGAGAGCTAAGATAAGGCAAGTATTAAGGGGTGCGAGCCAAAAAGGAAAATGCTTGCCAAAAGATTCGAGTATCATAATGGTGCCTAAAAATCCAATGGAATACATCGCTCCATTTTTTAGGTATTCATATTTAGCAATTCTGTCGATACCCTTAACTGTTAGTTCTCGGACTATAAAAGCCCCAATGCCGTTTCCGATGATAATTAGGGGAATAGATAATGTGAAGGCAAAGGCGCCAATTACGCCATCAATAGAAAAACTAGTGTCCAA
>Ga0209467_1001666_pt1 | contig 18319 bp, 16 predicted proteins | sample Higcelwee11metaG_FD_187175 | JGI IMG/M metagenome (GOLD analysis project Ga0209467, IMG submission 187175) | Freshwater pond sediment microbial communities from the University of Edinburgh, under environmental carbon perturbations - High... | ecosystem: Environmental > Aquatic > Freshwater >...
AAAAAATGGCAAAACGACATCCGAAATACGATGAATACTCACAATGATTACCCGAGAAAAACAAGTTTTTAAAAATTTTGTCTTCCGAAAAATTCATTTTTCAAAAAATGAATTTTTAGAGGATCCCTGAAGTTTTGTGTTTCAGTTGCAGGTGGTGGCACTCCAAACACTACGAACTCAGAGTATTGGGATGGTGATATCCCATGGGTTTCCCCCAAAGACATGAAATCGCATAACATACTAAATACAGAAGATAATATAACCGCTCTCGGTCTTCAAGAAAGTGCAACTACAATGGTGGCTCCAGACACTGTCCTGATTGTTGTTCGTTCCGGGATTTTACGCCACACTATTCCAATTGCTCTCAATACTGTTCCGGTCACAATCAATCAAGACATGAAAGCGTTAAGTCCTTTTAAAAATATTTTGAACGCATCTTATTTGAGAGCTATTGTCTTTGGAAACCAGAGAGCGCTACTGGCACTTTGGAGCAAGCCTGGTTGTACAGTTGAAAGCATAGAGATGGATTGTATGCTGAATTCAGAGATTCCCTTGCCTCCGATTGATGAGCAGATGTCCATTATGAAGACTATTGAAAAGGAGTGGGCAAAAATTGATCAGCTTGAAGCCACAGTAAAGGCTGTTATCGACCGCCTCACCGAATACCGCACCACCCTCATCACCGCCGCCACCACCGGAAAAATCGATGTCCGCAACGTCAAAATCGGAGGTGCCGCATAGTTATGAAAAAACACACGGAAGCCCGTCTTGAAGATGCCATTATCGATCACCTGACCACCCAGGGCGGCTATGAGTTTTTGGATTACCGCGAAGGCGAGGCCAAGGGCCGATACGACGCCGAAACGGCCCTCGATCCGAAACTGGTCCTGGACTTTATCGGGCAGACTCAGGGAAAGGTCTGGAAAAGCTTGCAGGCGATTCACGGCCCGGAAACCGGAAAAGTGGTGATTGACCATCTCGTTAAGGAACTGAACACCAAGGGCGTGCTCAAAGTATTACGTCAGGGTTTCAAATGTTACGGCAAGAAGCTGCGCGTGGCGGTTTTCGCGCCCAGCAACCGGATGAACCCGGATACCCTGGCCCTTTACGGCAAGAATGTGCTCAGCGTTACCCGCCAGCTTTACTATGGAGCGGAGCATTCAAAATCGCTGGATATTGTGCTGTTCTTAAATGGCCTGCCGCTTGTTACGGCGGAACTCAAGAACCCGCTTTCCGGCCAAACCGTCGAACACGCAAAAAAGCAGTACAAGAAAGACCGCGACCCCAGGGAATTAATTTTTGATTTCACGAAGCGCACCCTGGTGCATTTCGCCGTTGATCAGGACAACATTTTTATGACCACGCGGCTCAGCGGCGATAAAACGGTTTTTCTGCCCTTTAACCTGGGCAATGACGGCCATGCGGGAAATCCGCCCGCTGCCAGCGGCGGCTACCGGACCGCCTATCTTTGGCGCGAGGTGTGGCAGCGGGACAGCCTGCTGGACATCCTCGGGCGCTTTATGCATTTGCAGGTTTCCGAAAAGCGCATTCTGACGGATACGGGCATCAAGAAGATCGCCAAAGAGACAATGATTTTCCCCCGTTACCATCAGCTCGACAGTGTGCGCAAGCTGGTTGCCCACGCCAGGGAAGCGGGGCCGGGCCGGAACTACCTGATTCAACATTCCGCCGGGTCCGGAAAATCCAACTCCATCGCCTGGCTGGCCTACCGCCTCTCCTCCCTGCATGACGCAGAAGATAAAAAGGTTTTTGATACGGTGATTGTGATAACGGATCGCCTTATTCTCGACCAGCAGCTTCAAAACACGATTTACCAATTTGATCACAAACAGGGCGTGGTTGAAAAAATTGATGAAAACACCCGGCAGCTTGTGAAGGCCCTGGCTGACGGCACGCCCATTGTCATCACGACCTTGCAGAAATTCCCCTTTGTGACGGAAACCCTGGAAAAACTGCGTGAAGAAGAAAACGAAGGGATTATAATTTCCACCAGAGACAAGCGGTTCGCGGTCATTGTGGATGAGGCCCACAGTTCGCAATCCGGTGAAGGCGCGATGGAACTCAAAGGAGTGCTCAACGCCGACCGGATTAAGGAAGAGGCGGCCGCTTACGCCGCCGATCAGGGGCTGGATGAGGATGAAGACGCCGACCAGCTCAGCGGGGTTGTGCGGGAAATGATGCGGAGAGGCAAGCAACCGAATTTGAGTTTTTTCGCGTTTACGTCAACGCCCAAATATAAGACCAAGAAGGTTTTTGATGAGCCCGGACCCACAGGCGAATCGCCATTTCATCTCTACACGATGCGCCAGGCCATTGAAGAAAAGTTTATTCTTGATGTGCTTAAAAATTACATCACCTATGAAACCTACTTCCGGATTGTCCAGGTGGGCGATGAAGACATTCATGTGGAACGGAAAAAGGCGGCCCGGGCGCTGGCAAGGGCGTTGACCCTTCATGCGGTGAACCTCAGAACCAAAACGGAAGTCATGGTGGAGCACTTCCGGACCCACGTAAAACACAAAATCGGGGGCCGGGCCAAGGCCATGGTGGTCACCGATTCGCGCCTTCATGCGGTGCGCTACAAGCTGGCTTTTGATAAATACATCAGCGAAAAGGGGTATACCGATATTAAGACGCTGGTGGCGTTTTCCGGCACGGTATCCGATCCAGCCGTTATCGGGAAAACTTACACCGAAGTCTCCATGAATAACGGCATCAAGGAAAGGGAGTTGCCCGAAAAATTTGACAGCCGGGAATATCAGGTGCTGCTGGTGGCGGAAAAATACCAGACCGGTTTCGATCAGCCGTTACTGCACACCATGTATGTCGACAAAAAGCTGACGGGCCTCCAAGCGGTCCAGACGCTTTCGCGCCTGAACCGGACCTGCCCCGGCAAGGAAGACACGTTCATCCTCGATTTTCGCAATACGCCCGAGGAAATTTACAAAGCGTTCAAACCCTATTATGAGGACACGCCCACCGATCCGCTGACCGATCCGCAGCATCTCTACCGGCTTGCGAACCAGATCGACGAATCCGGACTGATTTTTGAAGAAGAAATCAAGGCTTTCTGCGCCGTGTATTTCAAGCCACGCAGAAAAGAAACGGTCCACGATCACGCTGAAATGAACGGGATTCTTGATCAGGCGGTGGAACGCTTCAAAGAGCGCCCGGAAGAGGAGCGGGAGACGGCAAAAACACTGTTTGTGAATTTTCGCAACATGTACGCTTTTTTGTCCCAGGTGATTCCGTATCAGGATTCGGATCTGGAAAAACTCTATACCTATCTGCGTTTCCTGCTGACCAAACTCCCCCGGCGCGATTCGGAAACAGTCATTCATCTCGAAGACGAGGTCGAGCTTCAATATTACCGCCTGCAAAAGATCAGCGAAGGGCAAATCGACTTAAAACCGGGCGAGGCCCAGCCGCTTAAAGGCCCATCCGATGTGGGGACCGGCCGCGATGACGAGGATATCCGGCTTTCGGAATTGATCGACATCCTGAACGAACGCTTTGGAACCGACTTCACCCAGGCGGACCAGCTCTTTTTTGATCAAATCCAGGAAGAGGCGGTCGAAAGTGAGTCTCTTCGAAGGGCGGCAGCGGCAAACTCTAAAGAAGATTTCCGTTATGTCTTTGAAAAAGCTTTTGAAGGCCTGCTGATTGACCGGATGGAAGGCAATGAAGAAATATTTGGCAAGCTCATGGGCGACAAGGATTTTCGCGACATGACCGTTGAGCACCTTCTTGGAAAGGTTTATAAAGAGCTGAAGCAGGATAGAGACAAGGTGGCGGCGTGAAAAAAGCGCCTTTTGATTCTGGATTCAAAAGATCGCTTTCAATATCCGAAATCCGGGAACAGCCTTCCCATTAAGATCTGTCGAAGGAGTTGAAATCATGCAAACGCATTACCAGGCCAAAGAAACGCCGGAACTGAAAGCATTATTGGCGACGGTTGACGGCTTAAAAGTCCGGATCGATATGGATAAGCCTCTAAAAAAAGAATGCTGGGCGGCGATTCAGGAAAAATTGCGGATTGAATGGACGTATGACTCCAACGCCATTGAAGGCAGTTCTCTAACCATGGGCGAAACCCTGTTTTTCCTGAAGGAAGGCCTGACGGTTGAGGGAAAGCCTTTCAAGGATTTTCTCGATGCCCGGAATCACGCTGACGCGCTTGATTATCTTTATGAAATAATCCAGGAGAATAGACCTGTATCGGAAAGAATTATCAAAGAAATTAACGCATTGCTGATGTCTGGAGTAAATTTTACAGATGCGGTCAATGAATTCGGTCAAAAAATAAAAAAGGCGGCAACTCCCGGAAAATATAAAACGTTACCGAATCATGTGTTGCAATTTGACGGAACGATTCATTTCTATACGGATCCAATCCATGTACCGGACGAAATGGAAATATTGTGCAAGTGGATCAATGATCACAGGGATAGTGTCCATCCCGTGGTTGCTGGCGCAATTGCGCATTATAACATGGTTCGCATTCATCCTTTTGATGACGGCAATGGCAGGGGGGCAAGAATTCTAATGAATATGATTCTCATTAAAAAAGGCTACCCGCCGGCAATTATCAAAAAAGAAAATCGCCGGCAATACCTTGCCTGTTTGAACATGGCGGATGGCGGTGATTTATGTTCATTTGTAATTTTTGTGGCAAATTCTTTAAAAAGCACGCAAAAAATTATTGTCGAAGCGTTGAATAAAAAGGTCGTCCCAGGGTAGCGGCGTGCGCCGCAACCCTGGCTATGGGACGGAGGCCCTTTGGGATTCCATATTATCATCATCACCCAAAATCAGACTGACAATGATGGCGTTACCGGTTTACAACCATCGCCACGGCCTCGCCGCCGCCCAGACAAAGGGATGCCAGGCCGGTTTTTTTGTCCTGCCGGATCATTTCATGGATCAGGGTGACCAGCACCCGGCAGCCGGAGGCCCCGATGGGATGGCCCATGGCCACGCTGCCGCCGTTGACGTTGACTTTTGAGAGGTCGAGTTCCAGTTCTTTTAATATCGCCACTGTGGAGCCGCTGAACGCCTCGTTGATTTCGTAAATATCCACCTGGTCTTTAGAAATACCCTGTTTTTTAAGGCATTTGGGAACTGCCCAGATGGGGGCCACCAGCACGTATTTCATGTCAATGCCATAAGACGCCTGGGCCCCGATGGCCGCCAGAACCATGCAGCCCAGTTCTTTGGCTTTTTCTTCCGACATCACCACCACTGCGGCCGCCCCGTCGCTGATGATGGAGGCGTTGCCCGCCGTGCCCACCCCGTCGGATTTAAACGCGGGCTTCATCTTCGCAAACACTTCATAAGGAGTTTCCACCACTGTTTCATCGGTTTGAAACATTACCGGGCCGCCCTTTTTTCTGGGGATTTCAACGGGCAGGATTTCCTGTTCAAACCGGCCTTCCTTGATTGCCTGCAACGCCCTTTTATAAGATTCGGCGGCATACCGGTCCTGGTCTTCCCGGCTTACGCCGTATTTTTCGGAACAGAGTTCGTTGGATATGCCCATGTGAAAATCATTGACGCAGTCCCATAGACCATCGTGGACCATGTGGTCCTCCAGCCGGCCAGGCCCCATGCGGTATCCAAACCGGGCTTTTTCAAGATAATAGGGGGCGTTTGACATGGATTCCATGCCGCCCGCCACCACCACGTCCGCATCCCCGGCGGCAATGGCCTGGGCCGCCAGCATCACGGACTTGAGGGCCGAGCCGCATACCTTGTTGACGGTGATGCATTCGGCTTCCCACGGCAGCCCGGCTTTCACCGCCGCCTGCTTGGCCGGGTTCTGGCCGTATCCGCAGGGCAGCACCATGCCCATGATGACCTCGTTCACCATTTCTTTTTCAATGCCGGCCCGGCGCACCGCTTCTTTAATGGCCAATGCCCCTAAGTCCGTGCCGCCAAGAGGACTCAACCCGCCGTTAAATCCACCCAGAGCTGTTCTTACCGCACTCACAATCACTGCCTGTTTCATGATTTTTTTCCTTTTTCAATTTTCAATTAAAATTTTCCAAGGCCCGTTTGTTTGTAAAGTTGCCTCTGAATCCCATTCATTGGCCGCCACCGGGTCATGGGTCAGCCGCCGGCCATCCACCCAGACTTCCGGTGAAAGATGGGTTTCGTCATTCCCGCAGCGGATCAGCCGGTCAAAGGTCATCATCAAACCCGTGAGCGGGCCGTGCTTTTCAAGGGCCATGAGCGCGTATGCCGAGCAATGGGGCGCCATGGGGCATCCGCCATAGCGGACAGCATCCAGGTGGTTGAGCGGTCCCTGATAAAAGTGGATGATTTGCGAAATGGCGCCGCCGTCCGCTGCTGTTTGCGCAGGCACATGGGGTCCGCATCCGGACAAAACCGCCGCGATGAGGATACAGAAGGCCATTATAAAAATCCGGATATGATTATTTTTTTGGCTATCCCCGTTGTATCGGAATCCGTGTTTATTTTGGCTCATTGTCTTTGGAATTTCGGCGCTCGGCGCTCATTCTATGTCCACCTGTTTCTTCTTTAACAGGGCATCCATTCCCATGGACAGGAAGAATCCGGCGGCCGCCACCAGAATGATGGTGGCGCCGGATGTTAAATTATAAGTATAGGCAAGCATAAGCCCCGTCAGATTAAACAAAACCGCAAGGATGCTGGACAAGGCCATCATCATGAAAAGGGACCGGGAATATTTTTCCGCGATATAAGGGGGAATGGTGAGGAGCGCAATCACGAGAATCAGTCCCACCACCCGGATAATGATGACGATGGAGACGGCGATGAGTCCGATGAAGAGAAAATAAATCAGGTTCACGGACACGCCCCGGAGGCGGGCGAATTCATCGTCATAGGAAATCGCCAGCAGATCCCGGTACAGAAAGGCTGCGGATAATACGGTGATGATGCTGAGCCCAAGCATCCACCAGAGGTCGGAATTGGGCACCGCGAGAATGCTTCCGAACAGATAGCTCATGAGATTGACGTTGTATCCAGGGGTTTTGTCCAGAAGGATAATGCCCGTGGCCATGCCCACGGCCCAGATAATACCGATGAAAGTGTCGGCCCGGTGCTTGCTTTTCAGGGCCACGGCGGTCATGATCATGGCCGCCAGCAGGGAAAACCCCAGGGTTCCCAGCATATAGGGAATGCCGAAAAAAAAGGCGAGCCCGATGCCCCCGTAAGAAGCGTGGGCGATGCCGCCCGCCAGAAACACCAGGCGGTTGACCACCACAAATGTGCCGATGACCCCGCAGATGAGACTGGCGAAGCAGCCGGCAATGATGGCGTTTCTCATGAATTCAAATTGGAGCGCCTCGATCATGATTATTTTCCGTGTGTTTTGAGTATCCGATGGGGGATTCCGTGGGCGATAATTTCCACCGGGCACTGGTGGTAGCCCATTTCCAGCATCTCTTCGGTGATTTCCGCGTCGTCGTGGTAATGAACATCCTTATTGACGCACGCCACGGCCGTGACATAGCTTGACAGCACCATGGTGTCATGACTGACCACCACGATGGTCTTGGTTTTGTTTAATTCTTTAAGAATGCCGTAAAGTTCGCCCCGCCCCCTGGAATCAATATTGGCCGTGGGCTCATCCAGAAACAGGATTTTCGGATCCGTGGCCAAGGCCCTGGCGATAAAGGCCCGCTCCCGTTGACCGCCGGAAAGATCATCGATTTTCCGGTGCCGCATGTCCAGCATGTCCATGCTTTTTAAGGCGGCAAGGGCCGCTTCCGTGTCTTTTTTGGATAGCCCGGTCCAGCGGTTAAAAGGAAGACGGCCCATCAGCACCACATCCATGACGGAAATGGGAAAGGATTTATTGATGCTGATATCCTGGGGCACATACCCGATTTGTCCGGTCACCTGATCCGGGGTTTTTCCCATGATCCTGATTTGGCCTTTCCTCGGCTTCAGTATGCCGATCAAAAGCTTGATGAGCGTGGTTTTGCCGCCGCCGTTAGGTCCGATCAGAGCGACAAATTCCTTTTCATTGATGCTGAAGGAGACATCAATGAGCACCGGGTTGCCGTTGTATGAAAAGGACAAATTTTCTACCTGGATGACGGGTTCGTTCATGGGGCTGCCTTTATGGGCGAGGAAATGAGGCGTTTATTGCAGCGGCGGTCCGCAGCAGGTTTTCATCCCAGTCCGCCGCCAGCGGGTCGATGGTCAGAACGCGGCCGTTGATTGCCTGGGCGATGATCTCAGCCTGTCTGGATGAAAACTGGGGCTGAACAAAGACGGTATGTATATCATGGGCGGCCGCAACGTCTATTAATTGTTTGACTTCCTGGGCCTTTGGCTCTTTTCCCTCGATTTCAATGGCCAGTTGCGCAAGGCCGTAAGCACCCGCAAAATATCCCCATGAGGGATGAAATACCAGGAATTTTTTATCCCCGCTGGTTTTGGCGAAAATGGTTTTGATCTCTTGGTCAAGAGCAGTGAGTTCTGTAATAAACCGGTTAAAGCCGGTTTCATAGTGTTTGGCCCGGGCAGGATCCAAGGAGGTGAGCGCGTCCCGGATATGCCGGGCCTGAATTTTGACCAGCGCCGGGGACAGCCATATATGAGGGTCCAGGATGCCATGATGATGATTGTGTGCAGGTGACACGGCGGCGTTTGGCTGCGGCGGACTGTCCCCATGATCAAAGATGGGTTTTTTGGCAATGCCCGCGTCCGTGTGAACCAACTGAATGCGGGGATAGGATGCCGTGAACTTTTGGAGCCACGCGTCTTCAAACGGCACCCCGATGGCAAAATAAATATCCGCTTTGGAGAGCGCCGCCATTTGAGAAGGGAGGGGCTCAAAATTTTCAGGGTTCTGATGGGGCGCCACCATGACGTTGATGTCAACCGACTCCCCGCCGATTTGTTCGACAAAGTATTTCTGGGGCAGGATGCTGACAAATACCTGGATTTTTTCATCCGCAATGGCGGCGCTGTGGAAGCCTGTGATGATGAAAATAAGCGGAATAAGGACAAATGGATTTGCGCGCTGCATGGGCTGGTTTCTTTCCGGGTTTAATGTATAAATAACTTATTAATTTTATTTAAATTATTTCAATAATTGGTTTTTTAATAACAACAGATGAAATATATACCATAAAATGATGGTTACGCTAATCAAAAAAAAGTCTGCGGTTCTTTGCCCAGCATCCACATTTTATCAAAAGAGATTGTGTTTATGGGTGCGTCCTGATAATCAATATTTATTATTTTTACAAACAATTCGGTCTTGATCAGCGTTTTGGCCGTTGCAGGGGAGGGCTTTACGCCCTCCTTTTGCGGGCGGGTATAAACCCCGCACCCTACAACGGGGATGCCCGAAAAGATGATCATAGACAACAATTCTGACTTGTCGATACAGGAAAGCGATATGTACCCAGCCACTGCGTCAGACCCACAATCCGATACAAAACCCGCGGCCTCTTTTCTTCATGATGGCGGATTTTCAGACTTGCAGGCCCCCAATCCTCCCAGCCCCCCCATCCCATGGAAAAAGCGGTTCAGGGCCGCCGGCAAATCCCTCCGAAAGGGGACGGATATCGGGGTGGGGATTTTAAACGGCGTGATCGGGGATTATCTCGACCAGCAGGGCAACTCCCTGGCGGTGCGCATGGGGTTTTATCATAAAGGCAGGCCTCTGACGTTGACGCCGGAGGCCCTGGCATCCACTTATTCGGGCATGACTTCCCGCATCTGCATACTCATTCATGGCCTGGTATGTGATGAAACAATTTGGAATTATGGGGTATCCAGTCAAACCAATTACGGAACCCTGCTTCAACGGGATTTGGACTTTACCCCGTTTTATCTGCGCTATAATACCGGCCGGCATATTTCGGAAAACGGGCGGGATCTTGACCGATTGATGAACGAACTGATAGCCGCCTTGCCCGTTGCCATTCACGAAATTATTTTTATCACCCACAGCATGGGCGGGCTGGTGACCCGCAGCGCCTGTGATCACGGGTTGCGGCAGGGCGCGGCATGGGTGAAAAAGGTGCGGAAACTGTTTTATCTGGGCTCCCCCCACCTGGGCGCGCCCCTGGAAAAATTCGGGAACGCGGCGGCCTTTGCGCTGAAACAATTTCCCCGGCCGTATATTAAAATTATCGGGGATGTGATTAATATCAGAAGCTCGGGCATCAAGGATTTGCGGTTCGGGTATGTTTCGGATGGCGACTGGATGGGCCATGACCCGGATCTGTTTCTCAAAAACAATAAAAACAGCCTGCCGTTGATGGAAGGGGCGTCCCATTATGTGATCAGCGCAAGGCTGACGAAAAACCCCCGGCATCCGGTGGCCCGCTGGTTCGGGGACGCCCTGGTGAGAAAACCCAGCGCCCTGGGCAGCGCCTGGCGCAGGGAACACTTTCTCGGCTTTCCGGCCTGCCATCACCGGGAATTTCCGGCCATGGGCCATTTGAAACTGGCCCACAGCCCGGAGGTGTATGCCCAAATCCGGCGGTGGTGCGAACAACCCTATATTTAAAGAAAGGCAACTTCATGGGTAAATTACAGGGACTGGCGCAACTGATCCAGGACGCGGTGGACAAAAGCGCCACAGCCATTGAGAACGTCCATCTGAAGGTGGCCAATGAACCCCTCAATATCCTGAAAAAAATTCCGCCTCTGACAGCTCCCGCAACGAGCATTCAGAAAATCCTGAACCTCGGCATCACATCGGTGTATGAGATTATTCGGACAGTAAACCGGGAAACCGGGAATATGGTGAATCTTGCGCTGGAGAAGGTGGAAAAACTGACGCAGGATCGTTTCCATGATGATGAGACATGAAGGCGAAAAGATATGATACAGCCAGTACAAAATAAAGAAGCAGCCGCTCAGCGTATCCGATCCGCCCGGCAAAAACTGGTTGCTCTTGGTGTGAAGCGCATCGGCCTTTTCGGTTCTTTCGTCACTGGGAGGCAGACTTCGGATAGTGATGTTGATGTATTGGTGGAGTTCGAGCCGAAAAAGCATTCTTTCGACAATTTCATGGAAGTGTCTTTCTTTCTTGAAGACCTGATGGGCAGAAAAGTGGATGTGGTGACACCCGAATCCCTCAGCCCCTATATCGGGCCTTATATTCTTCGGGAGGTGGCGCATGTCCCCATCTCCGCATGAGTATATCCGGCATATTCTTGACGAGATTGATTATATTATGTCCCAGCTTCCCGGAACGGACTTTGAATCTTTTGTTCGTGATGCCACATTAAAGCGGGCTTTTGTCAGAAGTCTGGAGATCATCGGCGAGGCTGCCAAAAAAATTCCGGATGACTTCCGTTTGAAACAACCCCAAATCGAATGGCGCAAAATTTCTGGGATGCGGGACAGGCTGATTCATGACTATTTTGGAGTGGACTATATGATTGTTTGGGATGTTGTCACAACCAAACTTGACGATCTTCGGGGCGCACTTCAAAAGCTTCTTGTTTTATAGCGACGGACGCAATTGGCCGAAACGATAATCGTGCCCCATCCTATAACCTGATTACAAAACCGCCCCTGTGATGAAAATCCGGCTCCGCGCAGGGATGGGTCAGGGCCCAGTAAGAGAGACGGCCCGTGACGGTTTTGAACACGGCGCTGACGGCTGCTTGCATGGGCCGGATGGCGGGCATGATGTTACCTGTATGAATTTCAGTTGAGATAGTCCAGATATCCGGCATTCCGTCATCCACATGGACCACCGGGGCGTCAATCCTCCATTCTTCCCGCATACCTTTCCGGTACCCGTCAAACCGGTAAATATTCCAGTGTCCGGCGGGCGACAGGTTGATTTCCAGATACCCTTCTGCGTCCATTTCCTTTATAAATAATTCAAAACAGCTTGCTTTCCAGAGAAAATCCCGGCGCTCGGGAACGCTGGCTGTCTCCGGCAGGTCGAGGGCCGCGTATTTCCCCGCAATTTGATAATTGATGGCAAGCGTTTCCAACCCCCTTGCAATGCTTCCGGTTATTCGGATATCCGGCGTATTCTCAGCATCTTCACAAAAAGGGCGCAGGGTAAAGAACTGACGGTTCACGGGTTTTGCCCATTGCTGATTTTCGCCATTAGCAGGGAGATAATGTCTTCCATGAACGGCGCCTGTTTTTCCCTGTGCAGTCGGGCTATGGTTTCGATTTCCTGGCCCTGGGTAATTTTTCCGGCTTCGAGATCAATCATTTCCAGCAGCGTTTCGGGGCTTTCCGCATCCCGGATAATCCGGGTGAAAATCACCCGCAGCATGCTGGAACGGGGAATGCCGGAGGTATCGAACAATTCGCGAATCATTTTTGAGTCCACGTTTTTGATCTGTTCAAAGGCTTTCCGGGCAAGGCGCTCGGGAGAAAGCTTATCGGAAGCTTTGATATAATCTGCTGAAATTAATGAGTTTAATATTTTATATACGGAAAATTGATCCAGCACGCTGCCTTGAAAAATGTTGCGCACGGTTGCCTTGCCGTCGATTAACGCCAGCACGCTCCATTCATCCGGGCTCAGTTTGACCGACTGGTCATTCTGGACATTGGCGGTTTTTTTAAAAACTATTCCTTCATTGGGGATTTGTTTTTTTAATATTTCAATTTCATCGATGCGGCGGGCCGCTTCTAAAATGAGAGACATGATATTGATTTTTTGAATGACCATCCCCTGGGTGTTGAATGTCATATCCTGATACTCGAATGCCCCTTTTTTCCATAAAAATAAATCATATATCGCATTCTCAGCCTGCTTGAAGATGATCTTTTTTAAAGCGGGGGCATCGGCATATCCTTTTTCAACAACGATTTTTCCCAGGGGCAGTTTTTTTTCCTGGCTGTGTTTTAAACAGTCTTTCAACTGCTTTTCCGTGATGATGCCATGTTTGACGAGCAGATCACCCAGGCGATTTTTTTCCTGGGTCCGGGTGGCGTGAATAATGGCGCCGTCCTGAATATAGACCTTGATCTCCTCGCTGTTGCGCGTGACTCGGAGGATGCCGGTTTTGTGATCCGAATGCAGGAGCTGCAAAATGGTCGTTAAATAAAATGTCTCTAAATTTCCGGTCAGGGCCATAAAATTTCCTGTGTTATTTGTGAATCGAATGAATGAAGGAGCGAAGCGGCACATCAACTTCAGGCCCTTCAGTCACTTGAAACTGCTTAAACTGAAGGCTATGCCGTGTACAAACCCCTGTCATACCCTTCTTTTCCGTTATATTTCTCGCTCTGCTGTTTCATATATCCGTGATAGGCGAGAATATTCACGTCCAGCCCGGCGGATTTCAGGGCTGATATGACATCCTCTTCGGAGGGCGGGCAGCCTTTGACGGCAATGGCTTCCTTGATATCCGGGTTGCCCTTGTTGGCCTTTGTTATGCAGTTCCCCAGCAGAACGGTCTTGTTATATCCTGGCCGGGCCTGCATTTTTTTACCGTTTAAAATTTCCACTTTTGGCAGGGGCTGGCCTTTAAACGCGGAAAGAACCAGAATATTGCTCATATTGGCGATGGGCGAACACCCGGAGCAAAGGGTCTCATCATACTTGGGCAGGGCCGCGCCGGTGACGCCGAGTTTTTCAAATATTCCCGGCCCGGTATTGTCCTTGGTCCAGGTCCAGTCCCATTTTAACGGCTTCACATGCTGGGCGACCGGTTCCCCGGCCATTTCATAGTCCGAAAGATTCAAGGACTTGCCGTTCCGCGCCGCATAATACTGAAAATGGGCGATGTCATCCGGGCCGTAGCCAATTGTTTGGGCAGCCGCCAGATCCGCGCCCAGAATGTCGGTGGACGCAATGATGATATCTTTGCGATAGGCGTTTCCGAAATGCAGGGCCCCTTTTTCCAGGGCGTAGATGCCATCTATAATGGTGAGCTTTGGTTTCACAAAATCCGCGATATGGGAAAAGGAAAATTCAAGGCCGGATTCCGGATGGTGGCAATGGCGTTTGGAGATTAATTTCAGGCAGCCCTTGAGGTTTTTAAGTCCTAAAGAAACCTTGGTCTGGCCGTGGGTTTTAAGAACCGGAAAATTAATGAAAAAATCCGTTTCCACGGCTTCTTTGGCGATATTCAGCACCTGGCCATTTCCGTAGGGGAATTCCACGGATTTGCTTATATTAAAATCCACAAGGGAAACCCCGTAGCGCTTTTCAAGGCTGCGATATCCCAGACCTTCAAAAGCCGCCTGGGTTCCTGTGTCTTTTTTGATCTGCACGGAACCCTCGCCGATGGTGATTTTGCCGCACCCGAAATCCTTGAGGCAGATGATGAGGTCTTCCACCAGACGGGTGGTGGTGTAAACACCGAAGGGCGCAATGGGGAATTGGTCGTCCCATGCCACCAGATTGGGTTTGATGAGAACGCGGTCCGTGGGTTTTAAATTTTTGAACCCGTCACACAATGCAATGCTGTCTTTTAGAGAATTGGGGCTATCGGTGTATTTCACCAGGGATATTTTGGGGAACATTCGCGTTTTCCTTCATTAAAATAAGGTGTTGAAAGATTATGAGGCCGAGTTTTTTTACCTTATATCAAAATATCAGGCGAAAGGCCAACTTTTTACAGTTACAAAAAAGAACGATCGTTCTTATTTTTCATTGCATCCCCGGTTTTTCCCTGATAGCTTTTTTCTTCGCTTTTTTTTAATCATTTATTTCGGAGGGAGTTCCCAATGTCCCAGTCTTTTTTTCATGATCTCATGAATCCCCGGTCCATCGCCATTGTGGGCGCCAATAATAATCCTTCAAAAATGGGCACCATGCACGCCCTAAGTATTTTAAAAGACGGGTTTACGGGTAAGTTTTTCGCGATTCATCCCACGGAAACCATGGTGCTTGGGCATCCGGCCTATAAATCCCCCCTGGACCTGCCGGAAGCGCCGGATCTGGTCATGTTTGTGCTGCCCTCAAAGCATCTGCTGCCGGTATTTGAGGCGTTTGGGAAAATCGGCACCCGGTTTGCCATCGTGATCACCGCCGGGTTCAAGGAAGCAGGGGAAGAGGGCGCACGGCTTGAAGAACAGCTCAAGGACACCGCCAAGCAATGCGGCATCCGGTTTGTGGGCCCCAATTGCATGGGCATCGTGAACCGGGACGTCGGGCTCAACACCTCCGTGTCCCCCATCACCGGGCCGGGCGGCCCCTTGAGTCTCATTTCCCAGAGCGGCACTTATGTGGCCCAGACCGTGGATTATCTGCAAAAGCGCGGCATCCGTCTGGGCAAGGCCGTGAGCCTTGGCAACGAGGCGGATATCAATATCATAGACGTGCTGGAATACATGGGGGAAGACCCCGGAACCAAGGCCATCAGCATGTATATTGAAAGCGTCCGGGACGTGGGCCGGTTTCTGGATGTGGCCAGAAAGATCACGCCGAAAAAGCCCATTGTGGCCCAGTATATCGGCGGGTCGGAGGCCGGGGGCAGGGCGGGACTCAGCCATACCGGATCCATGGCTGGGAAAGATTATCTTTATGACGGGCTTTTCCGCCAGGCGGGCATCATGCGGGTTTTTTCGGTGGAAGACCTTTACGGCATCGGGTGGGCCCTGGCCACCCAGCCGCGCATCCGGGGCAACCGCATCGCCATCATCACCAATTCCGGCGGGCCTGGATCCGCCATCGCCGATACCCTGGACGCCCTGGGCTGCAAGGTTCCGCCCTTTTCCGAAGGCTTGCAGGCCAAAATCAAGCCGCTTATTCCGCCCCACGCGCCCTGCGGCAACCCCGTTGACCTGACTTTCGCCCTGGATATGAAAGTGATGACGGAAACCATTCCCGATCTGGTGCTGGAGAGCGGCGAGGTGGACGGTGTCATCATGCACGGGGCCATGTCCACCGGGTTTCTTGGCGCGGCATTTCCCCATCTGTCGGCCCTGATGCCGGGCGTGACGTATGAGGACATGGTGAAAGGAACCATCCGGGATCTTGGCGCAACCGTGCGGGTTCCGTTTAAACACAATATGCCCATGACCGTTTCCGCGTTTTTCGACCGGTGCGACCAGTATACCGAAACCTATGAAGACCACAACGTGCCGGTGTTTGATTCTCCGGAAAAAGCGGCCCGGGCCATGGCGGCCATGGTTGCCTACCAGCACATTCAAGAAAGGGAAGCCGAAGCCCCGGTCTTAAAATTAAGGCCTGCGGACACGGCGGTTCGGATTTTAAACGAGGCGGCCGGCCGTAGCCAAAAGGCCCTGGATGAGTTTTCCGCCAAACAATTGCTTTCGGCTTACGGCATTCCCGTCTCACGGGAGCGACTGGCGCGCACTCCGGAAGAAGCGCTCGCCGCCGCGTCCGCCATCGGATTTCCGTTGGTGGTCAAGGCCTGTGACCCGGAGATTCTGCACAAGACTGAGCAGGGGCTGGTGCATTTAAATATTAAAGATGCCGATGCCCTGACTAAAGCCTATAACGCCATTCAGGATGCGGTTAAAAAATCGGATGGCCGCCCGGTGGCGGTGCTGATCGGTGAAATGGTGCGGGGCGAACGGGAATTTCTGGCCGGCGTCACCTGGGACGCGCAGTTCGGGCATTGCCTGGCCTTTGGCGTGGGCGGGATTTTCACCGAAGCCTTCAATGATATCCGGTACCGGGTGGCCCCGGTGAGCGAACCTGAAGCCCGTGCCATGATCCGGGATATCAAACACCCCAAACTCCTGTCCGCATTCCGGAAAATGCCTGCGGTGAACACCAATGCCCTTTCCAAAATTCTTGCAATACTAAGCCTGCTGCCGACGCTGCATCCTGAAATCCGGGAAATCGACATCAACCCGCTCATTATTTCCGGCGCCGATCCCGTGGCCGTGGACGCCCTGGTCATCCTGGCATAATTTTTGTTGCTTCATGAAAAATGGGAAAAAAATGACGAATTACGAATGGGAAATGACGAATAAAGGCGTCTGGTTTTATCCGAAAGGTTTCACGAAGCTTGACAAATTCCTGTCAATATTATAGTTTATGCCAAACTAAATCAGATCATGTGGTTTTAATTCCTGCCCTATTATGGAGACCGTAAATGCCTGCCAAATCCTATGACCCTCAAGTAAAACAGCAAATCGACATACTGGAAAAGGAAATTCTGGATTTGCGGCGCATGAAGGTTGAGCTGCGGGCCAATGAAGATCGGTTCCAGTCGATTTTCAACAGCATGAAGGATATCTATTTTGAAGTGGGTTTGAAGGGCGACATGATTTACTTCAATCCCGCGGTGAGCGCGCTTTACGGGTACACGGAGGAAGAATTGACCGGCATGAATAACCGGCAATATGCAACCCCCGAAGGTGCCAAAAGGATGTATTACATCTTTAATCAACTCTACCAGACGGGCGAGCCGGTTGATATCCACGATTATGAAATTCTGGCCAAAGATGGAGAACGTCATTTTATAGAGGCGTCCGTATATCTGATTAAGGACGCGGAGGGGAAGCCCATCGGTTTCCGGGGAATCGGCCGCGACGTGACAGATAGAGTCAAGACCGAAGAGACGTTGAAAAAAGGCCGAATAAGGTATCGTAAGCTTTTCAAGGAAGCCCATCAGGCCGAGGAACTTTACCAGTCCCTTGTAAGCTCATCCCCGGACGCCATTGCCCTGCTGGATGTGAAGCTTCATTTTCAATTTGTCAATCCCGCCTTTACCCATATTTTCGGATGGACGCTTTCGGAAATGCGGGATGAAAAAGTTTCTTATATTCCCAAACCTTTAAAACAGTCCTTCGCGGATATGATTCAAAAGGTGTATGATCTGAACCATCCCATTCGCGAATATGAAACCCAGCGCTATACCAAAGACGGCCAGCTTCTGGATGTCAGCATCAGCGTTTCCCGTTTTCTGGACCATGCGGGCGATCCGGCGGGAATTTTGCTGATTCTGAGGGATATTTCCGAAATCAAGCGATACCATTGGCATATGCAGCAGGCTCAGAAAATGGAATCATTAGGCACGCTGGCCGGCGGTATTGCCCATGATTTTAATAACCTTCTCATGGGGGTCCAGGGGCGGCTGTCTCTTCTGATGCTGCATAAAAACCAAAATGACGACGACTACAGGCATCTCCAGGAGATTGAGGACTATATTACGCGAGCCGCAGACCTGACTCGGCAAATGCTGGGCATCGCCCGGAGCGGTAAATTCGAGGTGAAGCCTACCGATCTAAATGTTCTGATTAAAAAGCAAAATATTCTGTTTGGCCGCACCAGAAAGGAAATCACTATTCATGAAGCACTGGAAGACGCATTGTGCAGCGTGGAAGTGGACCAGCGGCAGATTGAACAGGTACTTTTGAATATGTATGTCAATGCGTCCCA
>Ga0209467_1001667_pt1 | contig 18317 bp, 16 predicted proteins | sample Higcelwee11metaG_FD_187175 | JGI IMG/M metagenome (GOLD analysis project Ga0209467, IMG submission 187175) | Freshwater pond sediment microbial communities from the University of Edinburgh, under environmental carbon perturbations - High... | ecosystem: Environmental > Aquatic > Freshwater >...
ATGAACAATGCTGATCGTGTTGAAGTACTATACGACGCATTATTAGGACGTGCAGGAGAAACAGAGGGGAAAAATTACTGGGTCGAACAAATGAATAACGGAGTGAGTATCCAAAACATAGCAGAATCGTTCGTTAACTCTATAGAGATGCAAGGAATCTACCTCACTGAACAAGGATGGAGCTTTATCGCGTAATCCTCATCACAACAGAAGTCAGGTTAAAAACTGGCTTCTTTTAATGATTTAACAAGAGACTCCGTGATGTTTAAGGAGCTTTTCATACTCATCATCTTTTCCGAACTCTTTGAGATAATAGGTCGATATCGTTTGTGCCACCGTCATCGATTTTGCGGCAAGGAGAAATCCGAGCTTATTAAAGGTTGCCTGACGTACACACTCTCTGATTTTTGGCTTAAACATCAAAATCCCAGCATAAGGGAATAAAATTTTCTGAACCTGCTTAATTTCTCCACTGGAAACCGACTGCATTGCCTGAGAAAGAACTTCGTCAAATCTCTCGTCATACGCTACGAATTCAGCCATCAATTCGAGCTGCGGATAGGCATTGACGAGTTCGTATGCAGATTGTATGTTGTTGTTTTGTATAGCTTCCAAAAGTTTTTGCCGAAGCTGAATATCTTTTGCCAATTCCATAAGCTGATCTTTATAAGGTAGAAAGACGGCAATTTGTTTTATCCCTGAAAAAGCATCGTCATATTTGCTCTCTTCGATTAACTTCTTTACTTTGAGAATAGAGGCTTCAGCGAGGGCGCATATTTTTTTGTAGATCTCTTCAGAGGACAAAAAATCATACTTTGCCGTCAAGGTGAAATAGTCTCTGAATTGTTTCTCTTTGATCAAAGCATCCGCTTTGAGATAAATATCATAATTTTTTTGCAATGAGTGTATCATATCTTTTTTCGATGGAACAACACAAAAAGGTTTAAGCATCTCTTGGACTTTAGGTAAATTCCGCATCGGATCGGCAGCAATCAGTTTTTTTGCTTCAGAAAAACTTTTGGTAAAGTAAAGTTCCAGTTTTCGGGCACTGTCAGTTTTTTCAAGATACGGTGCACGTTCGAGCATTCCGTATGCTTCGAAAAAATCTTTATTTTGAACCAAAAGGGCAAATTTTTCAAAATCTTTTTGTTTTTGAAGTAAAAATTCGAACTCCTTTTTGTGCTCTTCATCCGATAAAAATGGGGTAGCAAACTCTAAAGCTGAAGCGGCGTTACCAGTAGAAAACTGGGTAATGATCTCTTTTAGCATCTCCTCCCAAGCTTCTTGAAACATTTCCGACATAGGATGGATAGCTAAAAAAAGGTTGTTATCGAGACATCTTTTGGCATTTTTGAAATTTTTAACACTCAATGCTTGCGAAAAATCTTCGATAAATGCGTGCATATCGATCATATACACCCATCCGTTTTCAAACCCGATATAGAGATACGCATTTTCGATGTGCAAAGAACTAATCCCTTTTTGATCGAGTTTAAAAGATGAGAACATCGAGTTATCGGCAAGTTTAACGATGTGAAGCGTCCCGTTTCTCCCTCCGACAATGGCAAACCGACTGCTAGAGTCAACAACACAACAGCTAGGCCATGAAGGAAAAAGGGATTTTTTTGACATTTCATCCGTTTTAAAATCATAAACGTAGGAGTTCCCCTCACGTCCTATCGCATACAATGATTTGGAATCGTTGTAAAAAAAGGAGTGTTCGATTGCATCGTCTACAAAAGTATTTAATCGCTCCTTTTGGTGGCGGATATTTAAAATATTCAATGATTTGTCATGCGCGGAATAGGCTAAATTTCCTCCCTTTTTATCGACGGTGATATGAGAAATATAATCAGGCTTCGGTTTGAGAGACATCACTATCTTTCCGCTTTCCGTACTGTGCATATACACTTTTCCATCCGTTCCGCCAGTGAGGAGATATTGCCCTTTTTCACCGCAAAAAGTCATCACCTCTGCTCTTTGATCGTGCCCTTGCAATCCAATAAGCTCTTCAAGGTCATTTTCAGAATTGTTTTTCAAAGGGAGTTTCATACAAATTGCACAATGTCCGCTCACTTTAGCACTGTAGGCGACATGACCGTTTTGGCTAAAGGTGGAACCTTTTTGGAACCTGTGAAGAGATGGTTCTTCATCGATTAGCGACATTGTTGTTTTCGTCCATTGAACCCGACAAACGGTGTGGAGATTTCCTTCAATATCGGTAAAATAAATCGAATTAACGTCTGAGTGGATGGCGATTACGCTTGAGGGTACGTGAAAAGATTGGGCAATTTTTACCATGATATGCCCCTAATTCAACAGTTCAATTAAACAGAGCACATAAAAACGGGTATTATCTTCTGATAGTATCCGCTTTATTTTTGCCGAATATTTTGTCCTTTCGATATCAAGACTGAGTTCCTCTTCGATCAACAGAAATTCCTCTTTCCAGTCACAAAAAGCGGAATTATCTTTTAGGTCATCCCTGTCATCGAAAAGTTCTTTGAAGTCAAGTTCTTTATTAATCAGTTGTTTGTAATAAGGGGTACCCGCCAAAATGGAAAAAAAATCTTTGTTACCCGCTATCACTCGATCATGTTGGTCGAGTATCGCTGAGGGAAGGGGGATATAATTAATTATGGTTTCGAGAGAAGCATTGAAAGCATGTTGAATCTGTTCGCGTTGATCGAGCTTTTCTTGCTCTTTCTGTTGACGTTCTTGTTCGATTTTAAGTGCCAAATCGTAAAGAATATTATCCAGTTTATTAAAATTAATCGGTTTGATAATAAAATGCTCGATCCCTATTTCAATGGCACGAAGCATATATTTCGCTTCCGAATGGGCGGTAATCATAATGCACTTTTGGAACGGATTATGGGCTTTTATTTTTTCCAACATATCCAAACCCTGCATGATTGGCATTGTCTGATCTGAAATAACGATGTCGATGGGACGGAGCGAATTCAGATAAAAGTCAAGCCCTTCCTGACCGTTAGCGGCAAGTGATACATGAGCAACCGTATCACAGAGTATCTCAGAAACCATTTCGCGAATGAGCCGTTCATCATCAACAAACAAAACATGAAGTTTTTTTGTTAATAAAAGATGATTCTCCATTTTTAGCCTTCTTTAGGGGTATAAGTAGGGATATGGAGAGAGAAAACAGCACTATTTCCCTCATTGGAGGCACTAATAGTCCCTCCAATACGCTCTTCAACAATCCGTTTTGACATATACAAACCGATACCCGTCCCTTGGGATTTGTGCTTGGTAGTAAAATAGGGTTCGAAAATTTTGTCGATACACTGCGCATCGATTCCTCCCCCGTTGTCATGAATACGAATTGTTGCCTCCGCTATGTCCAATGAGGGGATAATTTCAATACGAATTATCCCTTCTCCCACATTGTTGGCAATTATAGCATCTTTAGCATTGTTGACCAAATTAAGTAATACTTGTTTAATATCTTCAGGGAATCCATAGAGTTGAACATCCGAATTCTCCGGCATCTGTAGTGTAATTCCGGAGAGGTTAAAACTTGGTTCTACCAGTGTAATTGTATTTTCGATTACACCGAACAGGCTGTACTCTATTTTTTCTTTGTTAGGTTCAAAATGACCCCGAAAATCGTCAATCGTTTGTGACATATGATTGATCGTATCCATCGCTTGGGTTAGCGTATGTCCCATCGCTTCTTGATCGAGGGTCCCATTTTTATGGAGGCGATACACTTTTTGAAACAACATTGAAATAATATTGAGAGGCTGTCGCCATTGATGAGCAATATTTCCGATCATCTCTCCCATTGCAGCAAGTTTGGCTTGTTGAAAGAGGAGAGAGTCTTTTTGACGATTTTTTTCAATCTCCTCTTCGATTTTCAGTTCAAGATCGTTATTGAGTCTCTGAATCGTTTTGGTGGAAGTGTAGCTGATGGAGAGAGAATAGACCAGTTGGTAAATTTCTTCGCTATTAAACGGTTTTCGGATGTAATAGGTATTGCTTTTTAACGAGTCCAAGATCTCTTTATTGGTTCTATCTGAATAGGCGGTGGCAATGATGATATGGACATCAGGATCGATCTGTTTGAGTCGAAGGGATGTCTCCAGTCCGTCGATTCCATTAGGCATCCGCATATCGACGATACACACAGGTATGGTTGAACCCTCTTCATATTTTTGTCGAAAAATTTCTACTCCATCGAGTCCGTTGTTAGCTTGAAAATGGTTGAAATTCATGGTTCTATCCGCTGGATCTATCGCACTACATTCGATATCATGCAACTGTTCAAGCTTTAAAATCGCATCTTCAAGACTCGTCTTGTTATAGGGTGCCAAAATCGAAGCGTATGCTTCTAAAATAGTGGTATCATCGTCAATTGTGAGGATATTATGGGCGTTTTTAATCATGATTTATTTCCTGGGGTGAGGGTGACCGTAAAGAGGGTACCTTTAGCGATTCCATCGGACTTACAAGTGATCGTATGACCGTTACCCGTGAGGAAGTTAGCAAAGGAATGAAGCCCCAACCCGTGACCGTCTTTTTTTGTGGTAAAACCCTGTAGAAAAACATTACGAGTCGTATCATCATCCATTCCGATCCCGTTATCGTAAACCTCAATGACGATATTCTCATCCATTGTAATCGAATCGTTGTTCATCATATCAAGTTCAAAGAAACTCCCTTCAATAGGGACGCTTTTGGCCGTAATTTTGATAATTTTCGGAAATAGCTTTTGTTGTGTGTCTGCTGTGATGATTGCGTGAATCGAATTCTTCAGAACATTGAGTAAACCGTTAAAGAGGTGAATCCTATTAATCTGGAAGTTGAGACTAGGATGAATATCGATGACAAGAGCAATATCATTTTTAAAGAGTTGCGGTTCAATAACACTGCGAATTTCCGTGACAAGATCGACAAGCTTCACCATCTCATCCATGTTGTTTTTTGTGTTTTTATATAGCTCTTGCTGATATGCTATGGTCGTAGCAATATTGCTGATCGCTTTTTGAAGATTTTTCATATCGCTGTCTAAAACATTTTTAATCGTATCGGTTAGAGAAGATTCGATAATATTAAGACTCATTTCAATTTTTTTGTAATTTTTGAGATAGACGTCCAAAACACTCTCTTTTACAAACTCTTTATTCCCTTCCAATTGTTCTTTAATATGGTCAAAATATTTAAAAAAGAACTGCATTGGTTCAAGATTTTTAATAATCCGTTCAGAAAGATGCTGTGCACCCGTAACAATATTACCGATATTGTGAATATATTCGCTGGTAACGTCAAAAATACCTTGCTTATAGGCGAGCTCTTTTGAGATACTGATCTCATTTTTGTGCAATTCGACAACATTGGTAATATCTGTCAATGAGAGAATATAGTTTGATTGATGTTCGCCAGAGTTGTTATCGTTATTGTCAAGTACAGTCGAAATAATCGTAAAGTAGAGAAGTTTCCCATTGATCAAAATTTCAACTTTTGGAAGCATCCTCTCATCTTTAAATGTTAAGAATTCAAACCAACCATCAGTAGAACAAGAACCATACGTGTTCGTGATAGGAAGAACCTGTATTTTACGCGGATAAATCGGTTCTATGTCCGAACCGAATATCTGGTGAAAGTAGTTGTTCGCTTGTAATAACTCTCCGTTATGGTTAACGAGCAAAATTGCCGTATGCGCGGTAGCATCAAAAAGACTTTTATTGATTTGGTCTAAATCCTGTTGAAGCTGTTGGATATCTGTTTCATATTGAAGGGTAAGAGGTGATTGAACCGTGTGCATCAAAGTCCTTGCGTTTTATGTAAGCTAATGCAAGGATTATGACCATTTAGTGTTGCAAGTATGTTGCATTTTGGTATTTTTCAGGAGAAGCTACTCACGTTTTGAAGCTTCAATCAACATAGAATCCATAATACTAAATAGTTTTCCCGAAGATGCTTCGACCTGTTGGAACCGGTCGATAATCATATCATTATAGTCACTTAATACAACATTCATGTCGAAGAGATGAGTGATTTCCAGTATATTGTCGTGAACAATTTTATGAGGTGCTTCAATTTGTTTATAGGATGGAAAGGCACTGAAGCTCGCTTTACCCGCACCATGATCGTACCATTTTCCAAATCGACAGTTGTGATGATCGGCAAAAACTCCGTCTGCTTTACGCGTATAAATTGTATCGTATGCACGCCCTTTGAAGACCATATGATCGATTTTAGCTAAGGTGATGAATGCGGTTAATTCAATATTATGGACTACTTTTGCTGTTTCTAGGGCATTTGTATTGAATGAATGAATGGTTTCAGTAAAGTTTTGAATCATAATATTAGATTTCAATGCAATCTCATTCATCGCACCTGAACTCGATTGTATTTGGTGAGTATCTTGTTGCAGAGTTTGAATCGCTATCGAAATATCACCCGTAGCTTTTTGAGTTTTTTCGGCTAATTTACGAACTTCATCGGCGACAACAGCAAATCCTCGTCCATGCTCACCCGCTCGTGCTGCTTCAATGGCTGCATTTAACGCTAGAAGATTCGTTTGCTCAGCAATATCTTTTATCAAGTTGACAACAGAGTTGATATCACTTGCTCTTGTACCTAATGCGTTGATAGCACCATTAGAATCTTGCACCAAAGCCGTTAATGCATTGAGATTGCTCGTGACTGTATCGAGTTCTTTTACCGTTTTGGTTGATTGATCGGCAGTATCTTGAGAAATAGTTGAAATATGAGAAAGACTCTCTATCGACGTCATAAGATCCCGCTGTATGACATCAAGACCACCTGTAGAACGACTGATTTCAGCTAACTTTCCATCCAAATCGAAAAGTTTAAGAGCTTCGTTTCGCGCTTTCATTTTATCCACATTTTGGTTGATATTATCGGCAGAGCGCTTGAAAGATCCCTTAAGCCCAGAACTTTGGACCTTTCGATAATAGCGGTCTTTACTCAAGGTATCGATAACGGTATAGGTGTCACGCATGTACACTTCTAACTGATCAATCATATTGTTAGTGTTCCAGCATAGTTTCTTTAGCTCTCCATGCTCGTCAATATTCGTAATCCGTGACTCCATATGACCCTCTTCGATTTCTGACATCACTTCCGCAACTTTATGGATAGTTGATTGCACTTTTCGGATATTGATAAAAATAGCCCATGCGATTGCAAAATTGATAACATTCAATAACCGTACCCAGTCAAACCCGATGGTGATCACTTCGAAGACCAGGGCTATCGAAAATACGACAATAGAGATAAGATTGAGATATTGAAGTTTAGAGAGAGAGGATAAATTCATCATAAGACACCTTCATTTGATCCAATGTAGCAAATAGTATTTTTTCTCCTGCGGAAATTCCGCCGGTTTTTTCGGCACTCAACATCGAACGATAAAGGGGTTGAATCACCGATAAGGCACTCGATTTTGGTTTACGACGAACTGAATGGAATCCAATAATATCCCCTCTAGAATCAAAACTGGGGGTAACATGTGCGAAGACCCAATAATAATCATTGTTTTTGGTTTTATTAACGACATATGCAAAAATTTCATCTTTCTCTTTGATTTTTGACCACAGCAATTTAAAAACAGAAGCTGGCATATCGGGATGACGCAAAATATTATGCGGAGCATTCAGTAGTTCCGATTCTCTGTACCCTGACATAGCAATGAAGAGTTCATTACCGTACGTTATTTTTCCTCCGATATCTGTTTTTGAGACGATAAACTCGTTATCGTTAAAAAAAAGTTCCTTTCCTGCCATCGTATCTCCTTAATTAGTCAATTTTCAGCTTTTAAATTCATTGATTCGCATTTGAAGAGATTGGGCAACCTGCAACAATCTATCGGAATCTCTTTCGATCAATTCAACACTTTTTTTATTCGATTCAGAAACATGATTAATATTAGAGATCCTCTCAATTATCCACTCGATATGGTGCACTACCTCTATTGAATCCTTATAAGAGTGCTGAGCAACAAGTACAGAGCGTTCCATCTCTGAAGAAGTTAAAGAAATTTTTTCTTCTACCTCGTTGGAAATATGGGTTAATTGGATCATATCACGTGCGTTAGTGGACATTTTATCGCTTATATCATTAACCGATTGGACGATAGTATTGATATTTATTTCGATCTCACTTAAACTTCGTTGGGTCCGTTCTGCCAATTTACGCACTTCATCCGCGACAACAGCAAAGCCACGACCGTGTTCTCCTGCACGTGCTGCTTCAATAGCGGCATTAAGAGCGAGGAGATTCGTTTGATCGGCGATATCTTTGATCACTTCTAAGACATTTCTGACTTGATCTGCATCCTGACGCAACGATACCAATTGTGTAGACATTTCATTTTCTGTTTCAATATATCCATCCACTTCTTCCACCAATTTGCTAAGGACATTTTTGGCTGTTATCAGTTCATTGTTGGCACTGGAAACATTTTTTTGAGTTTGTTCGGAAATTAAAATACTTTGTGACAATATCTCTTTTATTGAGATGCTTTTTTCAGTTGTCTCCTGAACGATAAAACGCTCTTGTTCTACACCTTTTGAGATATTATGGGTTGCCTCAGTAATCGTTGATGCAATCTCAGCATTTTGTGAACCCAAGATTTTGACCTGATTCACCGTATCTTGAACCATGGCTACAAAATGGTTAACTTCAACGGCTGCTTCGGCAAACTCATCTTTTTTAGTAACGTCAAGTCGTTTTGTTAAATCCTTATCCCCTTTTACCAACTCATTAATCCGTGTTTTCAACTCTTCTAAAGGTTTCAGTATCTCTTTTCCAAAAAACAAGGTAAGTACAGTAACGAAGCCAGCGATAATAATGCTCAAAGATAGAAGTAAAATTAGTTTTGTTTCTTCTATTTCCGCATCGTTTTTATCGAGCGATACAATTAGATCCATCACCCCTATGACTTCACCAATATGCACGTTCGTATGGCAAGCTAAACATTTTTCTTCTGCTATAAGCGGTTGCAGAAGTCGGATAGTATGAGCATCTGAATCTTTGCTTTCAATCACCTGCATTTTTTTGTTTTTGAAAATTTCTTGAATCATCGGATCATCACTGAACTTTTCGCTTAAACCGAAGAGATCAATAACCTGCTGAGATTTTTGGACTTTAACTTTTGAAACTCCCTCGATCTCTTGAGCATGGGTAATAGCTTCATTAACCACTTTAGGATCACCTGCGAGCATACTCAAAGAAAGTGTTTGAAAAATCGAGTCACTGAGCATTGTTAACGAACGCTTGGCAGTTTCATTCGAAAAGGTATTAAGTGACGCTGATATATACCAATATATAGTACCCATCCCGATTAAACTAAAGAAGATAATCGTAAAAATAATTTTTGATTTGACTGTACGGAGCATGGGCTACCTTTGTAATAAATAAGTAATCGAATCATAAAGTTTTACTGTTGCAAAGTTGTTGCAAAACTCTATTAAATATCTGAATAGCTAATCTCTTCAAGAAAACGGATGAATGTTTGAATCTGTTTTTTTTGTTTTGTGGAGCTAGCCTCAATAGTTTTTTGAGTATATCGTTCTACTAAAGAGTTCTGAAAATTGTAAAATTCTGCATAACTCATTTGCTGAGAAGCATTGATATGTTCTACAGTACTGCGCACTTTTCTTCTTGTGGATAATGTGAGTTCGTTATCCATATTACCTAAAATAATGTCGAATTCGTAAATTGCTTTAGATAGATAAGAGACTTTGTCATCTTGCGCTGATGTATCATCAGTACTACTAGGTTTGTGCGCTACCATCCTATTCTCATAAAGATAGCGATATTGGGAAACTAAATTATATTGATGGATTAAACTATCGATTGCGGCATACATACTTAAATAGAAAATCGGTAGCTTACCTGAGAAGTTTATAACGGTTCTACCATTAGGAGACTGATACCACGCATAGATTGGAGCCCCTTTTAAACATGCTTTTGCAATAACTTCTTCGAGTAAATTTTCAAAGGAATTATTCACCGAGATTGGCAATATGCAAGACATAGTTCATCGTTGAGAGTAAAAAATAAATGTAGAAAATAGAGCTACAAAGAGGGTGACAATCAAGTTAAAACCTTTAATACAATATAGATACTGTATCATAAGATTTTAGTGTTGCAAGTTTGTCGCAAGATATAAATTTTATTTGTGATCAAAAATCAAAAATATCGTCCATGTCGATCGATTCAGTAGGGGAATCGTCGGTAACCAACATACTTCCGACCATTTGAGCGTTACTAATAATCGTGTCATCCATAAAATGGACGCTTGGTGCTCCCTCATAGAATGTCATTTGAAGCCAGTTAGTCAAATCTAAACCGAACGTTTTACAAAATAAGCCCAGAGACGATGATTTATCAATAAAAGCTTGTATATTGCTATTGATCGTAGCTGCAAGCGCACCAAGAGCTCTTGCAATGGCATAACTTTCAGAATAGATAGATGCCGATTTTCCAATTCGCTCTAAATAATAAGCGATTTCCTCAACCTCTTCAGATCGGACGTCCCCACTTCCAACTATTAGTAAAAGAGTATTTAATCGTGCGAGATTATCTTTAATATTCTCTAAATCTTCTTCGTCCATATAATAATAAATTAAATTTTCAACATCAGGTTCTGAAATGGGTTCTGAAATTACTTCAGTACTCACTGGAACGGTTGTCACTTTTTCTATAACAGATTCGGTTTTCTTGACGGCTACGTGTTCGATTTTAACAACACTGTTTTTTTCACGGGGGGTGAGTATCGTTACTTTGTAATTCTCGAATTTATAAGAATTGAGTTCAGGAATTTTATGTAAAATCGCTCGTATTAAATCAGGGTTGACTTGACTCAGCCCCTCTATCGTATAGTAGATATTTTTATCAGATTCTTCTATCCATATATGAGGTGTAAGATTAACGTTCAGCGCTAACACTGCAATATCGTAAATGGCACGAACCGTATCAGAGAGGCGAGGTGAAGCCTGATGCGTATTGAGAATGCTTTTGCCTATGTTGCATTGACGGCATGTATCGGTGAGTGTCCGTGTCTCTTGTGTTTCAAGAAGATAATACTCCCAAAATTCGGCCAACACATCATGTTCTTTGACAAAATAGGAGATCGTTCTCCCATACGTTTCATGATTGTAGAGATTATGCCCTTCATGAATAGAAAGATGCAAGCGACGCGAATTAATAAGGGCAATATAATTATCTAGCCGTGATTGAAAAAGATGGTGATCAATAGGCTTTTTGATATAATCTTCGGCTCCACTGCGCAAAATACGACTTCTAACGTCGATATCCTTAGAATCAGAGACAACAATGATCATCGCATTGGAATTGCTTTCACGGATAAGCTTCGTTGCCTGTGCACTGTCAATCTCAGAAATTTCGATGTCAATAAAAATCAAATCGTAATTTTCAAGATTGTTCATCATCACCGCTTCGTTTCCGCTTTCGGTTTCATGCACGATAAATCGTTTTCGAGTATCGTGAGCATACTCTTCCAACATCGATTGAAGATAGGAACGACTTTGTTGATTCTTGTCTACTACTAATATTTTTTTCATGTGTAGCCTGTCGTAAATTTTTTATATTCTACTAAAAAGATTGGATTCGTTGTGGAATATCATCCAAATCAACAATTTCTTTCACGGCTTGTGCTTCGATTGCTTTCAGAGGCATTCCGAAAACAACACATGTTTTTTCACTTTGTGCTATCGTTATTGCACCCGTATCATACATCTCTTTCATCCCGATGGAACCATCATCACCCATCCCCGTGAGCATTATCCCCATAGCATTTGAGCCTGCAGCATTATTAACACTGCGCAAAAGAATGTCCACACTTGGTTTATGGCGGCTGATACGAGGACCATCAAGAAGCTTGATGAAATATTTTCCTTGACGATTTTCAAGGATCATATGTCGGTTTCCAGGGGCGATAAAGACCGATGAGTCAGTAACAATATCTCCATCCTGAGCCTCTTTAATGGCGAGTTCAGAGAGGCGGTTAAGGCGCTCTGCAAAACTCCCAGAAAAACCGAATGGAATATGAAGGGTAATTAAAATCGGTGGAAGAGGGGGACGTAAATGAGAAAAAATTCCCATCAGAGTCTCCACCCCTCCTGTCGATGCACCAATTGCAATAACTTTTGAACCAGGGATGAGGGCAGCTCTTTTAGGGAGAAGATGATCAGGATGAATTTTTTCCGTTTCAATCTCGATAGGTGCCTTTTTAGCTCTATTTTTACTCTTATATCGATCGATTAGAAAGGTCAAACGCATTAATGCATCTTCAATCCGATTAAAAAACGATTCATCATTTTCACCAATCCCTTTTTTAGGGATAAAACCAACGGCACCGTCATCAAAAACATCGTGATGACGGGAAGCGTCAGTCGAAATAACGATCGCGGGCATAGGGTGAAGGCGCATGAGATTGCGCAAAAACGTCACACCGTCCATTTTAGGCATATTGATATCAATAGTTACTAAATCAGGTTCGTGCTGTTTTATCAGATCACGTGCTTCAAAAGCGTCCGATGCAGTAGCGATCACTTTGAAATCCTCGACACGAGAGATCATATCGGAAAGGATACGCTGCATCAGAGGAGAGTCGTCTATAACAATAACAGTATACATATGATCCTCCTAAAATAAGGTAATAGCGTTATCGACAGGGACCGTTTCGGTTTTGTTGATAATTTTAGCCAACTCACGGTCGGCATTAGCCAGACGCTCATCCATCGAACGGTTCATAATTGTTTTTGAAATGGTATTAAAGTTTGAATCGAGCATCACAACCCGCCCATTAGTACCTAAAACATTTTCTGCAATTACACGAATCCCTTCAGAACGACAAAAACTTCGAGCAAACATCACATTACGCTCCCCGATATTATCGCTGAAATTATGGAGGACGTTTGCCCCGCCAGCTATTTTAGCACTGATGTCTTCTTTACGACATCCAAGTTTGTACATTTCATTTAACATCGTTTCCATAGCATAAAGACCGAAACGACATGAGGTCCCCTGAGCACAAGAAGAGGGGAGAAGAAAATGGTTCATCCCTTTGATTTGCAGAGCACTGTCATAGAGCATGACAGCGACACATGAGCCCAAAAGGGTCGTAATTGGGAGATTGTCATGATCGTAAGTGATGGCAAATTCTCCGCCAATGATTCCCAATGTCTCTTTGTTTTGTATGTATTTGATCGCATCTGGATGAGACAATTTGATGATTTTAGAATCAATTGTCCCTTTTATAATCTTCATAAGTACTCTTTAGTTTTGACAAAAATATTTTGACCGCACCGCTCTACAAAGGGGGCAAGTCCCAATGGGCTTTCTGAATGTCCTAAGTAAAGAGTTCCCCCTAATTTTAGGGTTTTAAACAATTTTTTCAGAATACTATTTTGGTCATCTTGGTTAAAATAGATGAGGACATTTCGACAAAAAACAACATCAAATTCTTCAGGTTTAAACGGATAGCTTGCCGACATCAAGTTCATCTGGTCAAACCGAACTTTACGGGAAAGATTATCTTTAACTTTTACGAGATAGTCTCCCTCTTTAGTAGGATGGGGCTTGCGCTTAAAATAATTAGCGGGCTTTATCCATGAAGGGAAATCATCTGCATTTTTATTCCACTCATATATACCGTTTTCAGCATGCTTTAATACATCTAAATCAATATCGGTAGCAATAAGAGAATAATTCGACAGTGCCGTTCTGTATTCGACATTAGCCTGCTCGATTGTCATAAGAATAGAGTAGGGCTCTTCACCCGTTGAGGCAGCGGAACAGTATATCTTGAGTCCTTGAGCCGACTCGATAGCCTGTTTAATGACCCTCTCTTTGAGATCATCAAAATGAAACGATTCACGAAAAAAATTGGTTTTATTGGTCGTAAAAGTACTCACAAACGTTTCAACATGTTCCCCTCTTTCTACTAAAGCCAAAAGGGCATCAATGTCATCAGAATTCAGTGAGCGTTTGAGCTTATCGAGACGGTTCGCAATCATTACATCTTTGTTATCACCCAATGTAATCCCGCTATGAGTATAAGCGAGACTACGGGCACGATCAAGCTGTCGTGCTGAGTACATGTGAAGCCTCAGGAGCTTGACGAGAGAGACGCTGCATCTCTTCTTTGTCTAAAATACGGTCGATGTCTAGGATTACAATCATCTTGTCTTCTTTTTTGAACAGCCCTTTAAGATATTCAGGAGCAATTGATGTCCCCATATCGGGTGCTGGATAGAGACGATCAAGTTCAGCATTTTCCATATCGGATACTTCATCAACAACCAGACCGATCATTCGTGCATCTTGAGTCTTGACAGCAATAATAATAGTACGATTCGTATAAATTGGATCGTTATTGATGTTGAATCGTACCCGCAAATCGATAACTGGTGCCACTTCTCCACGTAGATTGATTACCCCTTTGACCCAACGTGAAGCGTCAGGGATTGGGGTGACGGTAGGGTAAGTTAGAATCTCTCTCACTTTAGAGATTTGAATCCCATAGGTTTCATTTCCGAGTTTAAAGGTGAGGAGTTGATTACTCTCATTAATCGACATAATAGGCTCCTAGTAGTTTTTATCTAATATATTCATCGTATCGATGATAAGACCGATAGTTCCGTCTCCGCGTACCGTCGCTCCGCCTATGCCGCGTGCATTGCGAAAATTTCGATCCAGCGGTTTTATGACAAACTGCTGCTGATTCATAAACTCATCCACGAAAAGAGCAATTTTTTGCGCCGCTGATCGGACAACGATCAACAATCCGTCTGAGAGTTTTTGGTGTTCGTATTCGACATTGAATATCGTATGCAAACGTACAACAGGGATAAACTCGTTACGAAGCATCAGCACTTCTGACTGATTATCACCAATCTGCTTGATCATATCCTCTTCAGGTTTGATCGATTCAATGATGGCAGAGAGAGGGAGAATAAACTGCTCTTTACCAACACGAATATTTAACCCGTCTAAAATAGCGAGAGTCAGTGGAAGGGCTATTGTAAACGTACTTCCATACCCTTCTTCAGTATCGACCTTGACGATACCGCCAAGTTTCTTGATATTAGACATTACGACATCCATTCCGACGCCGCGCCCTGAAATATCGGTAACCGCATCAGCAGTACTAAGCCCAGGAGCAAAGATAAGCATTGCTTTCTCTTCATCACTCATACTAGAGGCTTGATGTTCATCGATAACACCATTTTCCAATGCTTTGGCTGTAACTTTAGCGAGGTTAATCCCGCCCCCGTCATCTTGGATTTTAATAATCATTTGACCGTTAGCCTGTTCAGCACTCATAATAAGGGTACCTGATTCAGGCTTGCCAGCTTTAAGCCGTTTTTCAGGAGATTCGATCCCATGGTCAAGCCCGTTGCGTACAATGTGCATCAGTGGATCGGTTAACCCCTCGATCATCGCTTTGTCGATTTCAACCGTCTCACCGAAACTACGGAAATCGATCTTTTTATCGAGTTTCTTAGCCGTATCACGGATCACTTTAGGAAACTTTGAAAAAACAGTTTCCATCGGAACCATACGAACACTCATGACTGATTCTTGCAACTCGCGAATATGACGATCAATTAGCTCAAGCCGCTCACTCAAATCAGATTTCGTTTTTTGATCTTCCATCGTATAAATATACTGAGAGAGCATTGAATGGGCAATAACCAGTTCGCCGATATTGTTCATCAGACCGTCAATTTTTGAGAGATCAACACGAATCGAATTGGAGGTCGTGTCGGCTTTGAACTTTTTCGATCCTTTTCCTTCATCAGAGGAGACTTCTCCAACTGAACTTTTTGCTTGCGCGCCAGACTTTGGCTCTGCTATATTTCGTACTACGTCAGCTTGAACTGTCTTTGTCTCAATGTCCACAAAAAATCCGAAATGCTCGTCATCCGATTCAACCGATGGCGTCACAATGGCAGCTACAGGAACCTCAGGTTCATCGAAAAAACCAAACGTATCCTCTTTAGCTTCACTCATAGCGACCTCTTCAAGATCGTCGAAAAATCCGAAAACATCCTCAAACGCTAAAACTGCTTCATGTGGAACTTCATCGTCAAACAGACCGAAATATTCTTCCATACTTTCTGGTATCTCTTCGCTCAGTGGCAATGTTTCACCCGAAAGGGGACCGAATCCTTCCTCTTCATCAATCGGCAAAAGTAGACCGAAATCATCTTTCTCTTCTTCATGACTGATGAGTTCAGCAATTTCTTTGCTATCTTCACTAAATGCTTTGATCTTTTGCAGTAAATCAGCTTTTGTATTTTGGTAAAAACTCTCTTCTAATGTCTCCGAGAGTTCCATCTCTAAAATCTGTTTGAGCGTATCGATCCCCTCGATCAACAGCTCTGCCATGCTCTCTTCAAATTGGAGTTCTCCGTTGCGAAGACGATCCATAAAAAATTCAAGTTCATGAGCAAGAGCCGCGAACATCGAAAGTTCCACCGAAGCAGAATTTCCTTTTAGGGTATGGACGGATCGAAACAATGCGTTAACGGTTTCGTTGTCCATATCACCCGTATCTTCCGCTTCGAGCAAAAGAGTATCGATGGTCTCGAATATATCTTCTGCTTCTTCCAGAAACATTTGACGATATTTATTAATATCAAACACTGCCATTAGGTATCCTTATCGACTTAGGACGATTCCCACCGCCTTAAGAAGCTGCTCGGGTACGAACGGCTTAACAATCCAGCCAGTTGCACCGACCGCTTTCCCTTTTGCTTTCATGTCATCATTTTTCTCTGTTGTAAGAGTTAGAATTGGTGTTTTAGCATAAGCTGGCAATTTACGTAACTCAACAATGAGTTCAAACCCGTTCATGTTCGGCATATTGATATCGGTAACGATTAAATCAAAGACACTTGATTTGGCTTTTGCCAATCCATCTACTCCATCTACCGCTTCAATAACATCAGGGTATCCACCTTCATTAAGAGCATATTTCACCATATCACGCAACATATTTGAATCGTCTACAATTAGAATTTTTGGCATTTTTTTCTCCAGTAAGTTAATTTTTTAGCCTTTTCAGGCGACATCAAACGAGTATCTCTATCAAGAGAGGATTAAAAGAGTGTAAATTCGTCGATTTCACTCTGATCAGGCTTGCATTTTTGCATAGCGTCATCTTTTCCTTGGACGAAATCACGTTGGTCTTGTATCGTATAAAACGGCACAAGACGCTCTTTGAGGCTAGCTTCCTTATCCGGAGCTATGACACATCCTGCTTCAGCTGCGTAGTTTATATCGTCCTCCATAATTTTACCAATTCCATCAATCATTTGAGTGATACGATCTTCGCACTGAAGAACCATAATAAATCCAAACATCGCTTTGATAACGTCATCAGTACGATTTAAAATCGACTGAGTCATATTCCATGACTCTTCCAACTCGTTAAACTGTGTTGGAACGATTTGTTCTTTGAGCGCGGTCAGCTTTTCATGTGCCATAGTTGTGTCACGATGAATTGCACGCATCTCTTCAACACGCTCTTCAAAAATTGTTTCGATCTCTTTGGTACTCTCACGCATATTGAGCTTTATACCATCAAGATTGGCATAATGGACAGCCGTATCAACACTAAAACGCTGAAGTGTGCCGCGAAGTGCACGGGTCTTGCTTTTTTGATCGATATGGGAACGATATGCATCTAACATACTAGGTAATCGGTAGAGCCGTTTACGGTCAATCCACGCACTAAAAGTACTTGGAACCAAATGTCTCTCATGATCGGGATTGTCAAGAGCAACGATAAAAAAACTCTCATGAGGATTTACCAAAGCTCCGGCATACTCAACGTGTTCTAGTCCGCAGATCATTACGTCACAATCATTCTCATCGGCGGAAACGAGCGTATACCCCGAATCTTCCAACGAGGGAAAACTAGAGTCGTCTTCCAGTAAATTCCATATTTTTCTCATCACTATTCCTTAAAAAATTTAGGCGCTTCTAATCTGTCGTAGTAGTATTCCCTATTAGTGTTGCAAGTTTGTGGCAAAACAACCGAAAAGAAGCACTTTCTTGCAATATTTCCAAGTTTAACTCAAAAAGTCCTAAAGAGAACTTTAATATCTAAGATTCAAAAATTTTCCCAAGCATCATCATTGCTATTTTTATCCGATAATTTTATAGGAGCCGATGATTTAGCTATCGGACGAGAATGCGGTTTAGATACGGTTCTGTGCATTTGGGCAGAGGCTTGAATATCATGTTTTCCGACAAAGTTCTTACTCGAAGCATCGGCGACCATAGCAGAG
>Ga0209467_1001669_pt1 | contig 18294 bp, 15 predicted proteins | sample Higcelwee11metaG_FD_187175 | JGI IMG/M metagenome (GOLD analysis project Ga0209467, IMG submission 187175) | Freshwater pond sediment microbial communities from the University of Edinburgh, under environmental carbon perturbations - High... | ecosystem: Environmental > Aquatic > Freshwater >...
TCCAAAAAAGGAGATACCTATGTTCCATGGCAAGGCGCACAAGGTCGGGGCCCACATCGACACCGACGCCATCATACCGGCCAAGTTTTTAGTCACCACGGACCCCGTGGAGCTTGGGGCGAACTGCATGTCCGGCCTTGAGCCGGGCTGGGTGGACCGGGTGCAAAAGGGCGACATTTTGGTGGCCGGGGAGAACTTCGGCTGCGGCTCATCGCGGGAGCATGCCCCGGTGGCCATCCTGGGGGCCGGGATTCCCGTTGTCGCGGCGCACAGTTTCGCCAGGATTTTTTACAGGAATGGGTTCAACATGGGGCTGACCCTTTTGGAGCTCGGCGACGGGGTGGAGAAAATCCGCGACGGCGACGAGCTGCGCGTGGACGTGGACGCCGGGGTGATCGAGAACGTGACCACCGGGGAGATGATTCCCTGCGCCCCGGTGCCGCCGTTCATGCGCGAGATTTTGGACAGGGGCGGTCTGGCCGGATACGTCAGGGACAAGCTTGAGGCCGGGGCCTAGGCGCCTGCCTGAAAAATACGGGCGTATTTTTTTGGCAGTTGGGTTTTCTACCTTTGCGTTCGCAGTAGGCGCAGGCGCGCACGATGATGCCGATACGGGCATCGTGCCGTGGGGCGGGCAAGCCGGGGTACGGCGGGGTTTTTGGGTTGACGCCCTCCCGCCGCCGCAGGCTTGCCCCCCAGCCTGTGTGGCCGCTGCGACAGTCCTTCATGGGAGATTCACGAGATGAAGTATGCTATTTGCGTGTTGCCGGGCGACGGCATCGGCCCTGAGATCGTGGCCCAGGCCGTGCGGGTGCTTCACAAGGTGGGCGAGGTGTTCGGGCATGCGTTTGCGTGTGAGACGCACCTGATCGGCGGCGCGGCCATCGACGCCACGGGCGGCCCGCTGCCCGTGGCCACGCTGGCGGCGGCCAAGGCCTCTGACGCCGTGCTGCTGGGGGCTGTGGGCGGCCCCAAGTGGGACGCCATCGACAAGGCCGTGCGGCCCGAAAAGGGGCTTTTGGGGATCAGGAAGGAACTGGGACTTTTCGCCAACCTGCGTCCGGCCAGGCTTTTTCCCGAGCTTGCGGCCTCCTGCTGCCTGCGCCCGGACATCGTGGGCCAGGGGTTGGACGTGGTGGTGGTGCGCGAACTCACGGGCGGGGCCTATTTCGGGCAACCCCGAGGCGAAGAGATGCGCGGCGGCGAACGCGTGGCCTTTAACACCATGGTCTATGCCGAGTCGGAGATTCGGCGCATCGCCAAGGTGGGATTTGAGACGGCCCGCAAGCGCGGCAAAAAGCTGTGCTCCGTGGACAAGGCCAACGTCCTTGAGGTGTCGCAGTTGTGGCGCGAGGTGGTGATCGAGGAGGCCGCACACTATCCGGACGTGGAGTTGTCCCACATGTACGTGGACAACGCGGCCATGCAATTGGTGCGCGCCCCGTCCCAGTTCGACGTCATCGTCACCGAGAACCTCTTCGGCGACATCCTCTCCGACGAGGCGGCCATCATCACCGGCTCCATCGGCATGTTGCCCTCGGCGTCGCTTGGCGCGGGCGGCCCGGGCCTGTACGAGCCGATCCATGGTTCCGCCCCGGACATCGCCGGGAAGGATCTGGCCAATCCCTTGGCCACGATCCTGTCCATCGCCATGATGTTCGTGCATTCCTTCGGCCTGACGGACGAGGCGGCGGCGGTGGATAAGGCCGTGGCCGAGGTGCTGCGCGAGGGCTTCCGCACCGGGGACATCATGGGCGGCGCGGACGGACGCCGGGTGGGCTGCGTGGAGATGGGCGGCCTTGTGGTCGAGCGCATCCGCCGGTAGCGGCGCGCGCAGCACAAATAAGAAAGCCGCAGGATGCCCCGTATGCGGAAAATCGTGCTTCAGGCCGCCCAGGCTGGCGGCTTCACGTCGTTTCATGCGGATATGAGCGGCCTGTTGCACTTGATGCGCCGGACCATCCCGGAAGGCGGGCCGCTTTCCGAGGGCGGCGTCCTGGCCGAACAGGTCTTTTTGGGCCAGGGCTATGAATTGCGGCTGGTCTGTCGGCAGGGCGGGGCCAGGCCCATTCTGGCCTGCATGGAGAAGCCGGTGCCGCATCAGATGTCCCTGGGGCGGCTGGACAAGGATGGCCGGGTGCGGGTTTCTTCCTACGGCCTGCGGCTGTTTTATGATTTCCTGGCGGAACGTGAGGTGCTGGACCGGTTTTGCCTGGACCTGGAAAAGGCCCTTGAGCTGCACCACTGGGGCGCGGGGCGCCCCGGGACGGACGGGGAAGGGATGCCCCGGCCGGGCGACGGGGGAGAATCGGCGCTGCACTGAGGCGCGGGAATCCGGGTTATGGCCTGGATTGGCCGTTGCCGGGGGCGTTTGAAACGGCGGCGGGGGGTGGCAGGGTGCGGATGGCCTCGTTGATGCGGGCCATGATTTCCGGGGGGGTGTTTTTGCCGCACATGATGTGGCGCGGCGTCTCCGGGGGGACTCCGCCTAGGGCCATAAAGCTGGTTTTTCCCGGCAGTTCCGGATGCTTCGAAACCAGCCAGTCGTATTCCTCGGGGCCGATGAAGGTATAGTCGATGCGTCCTCGGGCGATCATTTCCAAAAGCTGGTCGTTTTCGGCCACGGTCAGGTCGGCGGCGCTGCGGTGGGCGGCAAGCTTGGCGTCCAGCCAGTCGCCGTAGGAAAATCCCTGCCGCAGTCCCAGGCGCAGGCCGCGCCACAACAGGGCGTCGGCCGTGGGGGCGTGGGGAAGCGTCCGAATGATCGCGGTTCGCACGGCCACCCCCATGGGGCTGCCGGTAAAGATGGGGTCGCTGAAGCGGGCATAGGCCTCGCGCTCTGCGGTTTTGAACCAACCCACGGCGCACGCGGCCACGGCGCCCTCTTCCAGGGTTTTGAGGATGCGTTTGGGCGGGGCCTCCTCGAAACGGAAGGGGATGCGGGCTGCATCGAGGATGGTTTTGGTGTAGTCCAGGAGAAATCCGCTGAAGCGGCCGTCTTTTTCCACGACGTAATAGGGAGGACGGTGGAAGACCAGCACCGTGAGCGGCTCGCTTTGGGCCATGGCCGCCGGGGCGGCGACGAAAACGGCCAAAGCCAGAAAAAGTGGTGCGAGAAGTGGCGACGACTGGCGGCCCATAACGCAGATTGCCTCTGAAGTTCTTTCCCTGGCATTGGACCGGGCATGGTTTTATTCATGATAAACCCGGCCCGGGAATTCCGGCAACGAAAATTAACGGGTGGCGGGAGATTCCCGGGGGTCGGCCCGGCCTTTTCCCTGCCCGGCGAAAGAGGCCATCTTCTCGCTTTCATTCCCGATGCACCCATGCTAGTTTCTTAGTGACACTACAAACCGTGGCCAGATGCGGTCCCTTCCCCCTCTCACCTTTTTCGAGCGGAGCATCACGGCAACATGGCGCAGACAAACATCCTTCTTGAATCCGGCACCAACGAGCTCGAGATCGTCGAGTTTTTTCTGGATGAAAGCCTGCCGTCCGGCGCCAAATACACCGGATACTACGGCGTCAACGTGGCCAAGGTGCTGGAGATCATCCGGTTGCCCAAGGTCACGGAACTGCCCCAGACCCCGCATCCGTGCGTCATGGGCACCTTCAATCTGCGCAACAAGGTTGTTCCCCTGGTGGATCTGTGCGCCTGGCTTGGCAAGGAAAAATTTCCGAGCGACGCCGACAAGGTGGTGGTCACGGAGTTCAACAACATCGTCAACGCCTTTCTGGTCTCCGGGGTCAATCGCATCCATCGCCTGAGTTGGGAGCGCATCGATCCGCCAAACCGGCAGGTCAGCGTGTTTTCCGGCGAGAGCGTCACCGGCGTGGTGCGCATGGAGGACCGGATTTTATTTATCCTGGACATGGAAAAGATCATCGGGGACTTGAACCCGAGCCTGGCCCTGCGCGAACTCGACGAAAAGGCCTTCGTGGAGGAACGCCGGGAGCTCCCGGACAAAGACATGGTCTTTCGGGTTCTGGTGGCCGATGATTCCGGCACTATCCGCAACATGATGGTCAAGTCCCTGGAACGGGCGGGTTTCGAGGTCACGGCGGCCATCAACGGCCGCGACGCCTGGGATGCCTTGAGCCGGATCAAGGAATCGGCCGTGGCCGAGAACAGATCCCTGCTCGAGCTCATGCATGTGGTCATTTCCGACATCGAAATGCCGGCCATGGATGGGCACAGCCTGACCAAGCGCATCAAGGAGGATCCGGTCCTGCGCGAACTGCCGGTGATTCTTTTCTCCTCGCTCATTACCGAAAGCCTGCGTCACAAGGGCCTCGCCGTGGGCGCTGACGAGCAGGTCTCCAAGCCCGACATGAAGATTCTGGCTGAGAAGGCCCGGGAACTGGCCTACAACAATCTCGTCGCGAAGCAGCGCTAGCGTCGTTTCCGGATAGTCCAGCGTCGTCCCGCAAAGGCGCACCAGCGATATTCAAAAAAGTGTATGCTGGGTCATCATGTGGAAACCCATCGTCATGATGTTGGGTTTTCTGCTCCGGCTGGCCGTCATGAGCATGATCGGACCTGGCTCGAGCGGGCGATAAGCCTGCGAGTCTGGCACTTCCGTCATGGTGGGGTTCCTTCATCATCCGCCTTCCCGCCTTTGGCGGGAAGGCGGATGTTTCGTGGTGTTCGTTCTGGGGCTCACCAGCCCTGGTCAATCGGCAGAACAAAAAGTTCTGCGACGTTGACATGGACTGGCGCCTGGAGAGCGAACAGGATGGTGTCGGCAATATCCGCGCCGTGCAGGAAGGTCATCTGCTTGGCGAGGTCGTCCATTTGCTGGCGGTAGCCGGGATCCGTGATCTGGTCATAGAGCTCGGTGGCAACTGCGCCGGGTTGAATGCAGGTGACACGGATGTTGTGCTTCTGACCGACTTCCATGCGCAGGCCGTCGGAAAAAGCGGTCACGGCATGCTTCGTTGCGCAATAGACCGACAGCCCCTTGAATACCTTGCGGCCTGCAATCGACGAAGTGTTGAAGATGTGTCCCGAATGCTGATTGATCATCTGCGGCAGTACGGCAGCCGTCGTGTTAAGCAAACCCTTCACGTTAACATCGACCATGCGGTGCCATTCACTGAGCTTAAGCTGGTCAACGTCGGAAAGCGGCATCAAGCCGGCATTGTTGAAGAGAATGTCAATCGAACCATGGGCATCGACCAGCTTCTTGACGCCGACTTCGACAGAAGCCGGATCGACTACATCCATTTCGATCACGAGAGCTTCTCCGCCCTTTTCAGTGATTTCGGCCTTCAGGGCTGCGAGGCGATCAGTACGCCGGGCCGCGATGCCGACCTTCACACCTACAGCAGCCAGCTTGAGTGCTGTGGCCGCACCGATGCCGCTTGATGCACCGGTAATCAGTGCGATTTTTCCGTTGATGTTCGTCATGGCTCGTCTCCTTGTTACTTGCGAACCTGTCCCAGGAGTGGAAAGGCGTTCGCGTTCGACATGGAGAACTCTATGAAACTCCTGCTTTTCCATCTGTCGGCGCATTGCCAAAGCTGTCGAGATTTTGCTCAAATCGCCTTCGGGAGGATCAAATTATCTCAACCTCGGCGATAGTCACTCGGGGAGAGGCCCATCTCACGTCGAAAAATCTGAGCGAAGTGGCTGGGGCTTGAGTAGCCGACGGTCATCCCGATCTCAATGATGCTGGTGTCGGTTTCCTGCAGCAATTGTTGCGCCTTGGCGACACGCTGCTGAATGAAATAGCGCGAGGGAGATACCCCGGTCGTTTTTTTGAAGAGCCGACTAAAATGGAACGCGCTCATTCCTACCTCATGTGCAAGACTGTTGAGGTCAAATGGCTGATGGAGCCGGGCTGCCATGAAGGCAATCGCCCGTCGCAGTTTTGAACCAGGCAACGCATTTGGGACACACGCCTCGGAATTTGCAACGACATAGTGGCGCACGAGATGTACGGCTAGGCTTTGCGCCAATCCCTCCACGAACATCGCGCTGCCGCCATTATCGGCGACCAATTCTCCGTGAAGGAGGCTTAGGATATGTGAGATCGTGGTATCGCGCGCGCCGGAGACATCTTTCAAGGTCACATTGCCGCTAGCCTTGTTTAGCATCTCTCGCACCACCTTTTCGAACAGCGGGACGGAGACATAGAGGTGCATCACTTGAAATGGCTGATCACCGTCAGCCTGCCATCGCAATTTATAGGGAACAATCGACCGCGTTAGGAAGAAATCGCCGACACTGACGCGGTTCGCTGTCCATTCACCGCCAAGGTCTCGTTCCTCGACGGTGGCAGCGCCTGACATGACCCAGACAATGAGCGGTTCCACAACTGCGGGAACCAAAAAAGGGTACTGCACACGATTACGGGAGAAGACCTGCACGAAGATGTCTTTCCACGCGGGGCCTCCGCCGCTGAGCAACGTGGTGCCGTCGACATAGTTCTCGAGCCCAATTGGGGAAGTCCGATCAGGGATCGCGCGCCCTTTATTTATTTCATCCATGTTTAATATTGCCTTCTGCATGCCGCATGCCTGGTAGTATTTTAAGCTAAACTCTCACGTCATTTATGTCCGGTGTAGGAAGTGGTAATTGGTAGAGTGTGTTGCGTGTTTTAAACTCTTTAAGACTCATTGCTCCGGGTATGTCTTCCGAAAAGAAGGCACAATTCGCCATGATTTCAAATTTAAAAAATCAAAACATCGCAAACAGTGTGTCTTGTCGAGTGTTATAAAATCTGTTTTGTAGGCGATATAGATTGTATTGTCTTCACTGTGAATGAGGAGAAGCGCTCTTGTTGCTGTATGTTAAAGTTGTGATGCTCAGATACATTGCAACAAAATGACTCCGCACATGCAAAGCTTTACCACCGATTTCGCCCAATTCCTATCGGTTGTTCCAAGATACCTGTTTTTCAAATTATCCAAGAAAGATAGAGGAAAAAGCTCTCCCCGGACATTTTTCCCGCACGTTCTCCTGGGGGGCGAGGTGGGAAGAATCATCCCGTTCCGGCGTCAGGCGCCGATAAAACTTTGGCCCCGGAGGGGGAAACAGGGCGGAAAAACCGTCCCTGTCATATGTAATAATTTGAAAAATATGAATAAATTATAGTTGGCACGGGTTCTGCTTGAGAAGGGAAAAACAAGGAACGTCTCGGTTTCAACAAGGAGGTTTTTGTTATGTCCCTGGTCATCAATCACAACCTCATGGCGATGAACGCCGCACGGAATCTGTCCGACGCCTACTCTCAGCTTTCGGTCTCCACCAGGCGTCTGTCCTCGGGTCTGCGTATCGGCACGGCGGCGGATGACGCGGCGGGTTTGGCCATTCGCGAACTTATGCGGGCGGATATCGCCACCCTCAACCAAGGGGTGCGCAACGCCAACGACGCCATTTCCCTCATTCAGACCGCCGACGGCGCCCTCCAGGTCATCGACGAGAAGCTGATCCGCATGAAGGAACTGGCGGAACAGGCGGCCACGGGTACCTACAACTCCGACCAGCGCCTGATCATCGATTCTGAATATCAGGCCATGGCCTCGGAAATTACCCGAATCGCCCTGGCGACGGACTTCAACGGCATCTATCTGCTCAACGGCAATCTTTCCGCATCCTCGCACGATGGGGAAGGCCTGACTCCAGTGGGCAAGCTCAAGGTCCATTTCGGCACCGGGAACTCCAGCGCCGAGGATTACTATTACATCCAGATCGGCTCGGCCACGGCCTCGTCTTTCGGCCTTGGGCTCGGCGCGACGACTCCCAACAGCATCTCCACACAGCAGGCGGCCCAGCTCAGCCTGGACATGATCAACCAGGCCATCATCTCCAAGGACAAGATCCGGGCCAACCTGGGCGCCTTGCAGAACCGCCTGGAGAACACCATCTCCAATCTGCAGATCCAGGCCGAGAACCTCCAGGCCGCCGAGTCGCGTATTTCCGACGTGGATGTGGCTGCGGAGATGACCGAGTTCGTGCGGGAGCAGATTCTCACCCAGGCCGCCGTGGCCATGTTGGCTCAGGCCAACTCGCTGCCCAAGCTGGCCATGCAGCTTATCGGCGGGTAACCGCCGTCATGAGTCCGACGCTCTCCTGGCGGCCTGAAAGACGGCCATGGGCGGAGAGTCGGCAGATTGGAAAAAGGAAACGACCAGGGAGGAGGGGATCTCGGAGATCCCTCCCTGGTCGGAAAGAAACTCACGGGTCGAGGGTGTCCCGGATGTCGCTTAAGGCTTTTTTGGCGGCCATCTGCTCAGCTTTTTTGACGCTCGATCCCGACGCCGTGACCTCGTGGCCATCCGGCAGGATGAGCCGCACCTCAAACAGCTTCTCATGCTCCGGTCCCCGGCTGTCGGCCAGGGAATAGACGGGTCTGGCCTTGTAGCGTTTCTGGGTCAGTTCCTGGAGACGGCTTTTGTAGTCCTTGGACTTGGGCTCCACCAGGGACTCGGGCCACATGCCGGAGAAGATCTTGCGGATCGAACGCCGCGCGGCCTCGAACCCGCCATCCAGAAACACCGCCGCAAAAATCGCCTCCAGGGCGTCGCTCAAAAGCGAGTCCCGCTGGCGTCCTCCCTGGCTTTCCTCTCCCTTGCCGAGCCGGATGCACCGGTCCAGGTCGCATTTGCGGGCCAGTTCCGCCAGGGCCGGTTCGCTGACCAGCTTTGAGCGTAAAAGCGTCAGGGCGCCTTCCGGGGCCTGGGGAAACCGGGAAAAGAGTTCCTCGGAGACGCACAGTTCCAAAACGGCGTCACCCAAAAATTCCAGGCGTTCGTTGTGCGCGGCGGGGTTGGCAGATTCGTTGGCATGGGAACTGTGGGTCAGGGCCGTTTCCAGAAGCGTGTGGTCTGAAAAGTCGTGGCCGATGTCTGTCTGGAGTTTCCTCAAAGCGTCCTTCATGGTGCGAACCTTGGTTGGGAAGCGGTCTGGCCGCCTGGTGAAGCGGCCTTGGGGGGCCGTGCGCCGACCGCCTCGGCGAAGGGTGTTGTCCGAATGCCGGATCGCGCGACGGCGCGTTCGCGAGAAAAATGCGGCAGGGCACAGGGCGCCGCCAGATCGGCGACGGGGCCGTGGGGAAAAATTTTCCGGCGTCCCTGTTTTCTGCCGCCGCCACGCCCGCCATGTCGGCCCAAGACACGAAAGGCCGTCCCCGATGGCCTGGGTGTGTCTTACAGGGTCTTTGCGAACTTTCCAAGTCGGCCCCTGGCCGCCTGCCGCGTGAGATTCCAAGTCCTTTTCAAGGGAAAACGGCAAGGCCGTTCTTGCCCATACCCGGCCCACGCGGTATGGATGTTTCTGGCGTCAGCGCCCGAACATCCGGTCAACGCCATCAGGAGGAACGAACATGGTCGGCATCTACGTGGGGTCCACCGCCGGATATTCCGGGAAAAACATGGTGGTCATGGGCCTGGGGCTCAGGTTGCAGAAAGAGGGGCTCAAGGTCGGCTACATCAAGCCCGTGGGGGCCATGCCCAAGGAGATCGACGGCCAGATGTGGGATGAGGACGCCTATTTCGTACAAAAGATTCTCGGCGCCGCCGAGCCACCCGAGATGCTCACGCCGGTCCTTGTGACCCACGATTTTCGCATCAACGCGTTTAGTTCGGAATCGGAGCCGCCCGATTTCATTGACACCATCAAAAACGCCTATGAGACGATCAGCCGGGATCGGGACGTGACCATCGTGGCCGGTTCGGGCGGCATGTATTCCGGAAAATACTGCAATACCGACGGCATCCGGGTGGTGAAGGAGCTTGGGCTGCGGGCGGTGGTCATCGACCGCTATTCCAAGGAGCTCAATTACGACTATCTGCTGATCCTGCGCGAGACCCTGGGCGACAATCTGCTGGGCGTCATCATCAACGACATCCCGCCCAACTTCATGGACGAGACCCAGACGCTCATCGCGCCCTTCCTGGAGCGGCGGGGCGTCAAGGTACTTGGGGTCATCCCCAAAGATCCGCTCATGGGGGCCATCAAGGTCGCCGATCTGGCCGAGCGCCTGGGCGGGAAGGTCATCGCCTCCCACCACAAGGCCGACCGCATCGTGGAGAGTTTTCTCATCGGCACCATGCAGGTGGAAAACTTCATGACCCATTTCCGCAAGCACAAAAATTCGGCCATCATCGTCGGCGGCGACCGTTCCGACGTGCAGCTCGTGGCCCTTGAGGGCGACAGCCCCTGTCTGGTGCTCACGGGCAACCTCTATCCCAACGACATCATCCTGACCCGTTCCGAGGTGCTGGAGATTCCCATCATCGTGGTCCGCGAGGATACCTATTCCGTGGCCAAGAAGATGGAGGCCCTGCTCATGCGCCACAAACTGCGCGATGAGATCAAGATCCGCCAGGGCGCGCAACTCGTGAGCGCCAACATCGACTTCGAATACCTGAAAAGGGATCTCGGCCTGTCCTGATCCGGGCCGATGCGCCTGTTTCGCAGCCAAACCCCCGGGACAGCCTGATGGCCGCCCCGGGGGTTCCGGTTTTTTGCGTTCCCGCTGGACGCTGCCGAAAGCCTCGTCTCGCCCCTCTGACAGGTACGTCAGCGGGGTTTTGGGAAAACAAGGGCGCCCGCTGTCTGCAAAACCCGCCTGAACGCCGTGCCCGAACGCGCTGCGGGAAGGGGTTACGGGGTTTCCAACCCCAGGGTGACCACGCTTTTGCCGTCTTCCTGGGGCAGGATGGCCACGGCCAGGGTGGCCTCGCCCCGTTCGAAGGACAGGGTCTTGGCCTGGGCCATGTCCATTTCAAGGGCAACCTCCCACCCCTTGGCCGTGAGGGTCTCCCGGTAATAGGTTAAAATTTTGTCCGCAGGTTCGGCGGACTGGAGCATCGCCTGGATGGCGTTTCCGTCCTTGGCGGCCATGGTCATGCTGCAGCCGGGGCAGGGGGCCGCCTCGGCGGCCAAAAGCGGCGGATAGGCCACCTGGGCCAGGGCTGTCGTACACAGGGCCAGGACGAGGCAACAGACCAACACGAAGCAGACGCCACGTTTCATGGGGATTCTCCCGAGATGGTCTCGCCGACCCCTGTTGCGGCGGATCGGCGGAACACCCTTTTTCGGGAAACAGCAGGAAAAAGCAAGGGGCGGGAGCAGGTTTCGCCAGGGGATCGGGGCCCTCTCCCAACCCCCTGGCGAGTCATTTAGTTTTGGCGGGATTGATAAAATTCCCAGAAGACCAGGTGCTTGCGCAGGCGCAGTTTGTGTTTGGGGACATTCGCCAGGATCTGGGCCGAGGGGATGGGCTCCATTTCCCGCAGGCTGTGAAAGCGTCTGGCCCGTTCGTTGTCGAAATGCAGCGGTAAAAGGTGGGATAACAGCACCACGGCCGTGTCCCTCTCCTGGAGCAGCGCCTCGGCCAAGGCCTCGGCGTGGAGCACATCCCGGATATGGACAATCGGCAACTCCTTCCCATTGACGGTAATGCTCTGTTCCTGTTTCATCTTTTGAAATAACCTCCCTGTTCAAAGCCATGCCGCGACGCATCCGGCGTCTCGGTCTCACCAGTGCTATCGGCGGTCCAGGCCAAAAGTTTAGGCTGTGTTCTTCCCCTGCGGCCGGGCGTTTGGAGCCTGGCGGAAAACTGGCATGAATTCTGCTATGTATATTGAAAATCATGCAAACCCCTATACGCCACACCACCACAATCCAGCAGGCGGGAGGCTCCGGCCGGGATTCGGCCGTTTTCTCCATGTCGGCAACGCGCCTCCGGGGCGCCCTGGCGGCAGTTGTTTTCGCCATGAGCCTTTTGCTGTTTCCCCTGGCCGGGCTGGCTGCCGTTTCCGGGCAGACTGGGCAGACCGGGCAGCCGATGGCCGAACCTGGCGCCTCCGACAGTCCAATCCCCGCCGCCGAGGCGGCCGCCCCGGCCGTCTCCCCGGAAGGGCCGCCGCATGCCTTTTTACGCCTGGAACTAAAAAAAACCGCGCCCCTGTCCGGGACCGTGCGCACCGGCGGGGCCGTGTCCTTCGTGGTCACGGCGCATTCCGGGGATGATCCCACCCCTTTGCCGGGGTACGTCTTTCGTTGGGAATCCGACGCCGGGGCCAAGTTTCTCGACCCCGAAGGGCCAAGCGGCAACACGGTGGTCTTTACCCGTCCGGGGCCGCAGAAGGTCTGGGTGACGGCCCTGGCCCCGGTGGACGGACTGCTTGAGCCCGTGGCCGTGTCCGAGTCCCTGGAGATGGATGTGGCGGGGCCGCTTTTTAGGCTGTCCATCGATCCCCGGGAACCCCGGGTCGGCGAGGAGATCCGGGCCTCGGTCAAGGATTTCCCGGTGCGCGAGGATGTGGATTTCCGCTGGGCGGCCCTGCCGCGAAACGCCACGCTGGTCAACGTGGGGGAGAAGGAGATCACCTTTTATCTGCATGACGGCAAACCGGCCGAGGTGGCCGTGTCGGCCAGGATGCCGCTGGCCGGGAAGGATCTGGGCCGGGTGGCGGCCGAGGTGACGGCCAGGCCGTATCCGGTGGAGGTCTCCAACAAGGGCTTGGTGGGGCCGCGCCCGGTGATCTGGAAGGACGGCTCAGGGCCCGAGGAGGTCGACGCCGTGCCCGAGGGCGGGGCGGTGCTGCTTCGCGCGGACGTAAATCCCATGCCCGGCAATCCCCCCTTGGCGTTCACCTGGCGTCTTCCGCCGGGCACGCGTCTGGAGGCCGGGGAGGCCGGGCGGCAGGTCAAGGTCGCCTGCGACCGGGTGGGAGACTACAAGGCCGTGGTGGAGATCCGGGACAGCCGGGATCTTTTGGTCGGCCGTGGGGAAGGGGCCTTTTCCGCGACCATCTCCAAGGCCGACATGGACCGGGCCAGGCAAAACGGGGCCCAGACCGCCAAGCTCACGGCCGAGGCCGTGCGGCTGTGGAACCGGGGCGAGGTGGAGCAGGCCGTGGACATGGCCTCCAAGGCTGCGGCCATGAACCCCAAAAGCGTGGACGCAGCCGGTGAATACCGGCGCATGGCCGCCGACCGGGAACGGCTTCTGGATATCCTGCACCGGGCCGGTGAGCATCTGTCCCATGACGAATTCGCCAAGACGGCCGGACTTCTGGATGAGGCCGGCCGCATCAACGGCCAATACGGCGGCATCTCCGGCCTGGAGCGGCGCATGGGCGAGCGCAAGGACACGCTGGCCAAGGTGGACGCCCTGATGGCCTCCTCCGGGCAATCCTGGAACGCAGGGGATGTGGATGGGGCGGTGCGCGCGGTCCAGTCCGCCCTGGCCCTGGACCCCGGGCACGAGGCGGCCCTGGCCCAGCGGGGGCGTCTGGTGGACGGACGGGACAAGATCATCGCCGGGCTCAAGGAAGCCGCCGTATTCCTGGAGAAAAAGCAGTTTGAGAGCGCGGCTTCGGCCCTGGCCGGAGTCAGGGGGATCAATGAAAAATTTCCCCCCTTTCAGGAGATGGACGCGGCCGTGGCCAAGCGTCGGGAAAATGCCTGGCAGGCCGATCAGCTTCTGGCCAGGGCCAGGGAACTGTGGACCGCCGGGGACATGGATGCCGCCCTGGGCGCGCTTTCGGACATCCTGAAGGCCGACCCTGAGCACGCCGGGGCGCGGGCCGCCAAACAACAGACGGCCCAGGCCCGGGAAGTGGTGCTCAAAAACGTGGATCAGGCCAAGGCCTTCCTGGCCCAGAACCGTCCCGACGAGGCCCTGGCCGCCCTCTCTAGGGCCAAGGGGGTCAATCCGGCCTATGCCCCGGTGCGCGAGATCGAGACGGCTGTGGCCGAACGCAAGAACCGGGCCGGACGTATCCGCGACCTGACGGCCAAGGCCCGGCAGGACGCCGCCAAGGGCGACCTGGATGCGGCCCTGGCCAGCGTGGAAAGCGTCCTGGCCCTGGACCCGGCCGACGGGTTCGCCAAGCCGGAGCGGGTCCGGTTGTCCGGACTTCGCGAGGAAACGCGCGGGGCCATGCGCCTGGCCGAGGGCCTTGCCGCCTCGGGGCGGCACGACAAGGCCCTGGAGACGTTGGCGGCGGCCTCGGCCAAGGCCCCGGGGTATCCGCCCCTTGCCGCCCAGAAGGCCAGGATAGCCGAAATGGCCGGAGCCTCGCAGAAAAAGGCCTCCGGGGTGCTGGCCGAGGCCTCGGCCAAGTTGTCGCGGGGGGATTTTTCCGGAACCCTGGCGGCCTTGGCCGGGCTTGAGGGCGTCAATGGGGTCTCCGCCGCCGATGACCGCAAGGGCAAGGAGTTGGCCCGCGCCGCCAAGGCCGGTCTGGACAAGGCCAAGACCGCCCAGGCCGCGAAAGCCAGCGCCGACGCCGCCAAGGCTGCCGCTCCGGCTGCCGGGCAGGGCCGGAAAAAGGCGCGGTGCGACGAGCTGTTTCACCGGGCGGACGCCCGCCGGGGCAAGGGAGAGCATGCTGCGGCCATCAAGGACTATCAGGAGATCGTGACCACATGTCCGGACTATTGCACGGCCTACAACAACATCGGGGCCTCGCTTTATACCCTGGGGTACGCCCGGGAATCCCTGCCCTGGTTCGAGGAGGCCCGCAAGTGCGATCCCGGCGAGAAGCTTTTCGCGGACAATGTGGCCCTGACCACGCGGCTGGCGGCCAATCCCTCCGGACAAAAAGCGCCCGCATCCAGCCGCGCCGACTGCGCCGGGGCCTTCGATCAGGCGGAAAAGCTGCGGGCCAAAGGGGATCTGGCCGGGGCCGTGCGCGACTACCGCAAGGTGGTGGAGTCCTGTCCGGACTATTGCGCGGCCTACAACAACATCGGCCTGGCCTTAAACACCCTCGGCCACGTCAAGGAATCCCTGCCCTGGTTCGAGGAGGCCTACCGCTGCAATCCCAAGGAGGCCCTGTTTCAGGACAATATCCACATCACCACCAAGCAGATGCAGCAGGCCAGCCGGGACAGGCCCCCCGGGACGTGAACACGGGGCGGCCCTTCACAAGAAAAAACGGGTGATTATATTCGTATCGTAAGGGGAACGCGGGTTCCCCTTGGGAGATAGAAAAAAAACCGCAACGGAGGGTCGGACCAAATAAAACGAGATCCCCATACCAGCGCAGCGAGGCGCGACAAAAAGATTCGCCACGCGTAAAAGCGGTTCCGGAGAACGAAAAAGGAACACGGTCGGGTATCCGACGAAAACGCGAGGCGAATTTTTTCTATTGTCTGGGCAATGGGCAAAGGCAGCGAAGCGCCAGATCGGACGTGTCAGGCGAGCAAGGTTTTCTCGGCGTTCCTGTTTGTTAAAAACGCCTCCAGATCCTCGGAATCCAGGGGCTCGGAAAAGAGAAATCCCTGGGCGAATTCGCACCGCAAGGCCATCAGCATGTCCCGATGCTCGGTCATCTCCACTCCCTCCGCCACCACCTTGAGCCCCAGGTTCTCCGCCATGGAGATGATGGTGCGGATGATCTCCCGGTTCTGCCGGGTTTCGGTCATGGAGCACACGAAGGAGCGATCCACCTTCAGGGAGTCGAAGGGGAAACGCTGCAGATAGCTGAGCGACGAATATCCCGTGCCGAAGTCGTCGATGACCACCTTGATGCCCAAATCCGTCAGGGCGCGCATGGTGGCCTGGGCGGACGCGGCGTTTTCAAGGAGCATGCTTTCCGTCACCTCCAGGCAGATGCGTCCGGGCGACACCCCTGTCTCGTCCAGAATGCGCCGCACCCCGTCCACGAAACAGGGCTGCCGGAATTGCCGCGCCGAAATGTTGACGTTCATGCTCATGTCTGCGGCGTCGGGAAACTTTGTCGAGAGATCCGTGAGCCGTTCGCAGGCCAGGCGCAGCACCATGTCCCCCAGCACGTTGATCAGGTTCGATTCCTCGGCCACGGGGATGAACTCAAGCGGCGGGATCATGCCGTAGCGGGGATGCCGCCAGCGTGCCAGGGCTTCGAATCCGGTGATCTTCCCGGACAACAGGGAGACGATGGGCTGGTAATAGGCCGTGATTTCTCCGGACTGCAGCGCCGTACACAGGTCGAGCTCCATTTCCATGCGCCGGGCCGTGCTGATCCGCATGCCCGCCTCGAAGACCGTGTAGTGGTTCCCGCCGTGCTCCTTGGAGCTGTACATGGCCGTGTCGGCGTCGCGCAGGATATCGTCGGGGTGGGTGTAGGAGATGGCGCCAAGCACCACCCCGATGCTGACGGTGATGGAGATTTGTTGCTTGCGCAGGGTGAAAGGCGGCGCAATCCGGGACACGATGCGCTCGGCCGCGGCCACGGCCCCTTCCGCGCCCCCCACGTCCTCCACCAGGACGGCGAATTCGTCCCCCCCGAAGCGGGCCAGGGTGTCCCCGTCCCGGGCCGCCTTGAGCAGGCGGTTGGCCGCCACCATGAGCAGCCGGTCGCCGGTCACATGCCCGAAGGTTTTGTTGACCAGCTTGAAACGATCGATGTCCAGGTACAGGACCGCGAATTGGCGTCCGGGATGAATGCGGCTGCCTGCGATGGCCTGCTCCAGGCGGTTGATGAAAAACGCCCGGTTGCACAGGCCGGTCAGGCTGTCGTGGAAGGCGTCGTGCTGGAGGTGCTCCTCCAGCTGTTTTTGCCTGGTGATCTCGGTCAGGGTGACCACGGCCCCCTCGTCGAGGCCTTGCAACGGGGCGGCCCGCAGGGCGAACCAGAGGTGCTGTTCCCCGTGCTGGAAGCAGACTTCGGAGAGGAAAATGGGTTGCCGCCGTGCGGCCACCTCCTGCACACCCGCACACGTGGCCTCGGCCTGGGCGGGCAGGAGAATGGCCCGGCAGATGTGGTGAAAATCCGTCCCCGGGGCAAAAAATGCCGGGCTGGCGTCGAAAAGGGCTGCGCAGGCGGTGTTGGCCGTCACCACCCGTCCCGCTTCGTCGAGGAGAAAAACCGGCCCGGGCAGGCTGTCGAGCATGCCCCTGGCGGAGGCCGGATGGGCCGCACCGGCAGGCGTGCCCCCTGCGGTCCCGCCGCTCATGGGATTTTCTCCTGGCGTCTACAGTCGACACGCTTGTTGCGGTACATGTCGTCGTCGGCCATCTTGAACAGGGTCTCGGCGTCGTCGCCGTCCTCCGGGTGCACGGCCAGCCCCATGCTGGCGCTCAGGGTGATCGTGCGTCCCTCGATGAGGAAGGGTTGCTCCACCATGTCCCGGATTTTGGCGGTAAGCCCTGCGGCGTGTTCCCGGCTGGCCATGTCGGGCAAAAGAAAGGTGAACTCGTCGCCGCCCATGCGCCCCACGGTGTCGCTTTCGCGCAGGCCTTGCCGGAACCTCCCGGCCAACAGCCGCAACAACTCGTCCCCGGCCAGGTGCCCCAGCGTGTCGTTGACCTCCTTGAAGCGGTCCAGGTCCAGGACCACCATGGCCAAAAGGGTGCTGTGGCGTCTGGCGCGCTTGAGCTCCACCTCCAGGCGGTCATGAAAGAGGGTGCGGTTGGGCAGATCGGTCAGGGGGTCGTGGTAGGCCAGGTGCCGGATGATCTCCTCGGCCTTGACCCGTTCGGTCACGTCGCGCAGCATGAGCACGTAGCCGCTGAGGCGATCCTGGTCGTCCCGGATGCCCGAGACCTGGGCCTCGATGCACCGCAGGCTGTTCGCGTCGGGCCGTTCGAGGAGAAAGGAGTGCGTGGTGTTTTGATGGATGGCCTGAAAGCCCTTGGACAGGCGTTCCAGGGGCACGCCCGCCATCTGGTGCACCTCCCAGATATGTTTGCCCACGATCTCGCGGGCGGGAACCCCCAGCAGGCGTTCGGCCGCCGGATTGTAATAGTTGATGCAGAAATCGATGTTCGCGGCCACAATGCCCATATCCATGGCCGAACGCATGATGTTGTCAAGGTAGACGGTCTTTTCCCGGAGGTTGCGGTAGGCGGTCATAAGCTCTACCTCCTTGTCCCGGATGACCTCCTTGAGGGTCTGGATGTAGTTGCTTTCCAGGGCCTTGACCACATTGGACTGGGTGACCAGCCCCTGGATGCGCGCATGCCCGTTGGACACCAGAAGCCGTCGCACGTTGCGTTTCCGCATGAGGTCGGCGGCCTCGGCCACGGAGGTGGACGGCGGCACGGCCAGAATCGGGCCGCGCATCACCTGGTCCACCGTCAGGTGGGCAGGGATGCGGCCTTGCGCCGCCAGCCGCAGCACGTCGCGTTCGGTCAGGATGCCCAGGGGCGTCTCGTCCGTGGCCACGACGATGCAGCTTAAGGATTTTTCAGCCATTTCCCCCAGGGCGCGTTCGAAGGGGAGGTCGGGGGAGACGGTGAAGACGATGCGGGACATGATCTGATCAATGGGCTTGACCTCCATGTAGGGGTCGTGGCCGAGGTTTTCGATCAGATTGGACTGGGTGAGCATGCCTGCGGCCAGTCC
>Ga0209467_1001670_pt1 | contig 18278 bp, 13 predicted proteins | sample Higcelwee11metaG_FD_187175 | JGI IMG/M metagenome (GOLD analysis project Ga0209467, IMG submission 187175) | Freshwater pond sediment microbial communities from the University of Edinburgh, under environmental carbon perturbations - High... | ecosystem: Environmental > Aquatic > Freshwater >...
TAGTTGGCCATGATACCCTCCTGTTCAACCAACGTTTCAACAGGAGATAACTATAGCTCGTTTCCTATCTTCAGGTGGCGCGCTTTGAGGTGACCAGCCCTGGTGCGTTTTGGGTGACCGCTAACATTTTTATTGCCGTAGGCAAAATAAATTACCCTAAAAGTTCAGGAAGGGGGTCTGGGGGGCAACCCCTTTCAAGGGGGTCCCCCCAGGAGTGACCTAGGCGGCGGAAGCGGGCGAGGCGCCCGCGAAAAGGTTCCATCCGACTCGCCACCGCAAGGCAACGACCAACGCGTTTGCGGAGGGGCCGGAAAAAATCCCCCGATCAGCACCCCAGCCCTTGACTTATTTTAAATTTAAAATATTGTTTTATATATAAACGATAATTGCGAATCAAAAGCCTCAAAGAAAAGGGACAGGGCATGATAAACGCGTTCGAATTCGGTTTGCCGGCAAACGGCATCGTGTTTGGCAAGGGGAAACTGGCGGCGACCGGGGCGAGCGCCCGGAGATTCGGGACGCGCTGCCTGGTGGTCTGCGACCCGTTCTGCGCCAGCAGCGGCCTCACCGCGAAACTGGTCGCCAGCTTGAAGGACGCCAAGATCGAGGCCACAGTCTTCGACAAGGTCATCCCCAACCCGACCACCGACTTGATCGACGCCGCCGCCGCCATGGCCCGGCAGTGCAAAGCGGAATTCGTCGTCGGCCTCGGCGGCGGCTCCTCCATGGACACCGCCAAGGGCGTGGCCGTGGCCGCCACCCATGACGGCGGGATCTGGCCCTACGCCATCGGCCAGAAGGAGATCACCGCGAAAACCTTGCCAGTGGTCGCCATCACCACCACCTCCGGCACCGGCAGCCAGTGCACCTGCTTCTCCGTGATCTCCAACCCCGTGACCCACCAGAAACCCGGCATGGGCTCGCCCTACATCCTCCCCAAACTGGCCATCGTCGACCCCGAGCTCATGCTCAGCGTGCCGCGCAAGCAAACCTTGATCACTGGCTTCGACGTCTTCACCCACGCCATCGAGGCCTACACCTCCAAGGCCGCCAGCCCCATGAGCGACCTCTTCGCCGAGAAGGCCATCGAGCTCACCGCCAAGCATCTGCCCACCTGCCTCCGCGACGGCTCCGACCTCGAGGCCAGAGCTGGCATGGCGCTGGCCGACACCTACGCGGGCATCGCCATCTGCCACGCCGTGGTCTCAGTCGCCCATGTCGTCGCCCACGTCGTCAGCGGCCACTACCCGGAGATCGCCCATGGCGACGCCCTCCACACCATCTACCGCGCCACCTTGGAGTTCAACTGCAAGGGCGAGAAGGAGAAACACGCCTTCGCCGCCCGCCAGCTCGACCCCGGCAACGACGACATCGTCTCCGCCTTCGACAAGTTCTTCGGTGGCTACGAGTTCGACGACAAGCTCAAGCTCCGCAAGCCCGACGCCGACGCCATCGCCACCATCGCCGCCGAGACCTTCACCTACATGAAGGGCTGCTCCGACCTCAACCCGGTGGACGCCTGCGCCGCCGACGTCAAGCTCATCCTGGAGAAATCCCTGGCTTCCTGACGTCTTTTTCCGCTTGGACGGGGGAAATTTCCGCCTATAACGCTATTATATATATGACATGGCGGAAACCCCCAACCAGCCAACAAGGAAAGATATGACAGAAGCCCCCAAAGAGACCAAGCCCCGCTACGCGGTGCCCGCGGTCGACCGGATGCTCGACATCCTTGAGTTCCTGGCGGAGCGCCGCCGGCCCTACGGCACCACGGAGCTGTCCCGGACGTTGGGCATCTCCACCAACCTCGTCTTCCGCATCATGAAGCGGCTCACCGACCGCGGCTACGCCGAGATGGACGCCGACTCCGGCGGCTACCAGCTCAGCACCCGCTTCTTCTCGCTGGGCATGCGCCTCTACTACCGCTTCGAGCTGCGGCTCCGCGCCCGGAAACACCTCGAATGGCTCTGCCGCGAGACCGGCGAGACCTGTCAACTCCAAACCCTCGACGGCGACCGGATGCTGGTGCTCGACACCATCGCCCCCCCCGCCGACTTCTTCTTGAACATCGTCCCGGGCAGCCGGGTGCTCTGCCACGCCAACGCCTTCGCCAAGGCGGTCATGGCTTTCATGCCCAAGCCCGAAGTCGACGCCATCCTCGACGTCGGGATGCCCAAACTGGCCCCCGGCACGCTCACCGCCAAAGCGGACTTCCTCAACGAGCTCGAAACCGCCCGTGAGACCGGCTTGACCTACGACCGCGAGGAATACATGACCGGCATCTTCTGCGTCGGCGCCCCCGTCTTCGACGTCGAGGGCAAACCCGTCGCCGGCATCGGCGTCACCGGCCTGTCCAGCCGCTTCGACCAGTCCCTCCTCGCCAACTTCGAGGGCTCCTGCCTCCGCTGCGCCCACGCCATCTCCAAGGACATCGGCTACACCGGCGACTTCTTCGACACAAAAATCAAGGTCAAAGCCCAAGGGCGAAACCTAAAACCTAAAACCTAGAACCGGAGCGACGCGACGTGAACGACAACGACATCTCCGCCATTGTTTTCGACATCAAGAAATTCGCCATCCACGACGGCCCTGGCATCCGTAGCACCGTCTTCCTCAAAGGCTGCCCGCTGCGCTGCCTCTGGTGCCATAACCCCGAGTCCATCGAGCAACGCCCCGAAATCTCGTTCATGCCCGAGAAGTGCATCGGTTGCGGCTACTGCTTCAAGGTCTGCCCCCAGCATTGCCACGTCATGGAGGACGGCAAACACGTCTTCCACCGCGAGCTCTGCCAGCGTTGCGGCGAGTGCGCCAAAGAGTGCTACGCCAAGGCCATCGAGACGATCGGCAAGCCCATGACCGTGCGGGAAGCCTTGGCGGAAGTGCTCAAGGACCGCCCCTTCTACGAAACCTCCGGCGGCGGCGCCACCCTCTCCGGCGGCGAGCCCATGAGCCAGTTCGACTTCACCGCCGCCTTCCTGCGCCAGGCCAAGGCCGAGAAACTCCACACCTGCCTCGACACCTCCGGCCAGGCCCCTTTCGCCAACTACGAGCAGATCATGGACTTGGTCGACATCTTCCTCTTCGACTACAAGGAGACCGACCCCGAGAAGCACAAGCAGTTCACCGGCGTGGGCAACCGCATGATACTGGAGAACCTCGCCAAGATCGACGCCGCGGGCGGGGTGACCATGCTCCGTTGCCCCGTCATCCCCGGCTTGAACGACCGCCAGGATCATTTCGAGGGCATCGCCGCCACCGCCAACAAACTCAAGCACGTGCTGGAGATCGACATCCACCCCTACCATCCGCTGGGCAGCTCCAAAAACGAGCGCATCGGCAAAGCCCCGACCCTGGAGACCAAGGCCTTTCCGGAGAACGCGGAGGTGGACCGCTGGGTGGCGGCCATCCAAGCCCACACCAAAGTGCCGGTCAAGCGCAACTGATTCCAGCCGCGGCGGGGTTCACCGGCCGGGTGATTCATGGACTGGACGCCCATGCCGTGCTTGAGCCACGCCTGGGCGCGCCATCCCGACTTGATCACAAACGGGAATCGGCGCGTAGCGTCCGTTATTTGGAGCTGTCAGGAGGGGCGTCTTTCTTGTCGGCGTCTTTCGCTCCGGCGAAGCCGAGGCGGGAACGCAGCTTGTCCGCCAAGCTGGGGCTGAGGTTCTTCAGACAGGCGCTGAGCACCTCGCTCTTCATCTTCTCGAACGGCGGCAGGCCGGAACGCTCCCAGGAATCCTTCTGCGAGTCCTTGTAAGTCTCGTAGATCGCCCGGGCGAGCTGCTCGTGCCCCTTGGCCGCCTGGTCGTCCCCAAAGGCCATGAACACGCAAATCTTGAAGAGGAAACCGTCGATGATCCCCTTCACCTTCTGGCGGCTGCCGTCGATCACGTTCTCGCGCCAGCGGCCAATCACGAAAGAGTCGAGGTCGCGCCGGAACTCCGGATTGCCCGGGAAGTCACGCCGCAACGTCTTGAGGTAGTCGTCGGCTTTCGTCCGGTTGCCGAACGTGTAGAAGATCAAGATGGAGTCGATCATGAAGTTCTCGTAGGAACTGGTGAACGAGACGCTCTTCCGGTCCTCGAAACTGGACTCGAAGGAACGCCGGGCGGCGTCCGCCAAAGACATGTTCGGCACCGTGATGAACGCCCGGGTGTCGCCCTCGCCGGCCATCAACAGCCGCCCCTCCAGAAAGGCGTCCTTGACCGACTGGTTGATCATGCGCTCACAGTTGATATTCTCGCTGTCCCGGGAATATTCCTTGCCCAAAGTCGCCCAATACACGGCGTAGGCCTGGGGCAAACGCCAATCGAAGTCGCCATACTGCTTGTCGATCTTGATGACCTCGGCCGGGCGGAGCTTGTAGAACTGGTTCAGCCAGCGCGCCCGGAGGTAATTGTCCAAGGCGAGGCGACATGGGGCGTCCGCGGCGTCCTCCAGGAAACCGGCGGGCAGCTTGCCGCTCTGACGGAAGGCGTCCTCCAAAGAGGAGAGCGACTCGATTCCGGCCTTCCGCATCTTGGACTCCAAAAGCTCCTTCCCGCCCGGGACGTCAAGCCAAAAGGCCGCCGGGGTGGCGGGGGCGGCGGCCAAAGCCTTCCAATCCGGCTCCGGGCCCCCGAAGACCTTGGTCATCTCAAGGGCCATCTGCTGCTTGTAGTAGAGGTTAGCGTCGTCGAAGATGTTGCCGACCTTGTGCTGGTAGATCCAGCCGAGCTCGCGGTAGAGGTTGGCGTCGCCGGGACTGTAGGTCAAGGCGTCGCGGAGCAGCTCGATGCCGTGCTGGACCCAACGCCAACGGTCAGCGGGGTCGGAGAAGGTGACGGAGATGTTGTAGGCCATGTTCCACGCCAAATAGGCGGTCGCCCCGGTGAAGCGGGGCTGGAGCTTGCAGATCCAGTCGGCCAACTGCACCATCTCGAAATACTTGCCCTGGTCCTGCAAGGAGATGGAGCGCAGCCAAAGCAAGTCCGCCAGCAAACCGCGGAAACAGCCCAAGGCCACGGTGGTGAAGGCGACCATCGGCGGGGCGTTGTCCACCACGTCGGTGTCGGTGAGGCGGTGCTGCTTGTTGATCTCCAGCATCCGGCTCTGCGACCAGGAGACCGTCGCGACGGCGGCGGCGACCACGATCACAGCCACAAGGGCGGCGAGGAAACGGCGCGTTCTCATGTTTTCACCACCGCCCCTAGTTCACGCCTGGAATACAGCCACATCCCCAACGCGAAGCATGGCAGCCCGCGCAACAGGAAGTACTCGACGAACAAACCCCAGAAATACCTCGCCCCGATCAGCCGCCCGGAGGACAGCATCTCCGAGCCCTCGAACCGCTGCGCCGGGATGACGAACACCAGCAACGCCTTGCTCACCACCCGCCCCAGCCGCCCCTCGAAAGAGGTGTCGAAGTCCTCCGTGGAGGCGGAGCTCACCGCGTCGCGGAAAAAGCCCCCGAAGTCCGGAGCCAGATAACTGGACACCACGCCGAAGAAAAGATACGAGGCGACCAGGAACACCGCGATCGGCAACGAGAACAAGCCCCCCAACGAGCAGCTGATCCCGGCGATGATGGCGATGCGCAACAACAACAAACCGACGGCCCGCAGGTAATTGCCGAAGAACCCCACCTTGCGGACCAAAAGCTGCGGCGACTCCGCCAACTGGAAAAACACCGCCCGGTTCTCCGGGTCGTAGTTGTGGAAACTGAGCCGGACGTCGCCCTGGGCGTCGACGACTTTGGCGGAGAGGGCCACCTCGTAGAAATAGTTGGAGAGGATGTCCTCGGGGTAGAAACTCAACGGCATGTAGCCGCCGGTGTTCTCGTTGGCGACGCTCGGCCCGAACGCCCGCTTCTGGTCCTCCGGCAAATCCAGGTTCTCCAAAGGCACCTTGACCGCCCAGATGCCCTGGGTGTTCTGGCGCTTCTTGGCGTCGTAGCTGCCCACGAAAACCCGGTAGCGGAGGAATACCGGGGAGGAGGCCCCGACCGAGACGCCCTTGAACTCGAAGTCCTTGCCACCGAAAGCCTTGACTTCCCCCAGCTTGCCGACCACCTCCTGCCAGACGGTTTTGTATAGCTTCTCGCGGTCCCCAATGGCCAGGGGCTGGCCCTCCCGCCGCGCCATTGCCTCGCGCCGCCGGTACTCGTCCATGGCCAACGCGTTAAGGTCAGGAAGCGCCTGATGGTAGACCTCGCGGCCAACCAGAACCTCCTGCCGCAACTTCTCCATCTCCGCCGGGGTGAAGTTGGCGTGGTCCAGCCGCCACATCACCAGGGCGTAGACCAACCCGGCGGCGATCACCAGCAAGATGGCGTGCAGCGCGAGCACGCCGGTGAATTTCCCCAGCCAGGCGGTGTAGCGGCTCACTGGCTTGACGAAAAGCATGTGCGCCTGGTAGCCGTCGATGTCCGAGATCATCGCATGACAGCTCAGCCAGATAGCGGACAACGACAAGATCAGGCCCACCGCGAAAAGCGAATATTCCACCGAGACCTTGACGTGCCCCAACGCCGTCCCGTCGCCCCGTAAGGTCATGGGCAGACCGAAGACGCAGACCAACAGGAGCGCCAGCAGGAACTGGAACACCTTCGACCGCACCGCGGAGAGCAGCGTGATCTTGACTATGGCTGAAAACGCTCGCATGGCTTCTCTTGTTTTGTTTTACCTGGGGAGCAAGTCGTCGAGCTTGCCGTCGGCTTTCCTCAGCCGCTCGGCCAAAACCTTGTCGGCGTCCACGCGCTCCTCGGCGACGGGGGCGGCCGGCTCGCGCAAAATCTCCGGCAAGGGCACGCTCTTCCTGGGCTCGGCCACTGGCGGTGGCGCAACCGCTTCGCGCTCCCGCAGAATCTCGGGCAAGACCGACGCCACTTGGCCCTCCGTGAGGTATTCGGCGATGCCCCCTCCCCCGCTGACGCCGGAGGTCTGCTCGCTGCTGGCCCTCGCCTCCTGGACCACGTCGATGAAGAAGTCCTCCAAAGACATCCGCTCCTTGGAGACGCGGAACTGATCCTCCGCGAACTTGCCGCGCAAGAGGGCGAGCACCTTCGCCAAAGTGTCGGGGTCGAGGGCGGGGGCGGTCAACGTGGTGGAGTTGTTGACGGTCAACAAACTGGAGAGGGAGCCGGTGGCGCGGATCCTGCCGCCATAGAGGATCATCACCCGGTCGCAGATGTCCTCGACGTCGCCAAGCAGATGGCTGGAGATCAGGATGGTCTTGCCGCGGCCGCGGAGGAACTTGATCAAGTCCTTGACCTCCTTACAGCCGAGGGGGTCCAAGCCGGAGGTGGGCTCGTCGAGGATGAGCAGGTCGGGGTCGTTGATCATCGCCTGCGCCAGGCCGATGCGCCGCGCCATGCCCTTGGAGAACTCGCCCACTTGGCGGCCGCGGACATGCGCCAGCCCGACCATCTCCAACAACTGGCGGCAACGCCTGTCCCGCGAGGTCTTGTCGAGGTTGAACAGCGAAGCGAAGAAGTCCAACGTCTCATAGGCGGTCAAATACTTATAGAGGTAGGACTCCTCGGGCAGGTAGCCGATCCTTGCCTTGGCCTTGACGGAGGTGGGGCTGCGCCCCAGCACGGAAAGGGAGCCGGAGCTAGGATAGAGGAGACCGAGGATCATCTTGATGGTGGTGGACTTGCCGGAGCCGTTGGGCCCGAGCAGCCCGATGATCTCGCCGCGGTTGACGTCAAAATCGATCTCGTTGACCGCCTTGGCTTTGGGGCGGCGCCAGAAGTCCTTGAAAACCTTGGTCAAGCCACGGGCGCGGATGACCGTGGAGTCCTCGCCGGAGTTCATGTCCATCGCCCCGCCCTCACTGGTTAGGCCTGAAGTTCTCGCCGAAGCGGATCAAGCCGGCGCTGTTGAAAATGACCACCAAGGTGCTGACCGTGTGGAGAATGGCCGCGAGGATCTGGGGCAGCATCCCGAAGGCGGACAACGCGACGCCGAAGACGATGATCAAGGTGCCGACGCCCAAATTGACGTTCATCACCACTTTGGCCTTGCGGGCCAGGCCGAAGAGCATGGGCACGCAACGCAGGTCGTTGGAGATGATCGAGACCGGGGCGCTGTTGACGGCGATGTCGCTGGCGGTCTTGCCGAAGGCGATGCCAAGGTCGCTGGAGGTCAGGGCCGGGGCGTCGTTGATACCGTCGCCAACCAGGGCCAGAAAGCCGTCGCGCTTGTTTTCCTCGACCCACTTGACCTTCTCGTCCGGCAGACAGTCGGACTTGTAGCCGTCGACCTCAAGCTCCTTGGCGATGAGCTCGGCGACGGGCTGGCGGTCGCCAGTTAGCAACACCCGTTTGCTGAACCCCATCTCGACCAATTGGCCGACCGCCTCCTTGGCCTCCGGGCGCAAGGCGTCGAGGAAACCGATCCAGCCGAGCAGCCGGCCCTCCTCGGCCACGTAGATCATGCTCAGCGGGTCGGCCTCGTGGGAAACGTCGATGTCCAGGACAAGCGACGGATTGACGCTCTTGAGCCAGTTGCGGCGCCCGACGAGGTATTTCTTCCCCTCCAGCGTGGCGGTGACGCCCTTGCCATGGAACTCGGTGAAGTCCACCACCTCGGACAGGGGGATGTCGGCCTTGGAGGCGATCTCCAGGACGGCCTTGGCGATAGGGTGGTTGCTGTTGCTCTCGAGGGAGGCGGTGAGGCGGAGGAGCTCGGCCTTCTTCATCTCCACCACCGGCTCGACCCGGGAGACGGAGAGCTTGCCCTCGGTGAGGGTGCCGGTCTTGTCGAAGGCGATGGCGCGGACCTTGGCGGCCAACTCCAGGATGGCTCCGTTGTTGATGAGGATGCCAAGGCGGGCGGCGGCGGAGACGGCGGCGACGATCGCCGAGGGAGTGGCGATGATCAAGGCGCAGGGGCAGGAGATGATCAGCAGCGAGACCACCCGCTCCATGCTGTTGGTGACCAGCCAGACCAGCCCGGCGAGCATCAAGACGGTCGGTACGTAATAGGCGATATAGCGGTCGAGCATCCTCGTGATGGGGGTTTTGCTGCGCTCGGCGGCCAGGATGATCTCCTTGACCTTGCCCAACGTGGTGTCGGAGCCCACCTTGGTGACCTTGACGTCCAAGGCTCCCGTGAGGTTGGTGGTGCCAGCGAAGACATCCTCGCCCTCCTCTTTGTCGGCGGGGACGGACTCGCCGGTGACCGATGCCTGGTTGGCGACGCTCTTGCCGCTGACGACCACGCCGTCCACCGGGAAGTTCTCGCCAGGGCGGACGCGGATGAGGTCTCCGACCTGGAGGAGGATGGCGTCGACCTCCTCCTCGGAGGCGTCGGCAAGCAGGCGCTTGGCCTTCCTGGGAGTGAGCTTGACCAGCTGCTCGATGGAGCGCTGCGCCCCGATGGCGGTGCCGCTTTCAATGATCACCGAGATCAGGAGGAAAAAGGCGATAATGCCAGCGGTCTGGAAATTGCGGTTGATCATCGCCGCCAAGATCGCCAAGGCGACCAGGGAGTCGATGCTCAGCGTGGCCTTGAGCAAGTCCTTGACCGTGTGGGAGGCGATGGGAAAGAAGAGGATGAGCGCGCCGAGCGCGGCGCTGAGCTTGGAGGCGAAGACTTGGTCCGGGAAGAAAAACTGCAACGCGTACGAGTCGAGGATGAACACTGCGCCGACGATGGCGAAGAGGGAGTTCCCCAGCTTCCTGGAATGCCCCGCGCCGACCGTGCAACAACCGCAGGAGCAAGCGGCTTCATGGTGTTCGTGGTGTTCTGCGATGTTCTGGGACATATGGTCACACTTCGGTTGGGTTTAGCGTTTGGATTCCTGGAAAGCCTTCTCCATCTCTTGCTGCTTGGGGTTGGCGTCGTTGAGCTGCAAGCGCAGCTCCTGGTAGCCGCCCGGGATGGAACGGATGAGGTATTTGGACTTGACGTTGGACAAGGCCGTGGTCAAGGTTTCGGAGTAGAGGGTCATAAGCACGGCGGGGTTGCCCTGGCACTTGTCGAGGATGACCTCGAAATAGGCCTTCTCGGACTCGACCTCGGAAACGACGCGCTTGCGGTAAGCCTCGGCCTGGGTGATGGTCTCGGTGGCGCGGGCCCGGGAGGACTCGCGGATCCTTACCTCCTCGGAGCGGGCGGCCTCGCGGAGCTTGTCGAGCTCGTTCTCGGCGCTGGCGACGCTGGCGAAAGCCACCTCGGTGTCCAACGGCGGGGCGATACGTTTGAGCATGAGGTTGTCAACGGTCAAACCAATGTCCAGGGCGTCGATCTCCTTGGCCACGGCGGCCTTGACGGCGTCGCCATAGGCCTTGGTGCCTTTGTAGACGGCGGTGTCGACCTTCTCGATGGCGGTGGACTTGACGATGGCGTTCTCAAGGAAGCAACGGACGATCTCCTCGGTCTCGAGATAACGGTCCGCCTGGACCGCGGGGACCGGCTCGGAGCCGTCGCCCTCGGCGCACAACGCCTGGCCACAGACGGCCCGGTAGAAACGCGCGGGGTCGGTGATACGGTACTCCACTCCCCACTGGGTGTGGATGATGTTGGCGTCGCCGGTGAGCAAATAGCCGTCGACCCCGGGGACGAGCGGACCGCCGCTGAAGTTGGACTGGGGGTCGGGGCTGAACCCAGGGGAGCTGTAACGGTACCAGAAGTTGTTCAGAGTCAACGAGAACTTCTTGGTCAGAACCCGCACCTTGGAGTCGATGGGATAGGGGAACGACCAATGCCAGCCCTCCTTGTAGACGTCCTGGAAGACGCCGAAACGCAGGACGATGACGTTCTCGGTGGACTCGACGGTGAAGGCGCCGCCGAAACTCAGGTAGAACGCCAAGGCGACGGTGATGGTCGTGACCAACGCAAGGAAGAGCAGCCGCAAGCTTTTCAGCAAAGCGGTGAAGCCGGAACTGTAGATTTTATGATCGTCCATCGGGCGCTCCCCGCTCACAGCGAAAGGTTACTGGTCATTTGGGCTTGGCCGTCCCCTCGATGAACTTGCCATAGCCTTCGCCCAGCAGGTCGAAGGGCGGGGTCTTGTCGTCGAGGATCAAGGTGGTCTTCTGGTCCAGGACGCGTTTCAAGGCGTCGAGTTTGCGGAGGAAGGCGGCGAGCCCGGGGTCCTTCTTGAAGGCGGCGTAGAAGAAGGCGGCCTTGGCGTCGCCCTCGCCGCGGATGCGCTTGGCCTCGGCGTTGGCCTCGGCGAGCTTGAGCTCCTTCTGCTTCTCGGCCTCGGCGACGATCTCGTCGGCGATGCGGACGCCCTTCTTGCGGTAGTCGTTGGCGATGGTGTCGCGCTCCTGCTTCATGCGCTCGAAGACGCTCTTGGTGATGGCCTCGGGCAGCCCCAGGAAACGGATGCCGACGCACTTGATCTCGATGCCGTACTGCTTGCTGGCCACCGTCTTGACCTCGTCGAGGATCTCGGTCTCGATCCGCCCCATCTGCATCTTCTCGGGGTTGGTGTTGACGAAGTTGGCGAAGCCGTGCCGGGCGACGGCGTTGATCTTGGCGCTGCGCAGCACCTCGTTGACCTTGACCTCGGCGTCGCCGACCGTCTTGAGACTCTTGAAGAAAACCAGCGGGTCGCTGATGCGGTAATAGGCGAAGAGGCTGATCACGATGAGCTTGCCGTCGGAAGTGCTGGCCTCCTCCAGTTTGCCGCTCGAGCCGGTGACGCAGCGGAAACGCTTGTCGAAACGATGGATCTTCTGCACGGGATAAGGCCAGCGGAAGCTCAGTCCGGGGGCGGGCAGCGCAGGGTCGATCTTGTCGAAAGTGGTCACCACCACGTACTCGGTCTCGGAGACCTGGTAACTGAAGATGGCGACGAGGAAGATGGCGGCGACTGCGAGGCCGAGGGCGAGGCTCGCCAAGCGCAGGAGCCCCCGCCGGGACTTGCCGCCGTCAAGGCCGTCGTGGTCATGCTGATGTTCTATGCTCATATCCCTTGCGATCCTTAAGTTGCCGAGGTTGTTATGCCTGACGTGGCCGCTATCTCCCAGACTGGGCGGCGGCCTCCTTCTCCTTGTTCTTCTTGCTGGTGGCCTCGTCCATCATGGCGTCGCCGAAGACGTTGAACAGGGGCTTCTCCGTCAAGTCCAGCGTGTAGACGTCGCGCTTGAGGTTGGAGGACATCACGTATTTCCTGACCTCCGGCAACTTCTCCTCAAGCAGCCCCAGAAAGGAGCGGAGCTTGAAGATCGCCGGCTCGGCCTGGTAGGCCATGAGCTGCTTGTCGAAACGGTCGACCTCCGCGGCGGCCTCCAGCTCGACCTTGGCGCGGTAGCCCTCGGACTGGAGCGTCGCTTTCCGCGCCTCGGACTCGCCCTGGTGGTGCGCCGCCACCGCCCGGGTGCGGGCGGCCTGGATACTGGTCTCCATCTCCTCCTGGGCGCCGATCACCGCCTCGAAGGACGGGGCGACCTCCTCAATGGGGGGATGCGAGTCGAGCAGGTTCACCATGACGACCTCCACGCCGAGCCCGGCCTGGTCGGCCGCGGCCTGGATCAACTTGGCCAGCGCCCCGGAACCCTCTTGGCGCTTGACCGACATGAGGTCGATGAAGTCGATCCCGGCGAGGTAGTTGACCAACACCGACTCGCCCAGCTCCTGGAGGGCCTGCTGGGGGTTGGCGAAGTCGTAGGCGTAGCTGAACAGCCGCTCCGGCCGGATCCGGTACTGGACCTTGGCGGAGGTGACGATGAAGGCGACCGGCGTCTCTACGTTGTTAATGCCCTTGTCGTCCTTGAGATAGGCCTCGGCCTTGGAGTCCCCTTCCTCCGTGACGTGCTGGAAAATCTTGGTGGCCATCAGGTACATAGACTGGGCGGCATAATGCTGCTTGGTCCAGAGGATCACCTCCGGGACGACGTGCTTGCCGTCGGGCCCGGTGGTCCTGGAGCCGATCTCGACCTCCTGGATCATGTCCACGGGGAAAGTGCGGACGCGCCCGGCGGGCCAAGGCCATTTCAAATAGACGCCCGGCGGCAAGGGCTGGGCGCAGTCCCTGCGGCCGAAGAGCTCCCGTATCCCCATCTGGCCCGGCCCCACCTCGCTGAGGGAGGTCAACAGCCACAAAGATCCGAGCAACGCCAAGGCGAAGGCGGCGAAAGCGCCGCGGCAGAACTCGGCGAACCAGTCCCTGGACACGGCGACCCCGAACTGATACTCCAGGATGTCGGCGATGTTGCGGCTGACCCCGCCAGGCTCGGTGAGGGCGGAGAGGATGCGGCTCTCGAAGATCGGGACCACCTCCTCGCCCGGCCGCCGGGGACGGTAGAACTCGAAAACGAAATAGACCAGCAGCTCCAGCCCCAGCACCCCGAGACAGCCCAACGCCACCCAAGGCATGGCGGCCACGGCGGCCTTGCATTGCAGATAGTCCAGCCCCACCGAGACGGCCACCAAAACCTCAAGGACGGCGGCGACGATCAACCATCCCCCCGGGGCGCGCAACCAACGGAAATGCTCCTCCCGCGACTGCGCCACGCAAAAAACCCCCGACAACAAACTCAAAACCGCCAGAAAAGCGGCGGCGAAGTTCAACTGCGACGCGCTGACCGGCATCATCACGTCCAACCGCTGCGTCCACTGGTTCCAGAACAGGAAACAGCAAGCCCCGATCCCAAGGAACAAGACCATGGAGACGAAGTAGGGGGCGAAACGCTGGTAACGGTCCAACGCCGCCTTGGCCACGAACATGGCGTCCAAGCTGTCCTCCAGCACGCTGGTGGAGCCCTTGCGCCGCCGCAACGCCGCGAGCTCCTCGTCCTCCTGCAATGCCCGAAGCAGGAAAACCCCCTGGAAAAACGAGGTCAAACAGAGGATGAACGCCGCGATGAAAGGGATCAGGCAGAGGGCGAACAAGTCGGAGCCCGCCCAATTCCGGTAGAGGCTGACGAACGAAACCACGGCGATGACGAGCGACAACGCCACGGCCAGCAACAACGAGAAATTCTTCAGGAACCTGATTTTGGACTCTTGCTCGCTCACCGTAGGAAATCCCCGCCTCAAGAATTCACGTTTTCTCACACTAGACCTTTAATTATACACGGACTGGCCGTCAATTCAACCCAGACCAGCAAAAAATCGAGGAGGAGGATAATTCCAGCCGGACTGTCGCAATCGCCGTGGACATAGGCTATAATGACAGCAACATGGAGCGTCATGAATGCGTAGATTCCTATCCAGGCACTGGGGACGAATGGCGGCGGCCCTGCTGGTCGTCCTGGCGGGCGCCGCCTTCCTGCTGCGGCCGTCGTTGGCCGAGGAGGGCGGAGCGGACAGCTTCCCCGACCTGGCCCTCGACGGCCCCCCAGCGGCGGTCGAAGCCTACCTCGACGCGGGCGAAGACATCAACGCCCGCGACAGCCAGGATCAGACCGCCCTGCACGTGGCCGCCTTCAAAGGCGACATCCCTTTGCTAAAACTACTGCTGCGCCACGGAGCGGACGTCGACGCCAAGGACAGGAAACACTGGACGCCCCTCCATTGGGCCGCCTCCAACGGACACGCCTTGGCCACCGAGCTGCTGCTGCGCCACGGCGCGGATCCCGACGCCGCCGATAAATTCCAAACCACGCCGTTGCACCTGGCGGTGATCGAGGGGCGCCAGGCCACGGTCCGCGTCCTGCTCAAACACCACGCCAACCTGGAGCTGCGCAACCGCAAAGGCAGCACGGCGTTGCACTGGGCCGCCTACGTGAGACGCCGCCAGATCGCGACCACCTTGCTGCGACACGGAGCCAACCCCGACAGCCCCAACAACGCCGGCGTCACTCCCCTGTTCTGCGCCATCGCCGCCGGCAGCAACCCCATAACCAAGCTCCTCCTGGACAGCGGGGTGGACGTCAACGGCAAGATGAACCACGACCTGCCCCCCGCGGCCAGCGCCGCGAAAATCTACGCGGAGTCAGGCGCCAACCTCGACACGGCCCGTCGCGGCGACGTCGGGCTGACGCCGCGGCAACGCCGCGACTTCATCAAGCTGTTCACCGCCAGGCGCGGCCACATGGTCGCCATCGTCAAAACGCTGTTGGAGCATGGAGCCGACCTAACCGTGAAAAACGCCAAAGGCCAGCCCGCGGCCGAGCTGCTCAAGGCGGCGGGCCTGCCACGCTCACCCCGGCAATAGCCCCCGGCCCCCGGCCCCCTTGCCTTTGAGCCCCGGGTGGATGGTGAGCTTCAATCCCTTCGCGAAGCCGTCCTGATAGCCCGCCATGGAGCCGCCGCCGACCTTGCGGAAACGCAAGGCGGGGTAACGCCCGCGGAACTCCCCCTCCAGAACCGGACTCTCCACCTTGATCAGAGCCATGAACTCCTCGGCCTCCTCGCCCGACATGGCCCGGCGACGCTGGTCCAACTGCTCCTCGTAACCGGCGAAAAGCCCGTGGAGAAACCCCACCTTGCCCAACGCCGGCTCCGTGGCGGCCCGCTTGAACGCCTTCGCGAGCTGGCGGCCGCGGCGACGCTCCAAATCCCAGAGCCGCTCGCCCTGGCGCAACAACGAATAGAAGATGTACTCGGCCGCGTCGAGGTTGGCGGGCTCGCCGAACAACTCTATGTATTTGTAATGGGACGCGGCCAGCCCGTGCTTCCGCCCCGCGGCGCCCCAAAGCTTGACGGTGTGCCGCACGTGCCGCGTGAAATAGTGTTTCTCCAGGATGGCGCAGAGCTTGAAGATATAGCTCGGAGTCTTCAAATGCGGCCCGCCCACCGGACGGGTCAGGAACACCCGCCGCCGCCGGTCGACGTCCATCCTCGACACGTTGTACTTGACCATCAAGCGGTTGGCCGTCTTGAGAAAAACCGCCGCCTCCTCCTGCGTGACCGAAGCGCAGCTCCCCTTGGCGAGGATCTTGCGGATCTTGTCGATGACGGGGTTGTCGGCGGCGGACTTGAAGGTGGCCAGCTCGGCCTCGCCCATGGTGGCGTCGGGCGGAACGCCCAGGACGGCGCAGGCGCGCTTGAACGCCTCGCCGTGAGGCTTGCCGCCGCCGCCGAACCGCTCCGAGGCCATTTGGTGGGCCATCTCGTGGCGCAGCACCCGCTCGAGGGCGGCGGGCTCGAAATCCCGGAACAACCGCTCCGCGACGGCGATGACGCGCCGCTCCGAGTCCCAGGATCCCCAGGCGGCGGGGCGGCCGGGGACGATGTCGAAATTGGGGAACTCCAACCGCCCCCCGGCCTCGCGGTTGATCCGGTCGAAGAGGTCGAAGAGGGAGTTCTCCCAGACTATGAAGACGTCGTTCTCGAAATCGCTCATGCACGGAATGTACGCCCGAACCGGAAATAGTCAAGCGCCCCGCGGCGACGGACCGCCCCTCCCGGCGAAGCCGGAGAAGGATGCGAACGCATCCGCGGTGTCCAGCCGGAGGCTGGTCGCCCCCGCCGGCGACAGAGGCGGCCGCCCGAAGGGCGGAATGCCCGGTTCCGTCTTCCCCTGAAGCCCCCCCTCAACAACCTCGCCTAACGGGGTGGCGAAACGGCGCTTCAAAAGCTTTGAAAACCGCCGGAACCGTGTATAGTATGAACCACAGTTCATTGGCTTTCAGTCATTTAACGGGAACGTCACCAATGCCCCTGAATTTGAGCGATCTAGGTTTCGACCAATGGTTTGAAGCGCATGCCACCCCCTCCCCCGAGGAAGACCGCGGCATCGCCCGCGTCTCGGCGGTTGACCGCGGCGGGTACATGATAAGAAACGAACTGCGGGAGATCCCCGCCAAAGTCGCGGGGAAGATCTCCTACCACGCCGAGAATCCCAGCGACCTGCCGTGCGTGGGCGATTGGGTGTCGGCCCAATACAACAACTATGGCGCGACGGCGCTCATCCATCGCGTGTTTCCGCGCAAAACGTTTTTACGCCGTAAAACCGTCGGCGAGATCGTCAACGTCCAGATGATCGCGGCCAACATCGACACGGTTTTCATCGTCCAATCCTGCCATTTCGACTTCAATCCCCGACGCCTGGAGCGTTACCTGGTGATGGCCGCGGAAGGACATGTGGAACCGATTGTCGTGCTGACGAAGACCGACTTGATCCCAGTCGACGACTTGGAACGGAAACTCGCGGCCGTCGCCGCCGTCACCAAGGCCAAAGTGATCGGGCTCAGCAACGTCACCGGCCTCGGGTTCGACGCGTTTCAACGGGAGATCTCCCCGGGAAGGACGTATTGCCTGCTGGGGTCGTCGGGGGTGGGGAAGACGACGCTCGTCAACCGCCTCATCGGCCATGAAGCCTTCGACACCAAGGCCGTCAGCGAAACCGGGGAAGGCACCCACACCACGTCGCGGCGGCAGCTCACGCTGCTCGCCGAGGGCGCGATGTTGATCGACACGCCTGGAATGCGGGAACTTGGCCTAGTGGGGACTGGCGGTGACGTCAGCATTGGTTTTGAGGATCTGGTCGCCCTTTCCGTCGATTGCCGCTATTCGAACTGCAGTCATGAGCACGAGCCCGGCTGCGCCGTCCGCGCCGCGGTGGAGAAGGGCGAATTGGATAAAGATCGTTATTCCAGCTATATCAAGCTCAAAGGCGAGTCGGCGCACTACGAGCGCTCATCCCTGGACAAACGGAGGAAGGACAAAGCCTTCGGGCGTTTCATCAAAGTGGCGAAAAAACGCATGAAGGACTGACGGAGGCATTGCCTCAGAAGACGACTAACTCCAGCATGAAAAGTAAATATTATGACTGTAACTAATTGATTTTTAGTTAGATAATTGGAACGTCCCCAATGCCTATCCCCAATGCCTACATGCATGCCAGACGCAGCAAAGAATAGCAGCAATAGTTTCAATGCAACTTGCACCCAATTAGCTTCTTACGTGGAATGTCACCTATTTTCCTCTCGTATTTATCTCCTTCGCAGCCTCAAGTTACCGGAGATGTCGGTAGGCCACTTGACTCAGTTGTCAAGCGGACGGACGGGGCATTGACGTGTTCCGTGATAGTGTCAGTCCTGGTTTCCCCAAACGTCTCCTCTTCCTCCGAACGCCCCCTCCGCCCCCTTGAAAATCAGGGAGTTCCCACGAACGTCCCCTCCGCCATCCTACAGAAAGCCTGCCCGGCCTTCATTTGGATTGCCGGTGAATACTGTCATACTTAGCCTATTCAACAATGAATCAGGGGGATGCTGGTTCTCGACGATTACGATTTGGCTAAGCATATCGTCATATATATTTAGCATATAGGTTTCCATATCCCTACGCCAATTTTAGGAGGACAGGCAAGTTTATCATGCGTCCATGCCCGAGTGATTCGCCGAATTCTTCCCACCAACTCTTCAACCCCATCAGTGATAGTTTTTGCGG